>Ga0181346_1001245_pt1 | contig 11190 bp, 11 predicted proteins | sample Su13VDMM15DN_FD_130100 | JGI IMG/M metagenome (GOLD analysis project Ga0181346, IMG submission 130100) | Freshwater viral communities from Lake Michigan, USA - Su13.VD.MM15.D.N | ecosystem: Environmental > Aquatic > Freshwater > Lake | place: USA: Michigan | collected 2013-07-15 | reverse complement strand
GTTTCCTGATGAAGTTCTTTTAGACAATATTCACTCTATAATAGAATCAAATGATGAAGTAGATCTTTTTGTAGTACCAAGAAAGAATACTGTCCAAGGCCTAACTCAAGAGCATATTGAAAAGTGGAGATGGCAAGTTAATGAAAATAAACTAGTTAATTGGCCTGATTATCAAATGAGGATATATAAAAAAAATAGAGAGATTAGATGGCAAAGAAAAGTTCATGAGTATATTTCTGGATACAAAAGAATGAGTTATCTACCAGATGTAGAAGAAATGAATCTATGCCTACATCATCCTAAAAATATAGAAAGGCAAGAAAAACAAAATAAATTTTACGAAACAATATAAAATAAAGTAATGAATCATTTATGTATATCTAGCTTTAATAGTGATTTGGAATGGGTTAAAGACTTTCCTAATCCACATACTATATATGACAAGACTTGGAATGGAGGTTATTATAAAGACCCTAATGATGCATTTGGCCCTTCTGATTTAAAAAGAAAATATCCTGAATATAATGTAATAGATTCTGATGATAAAGGATATAATATAAAAGATTATATGACCTTTATTGTAGACAACTATGATAAACTTCCAGAAGTAACTGTGTTTTGTAAAGGAAATACATTTCCTAGACATGTAACTAGAAAGAAATTTGAACAATTGGTTAACTTAAAATGCTTTGCTCCTATAGAAGAGTGGCAAGTTCATAATCCACCTTCTATGCCAATAGCCATGTTTTCATGCGATGGTGGTTGGATGGAAATAAATAACAGTTGGTATTTGAATCATCCTGAGCATCCAACTAAATATTTTACTAATTACAATCATTTTTTAGGATACTGTTTTGAAGACCCAGTTTATCCTCGCTACATCAGATTTCCACCAGGATGTTGTTATGTAGTTCCAAAGAATTATATACTAAAGTATGATAAAATATTCTATGAGAATTTGAGAACACTCGTCTCTCATCATAAATTATCAGAAGAGTCTCACATGGTAGAAAGAGCATTATACACTATTTGGACTTGTAATTTTGAAGTTAACGATAATATGAAAAACTTAATAGCACAATAAAAATATGATAAAAATAGAAAACATCAAAGCTTTAATAGGAGCTAATCACGTATCTCCTTACATGTATAACTCAAAAGAGTTTAACCCAGGTCTTACTCCTATTTATTATTCAGGTATGTACTGGGATCATAAAGAAGTAGAAGCCGCAATAGACGCTTTTTTAAATGGAAAGTGGATAACTGCAGGAGAAAAAGTACATAAGTTTGAAAGCATGTTTAGCAAAAAGTTTAATGTAAAGTATTCTCACATGGTAAACAGTGGAAGTTCTGCTAACTTAGTGCTAATTGCTGGTCTTAAAAAAAGGTTTAATTGGCAAGATGACGATGAAATTATTGTATCTCCAGTAGGATTCGCCACAACAGTTTCAGTTCTTCATCAGAATAGACTAAAAGCGGTATTTGCAGACATAGAATGGGACACTTTAAATTTTGATCTTGACGAAGTAGAAAGAAAGATTACAAATAAAACTAAAGGAATATTCATCTCTCCTGTTTTAGGAAATCCTCCTAATATGGACAGACTAATGCAAATAGCAGAAAAATACGGAATTCAATTAATAGGTGATAACTGTGATAGTTTAGGATCAAAATGGGATGGAAAGTATCTAAATGAATACTATGTAGCATTTGCTAATTCATTTTATCCTGCGCATCATATATCTACTGGAGAAGGTGGAATGGTATGTAGTAATGATGAAGAGTTAAAAAAGCTTTTTATGAGCATCAGTTGGTGGGGAAGAGACTGTTATTGTATAGGATCAGCTAATCTACTAAGTAATGGAACTTGTAAGTGTAGATTTAGTAATTGGCTTGCTAATTATGATGGACAAATTGATCATAAGTACGTATTTTCTAATATGGGTTACAATCTAAAACCTTTGGATTTACAAGGAGCCATTGGAATAGAACAAGTACTAAAATTAGAAGAGATCGAAGCTAATAGAAGAGTATCAAAAGAAACGATCGAAAGTATATTTGTTTCTAATATATCAAATATTAGAACTCCTAAAACTTTAGAAAAAGCTGATCCTTGTTGGTTTGGAACTCCATTTATTTGTGATGAACCTGGACTAAAACAGAAGCTAGTAAAACATCTTGAAGATAATAAAATACAAACAAGAAACTACTTCGCAGGAAACATCCTATTGCATCCAGGATATGAATCTCTAGACAATTACAAAGATTATCCTGAAGCAAATAAGGTATTAGACAAAGTGTTTTTTATCGGAGCTGCTCCACACTATACAAAGCCAGTGTTCGAATATATAGAAGAAGTAGTTAAATCTTTTAAACCATGATTGCAGTATACGGAGGAACAGGATTCATAGGATCTAAGTTTTGTCAAAAGTATGATTGCGTAATAGTCCCAAAAGATACGGTAGTTCCTCCAGAAGGGACTACCAAAATTCTCTATCTAATAAGCACAGTAGACAACTACAATGTTCTAACAAATTCTTACATAGACATAGAAACTAATCTTATTCATCTAATGAAAGTTTTAGACTCAATAAAGGGAAAAGACATAGAGTTTACTTTTATAAGTTCATGGTTCGTATATGGAGATGTAGAACTACCAGCTAAAGAAGAATACGACTGTAGACCAAAGGGGTTTTATTCAATAACAAAAAGAACTGCTGAACAGTTAATCGAGTCTTATTGCAAAACCTTTTCTCTTAGGTATAAAATAATTAGGCTATCTAATATCGTTGGAAAGGGAGATGGAAAGATTTCAAAGAAAAAGAATGCTCTACAATTTCTAATAAGCGAAATGCAAAGCGGAAATGATATTAAACTCTATAACGATGGTAATTTTTATAGAGATATCCTTCACGTAGATGATGCTGTAGATGGTATTAAATTCGTAATAGAAAAAGGAATTTCTGGAGAAGTATACAATCTTGGATCTGGAAGAGAACCTATACTATTCAAAGACATCATCATGTATCTTCACAAAGAAATGGATTCTAAGAGTAAAATAGGAAATATGGAACCTAGCGAATTTCATAAGATAGTTCAAGTAGAATCAATGTACATGGACACTAGTAAAATATCTAAGCTAGGATTCAAACCAAAAATGACAGTGCTTCAATCAGTATACGAACTAATATGATAACATACTCTGGTATAGGACATTTCGGAAGATTAGGAAATCAAATGTTTCAATTCTCCTCTACTTATGGAATAGCAAAGAAGCTGGGTTACGATGTAGCGTTTCCTTTAGAAAACGTTACGAAGCCTAATGTAGAAGATTTTAAAGATGGAATAACAAGAGAAATTTATTTCGATATACCTAAGGCTTTTGATGTACCTAAAGAATTGATTAGATCATCATCAGAAATATTCTATGATAAAGAAGTTCAAGAGCCTCACTTTCATTTTACGCCTTCTTTATTTACAATACCAGATAATACAAACGTAAAAGGATATTATCAAACAGAGAAATATTTCGAACATTGTAAGGAGGATGTTAAAAAAATATTTACTTTTCAACCTCACATTAAAAGAGAAGCATTAGAGAAATTTCCAAAAGTCTATTCAGATACCGTAAGCCTACACATTAGAGTTGGTGATTACATAGGACTTCAAGATTTTCATCCTATATGCGATCCAGATTACTATATCAGAGCCACTCAACACTTTACAGACGATAACTATTATTTCTTAATTTTTTCTGATAACATAGAGTACTGTAAAAATATATTTGGAGAATCGGAAAATATTTTGTACATTGAAGGAAATGATCCATACGTTGACTTATGCTTAATGAGTATTTGTGAACACAACATAATCGCAAATAGCAGCTTTAGTTGGTGGGCGGCTTGGTTGAATAGCAATCCATATAAAAAAGTAATAGCTCCAAAAAAATGGTTCGGACCAGCATATCACTTTCAAAACACAAACGATCTTTACTGTGAAAATTGGATAACAGAATGAGAAAATTTTTTAGCATAGCAATACCAACTTGGGAAATAAACGGAAAAGGTGTCGAATACCTCGATTACTCTTTGAACATAATTGCTCAGCAAAGTTTTACAGACTTCGAAGTGGTCGTATCTGATCACAGTCAAAACGATGACATAAAAAATCTGTGCGAACAGTGGAGTCAAGTCATAGACGTAAAGTACTACAAAAACGAAATAGGAAGAGGTTCAATAGCTCCTAACTTAAATAACGCAATAAGAAAAAGCTCAGGAAAGTATATTAAGACTCTATTTCAAGACGATTTCTTGTACGGTACTGAATCCCTAATGAAAGTTTATGAGTATATAAAAGATAGAGAAGATGTAAACTGGCTTGTAACAAGCTGCGCTCACACAGACGACGGAGAAACTCTATACGATCAGCTTTATCCAGTGTATAACGATAAAATCTATTCTGGTTACAATACTATAAGCTGTCCTACTGTGCTAACAATAAAAAACGAGAGTCCTCTATTAGTAGACGAGTCTTATAACTGGTTAGTAGACTGTGTATACTACAAAAATTTATACGACAAGTTTGGATTACCTCACATAGTCAATGATCTTTGCGCAATAAACAGAAACGCAGAAGTCAGAACCACTAATATGATAACTGATCAAAAAAAACAAGAAGAAGTCAAAAGGTCTGTAGAGTTTTTTGAAAGACAGGTGGATCTTAGCAGAGTAACTTTAATCGCTGTCACTTCAGTAGATATAGAAAATCACGTTAAAGCTTTACAGTACAGTTATAAGAACGTAAAATTTGGAGCTGTTAAACTAGTTTGCCATGAAAGACCGGAAAATCTTCCAAAAGAAATATCTTATCATTCTATAGAAAGAATGCATAACATAGACGACTGGAATTATTCGATCATCTACAAATTAGGAGACTACATAGATACTGAGTTTGCTCTACTTATTCACAGCGACGGATTCGTAATAAACCCCAATTCTTGGAGAGAAGAATTCTTCAATTACGATTATATCGGAGCACCATGGCCAATTCCAAACAACAACTTCTCTTACAGAGATATTAACGGAGATCTAATAAGAGTAGGAAATAGTGTTTCACTGAGAAGCAAAAAGTTAATAGATCTAGCAAAACAGTTAAATTTGGAATGGAAATCTTTTCACGGATACTATAGTGAAGACGGATTCATTTGCGTAAACAATCGACACATATACAAAGATCATGGGTGTAAGTTTGCGGACATAGATGTAGCTCGATACTTTTCTCACGAAACAGAGTTACCAGAAACTAAAGGAATAGCTTCATTCTTATTTCATGGAAAAAATAAATACATTCTATAGTATGATACTAACAAAATTAATGCATGGACAAGGATTAGGAAATCAGTTGCATGTATATGTTACAACTAGAGTTATAGCAGCTGATAAAAAAATAGATTTTGGGTTGTTAGGAATTGAAAATTTAGGAGACCCAAGATACAATGATCAAGGATTATATTTTATGGATCTTTATTTAGGAGAACCTGTAGACGAATCAAAGATTACTAACTTATACAAAGAAAAAGAAGTAAGAATAAAACTAGATCATAGTCATCACGATTCTACTTTAGGATGCGATATAAGATTGGCAGATCCTAATTTACCAAATGTTCCAGATAATACAGAACTATACGGGACTATGCAATCTGAAGACTACATATATCACAGAAAAGAAGACATAAAAGATTGGTTAAAGTTAAAACCTGAACACGATAACAAAGATTTTACCGATGACAATATTTGTGTCCTTAACATAAGAGATTACGAAGGAGACGAAACTTTGTTTTTACCTAGAAATTATTGGGTGAGAGCGATATATCACATGCTGAAGATTAATCCAAACATGCAATTTTTAATCATAACAGAAAATCCTGATATGGCAAAAAGATTGCTTCCTGAATTGTCAGATAATGTTTATCATTTCGATATAGGTAGGGATTACGCTACAATTAAAAATGCTAGATGGTTGATATTGTCTAATTCAAGCTTTGCTTATTTTCCAGCCCTAACAAACGAAGAAGCAAAACTTATTATCGCTCCAAAATACTGGGCTCGACATAATGTATCTGATGGATATTGGGCTACAGGAGCTAACTTATGCAGAGACTTTGTATACATGGATAGAGAAGGAAATCTACAAAGCTATGACGAATGTAAAAGAGAGTTTGAGATTTATAAACTAGAACATCCAGAATATTACCAATCATACAAAAATAATTAATGAAAGTTACAGATTCTTTTATATTCTTTAACGAATTAGACATTCTAGAGATCAGGCTAAATACTCTAGATCCGGTAGTGGATAAGTTTATTCTAGTTGAATCAACAGTGAGTCATTCAGGAAAAGAAAAGCCATTATTTTACCAAGAGAATAAAAACAAATTTGAAAAATTCAATCACAAGATCGTTCATTGCGTAGTAGAAGACACACCTAATTCTTTTGAAGAAGCTCAACAAAGATTTTTATTACCAAAAGACGAGTTAGAGAAAAACATATTAATGCACTGTCTTACTACGTCCAACGTTCCTCATGGAGAGACTCAGTGGCTAAGAGAATTCTATCAACATGAAAGTGTTAGACGAGGTATGCTAATGGCTGAATTACAAGATGATGATATCTGCTTTGTCTCAGATGTTGACGAGATATGGAATCCAAGTTTAAAGTATGTCACAGATGATTTTGGAGTATATAAGTTAAGACAACAAGTTCATATGGCTTTTTTAAATTTAAAAAGTAGTGAAGATTGGCTAGGTACATATTATACCAAATATAGAAATATCAAAAATGCAAGCGCTAATCACTTTGATACTATATCTAGAACAAAACACAAAATTGTAGAAAATGGAGGTTGGCACTTTACTTATCAAGGAGGATTAGAAAAGATAAAAACAAAATTAGAAAATTTTGGACATCAAGAATACAATAATGATCAAGTTAAAAATCTAATACAAGACAGATTAGATAGAGGTATGGATGTATTAGGTCGACCATTTTCTTGTGTAATAGAAAACGATATTTTGCCAGAGTATATAAAACAAAATAAACAACAATATAAACACTTATTTAAATGAGAACATTAAATCAAATAGCAACAGAACTTGGAACAGATAAAGCTAGTTTTGGCCATAATTATGTAGAAAAATATGAAAGACATCTATCTGAGTATAGAGATAAAAGTTTTAAATTGTTAGAAATTGGAGTAGATAAGGGATATTCTATAAAAATGTGGAAAGAGTATTTTCCAAAAGTTGATATTCATGCCATAGATATCATAGATAAAACAGAATATATAGAAGATAGAGTTAATATTTTAGTAGGATCACAAAATGATGTAAAATTTTTAGAAGAGGTTAACAAAGATTTTGGCCCATTTGATGTAATAATAGATGATGGGTCTCATATAAATGAAGATATGACAATTTCTTTTGTCAATCTATTTCCTGTTTTAAAACCTGGAGGTTTATATATAGTAGAAGATCTTCATGCATGCTATTGGCCTTGGGTTCAAAAAAACGTAGATACTAATTTTACAAATGTAATTAAGCAATTATTAGATCATACTAATTCATCAGGAAAATCAGGACTAGGTGAAAGGAAAAATGATTATAGCGACACTGTAGTTACTCAAAGATTAATGGGAGATATGGATTGGTGGGATACACAAATAGAATGGGTTACTCTATATCGAAGCATAGTTTTTATTAAAAAACACACTGAATTGATATGATAACTTACTGCATTCCTTCTAAAAATAATTTGAGATATCTAAAATTAGCAATAGAATCAATCAAAAAGAATAGTCACTACGAAAACGAAATCTTTGTGTATGTAGATAAAGACGAAGATGGTACTCATCAATGGTTGAGTGATAATGGAATTAGACATATCATAAATGAAAGTTCTGAGTGTAAAGGAATAGGATTCGCTTACGATACTTTATTTAAACTAGCCAAAAACGATCTAGTAGTAGCATTTCACGCAGACATGGTTCTTGGCAAATCAGCAGATCTAAATATGATAAAACATCATAAGAGAGGATCAGTAGTGTCATCAACTAGAATAGAACCACCACTACATCCACCAGGACCAGAAAAGATCGTTCAAGATTTTGGAATGTGGCCAGAAGATTTTAAGTGGAAAGAGTTCAACCAATTTGTAGAGAAACAAAGCATAACTAATAAAGATAAAACCACAGGATCTTCTTTTGCTCCTTGGTTAATAGATCGCAAAGATCATTTAGGACACGATCCCATCTTTCTTTCAGTGTTTGAAGATGCTGATCTATTTAGAAGATTTGTTCTTGCTGGATATAAGATGGTGCAATCCTGGGACAGTTTAGTGTATCACTTAACTTGTAGAGGAGGACAATTTTTAGGAGCTGAGAAAATGGAAGACTTTCAAAAGAAAGACGATATGTGGTTAAAAAATAATCAAATCTCTATGGTAGAATATATCAGAAAGTGGGGAGGATTTTTTAAAGAGTATGGACCTTGCGAACCAAGACCTAACGTGAAATACGATATAGGATTAAAAGCCAAGAATTGTATGCCAGCTTTTTTAGGATTCGAACCATACTTTAACTCTTTACAAGTAGATATAGATTTTCTAGATTACATAGAACAAACTCAACCTAATTCTAATTTCGATATCGCTAGTAAATTTGTTAAAGAAATAAGTAATGATATCATATTAGAAGTTAATTTTTCTAATAGATCAGAGGCTGAAAATTTTCAACAACTCATTTCTAACATAGAAGACGTATTAGAAAGTGCTGAACCAAATCAATCTTACGAAGTTAATGGAATGATACTCTCAATAAAAGACAAAAAACCAGAAAAAATAAAACTAAAATATGATTAGTATAGTTATTCCCAGTCATAATAATCTTAAACATTTAAAAAATGCTTATGCATCTATTAAGAAACATGCTCCATCAACAGAGATCATTTTGATTGATGATGCTTCTACTGATAAATCTTGGGACTGGATGCAAGGTCTTAGACCTAATGACGATAATCTAGTTGTTCTTAAAATATCAAATGAAAGATTGGGTCACACAATACTGTATGATAAAGGTATTGAAATGGCAACAAATAATATTGTAGGCATTATGCACGCAGATATGATCATAGGACCTAACTATGTTGAGAATATGGTCAAGCATCTAAAAAAGGGAACGGTGGTAGCAGGAACCAGGATAGAACCACCCTTACACCCACCAGGAAACGAGAAGATCATTCAAAACTTCGGACTAGACTTTGACGATTTGGATATTCCAGCTTTCGAAGAATTCTGTTCTAAGCAGCAAGAAATAAACAAAGACGAAACTTCTAATGGTATGTTTGCTCCTTGGATTATCTATAAACAAGACTTCTTAGCAATGGGAGGTCATGATCATATCTTCGCTCCATTTCCTTACGAAGACTCAGACATATTTGAGAGGTGGATCTTAAGCGGATATAAGTTAGTTCAATCAAGAGATGCTTTTGTCTACCACTTAACGTGCAGAGGCCATCGTTGGAGTGAACAGATAGGTAAAGACGATGAATACTATAAGAAAGTATCACAGCGTGCTGCAAGAGAATACCTACGCAAATGGGGATCTTGGATTCAAAATGATGAGTTTCAACATCCAATCATAAAGCCAAAATATAATATAGGATTCTCTGTAAAAAACTGTAATCTTCAAACTATAGCATTTTTAGAACCTATGTGTTCAAATATATATGTAGAAGATCAAAACGTAATTAATGAGTACTTTAAGTATGAGCAACCAAATACTCATTTCGATCTAAAAGAAAGAGTAGGGTTAGCAGACTCAGATAAAGATAATGATATCTTAATAGATTTTGATTTTAAAGAGTTAAAACAAGAAGATATGCTAATCATTCAACAACTTCCAGCCATAATAAAAGAGTCTGGAAAGATAGGTGATATGGAACTTGGTCCCTTTAAACTAAGGATATTTTCTATGAAATCTCAAGAGAACAGTATGATTAAGCCTATAAAGAAATTTAGTTGACATATTTATAATAAAATAGATAATTAGTGTCAATTAATGATAAATTATTAAGTAAGTCTTCTAAGTTTCGGCCTAAGTCATTAAGTAGACCTTACGAAAATACTGCGAACTATCAAAATTCTATGAAACAAAATAGAATTGATCCAAGAGTATTTAGTGTTTATAAGATATTAGAATCACCTCAAGGATCAGCTTCTGATTATATAATCTATGTTGATGCTGGTTATGTAGATGATTACATAAAAATATACGATAAATTTAATCCTCCTGGAGATCCTCTGTAAAAACGTATTGTAGAGAATATTTATAAGCAATATGGCAGATTTTCCTATTTATAGACTAGTCAAAGGTAGTACTTTAACCTTTACAGAGATGGACGATAACCTAAGGTGGTTATCTCAAAACATGTCCGGTTCAATAGTAACTATTACAGGATCTGTAATTGGTATGTCTGGATCGGTTAGCATTATTGGAAATGTTCAAATTACAGGAACAGCATCGATTGGGTTTATAAAATCAGAAGGCTATTCTACAGGATCAAATCAATTAGGTGATGATACCTTAGATAGGCAAACCTTAATTGGAACTGTAAGTGTTTCTGGAAGTATGAACGTAAGCGGATCAACCGTTATTAATAATCTTACAGGATCTTTATTTGGTACAGCATCTTCAGCGGTAAGCTCTTCTTATGCGTATACCGCTTCATCAGCAATATCAGCTTATACTGCTAGTTCATCTATAAGTTCTTCTTACGCCTATACAGCGTCTTCAGCAATAAGTTCTTCTTACGCTTACACAGCATCCTCAGCAATATCAGCCTATACAGCTAGTTCATCTGTAAGCTCTTCTTATGCTTACACAGCGTCTTCAGCAATATCAGCTTACACTGCTAGTTCATCTGTAAGTTCTTCCTATGCTTACACAGCATCCTCAGCAGTAAGCTCTTCTTACGCTTATACTGCTTCATCAGCAATATCAGCTTACACTGCTAGTTCATCTATAAGTTCTTCTTATGCTTATACGGCTAGTTCTGCTATATCAGCTTATACAGCCTCATCATCTGTAAGCTCGTCTTACGCCTATACAGCATCCTCAGCAATATCAGCCTATACAGC
>Ga0181346_1001243_pt1 | contig 11197 bp, 29 predicted proteins | sample Su13VDMM15DN_FD_130100 | JGI IMG/M metagenome (GOLD analysis project Ga0181346, IMG submission 130100) | Freshwater viral communities from Lake Michigan, USA - Su13.VD.MM15.D.N | ecosystem: Environmental > Aquatic > Freshwater > Lake | place: USA: Michigan | collected 2013-07-15 | reverse complement strand
GATGCAAGTGGCATAGAAGTACCATCTAAATGGTGGTGGAAAAAGTCAGGCAATGTGTATTATCCTAACTGCATTATCTCAGAAGAAGAGTATCACAATGAGGTGTATAACTTCATCGTTGATAATGGACTTCCGGAAAATAGTCTTGATGAAATAGATTTAGATTATTTTATTGGGGGTCTATTGGATAAAAGAAACTTCTTTATGGATCTGTTTTATCAAATAGGTATGAAGACAAAAAAAGATTTAGTACAGGAACAAGTAGATTTAATGAATGAGATTAGAGCTAAGTCAAATATAAATATGGTATCCTGCGTTCATTGTGGTACAATACTATTGTATAAGATGCTACCAGTAAACAAAATTACTTGTTTCGATTGTAGAGAAGATATAGATCCACATGATTGTCCAGACTATTGGTATAATGGAATCGAATGTAATTAAAATTACTATCAAAACAATAAAAAATAAATAAATTAAAATTAATATTATGGGACGTTATTTTTCAGGAGACATCGAAGGAAAGTTTTGGTTTGGACTACAAAGCAGTGATGCTGCAAACAGATTTGGAGCACAAGGTTATCAACCAGAAGTATTAAAATACTTTTTTGAAAAAAGTGATTTGGTATTAGTAGAGCAAGAAATTGAAGACATTGAGAAAAGTTTAGGTGACAAGTTAAAAGTCATTGAGGATTTTTTTGCAACAAAAAATGGTTACAATGATGATATGTTAGTGGAAGCTAGTATTACAAACCAAGAATTAAGTGAGTATGCCGATTTAGGTTTGGGCAAACAAATTAGAGATTGTATTAAAGAAAACGGAAGTTGCGAATTTGAAGCAGAATGTTAATAAACAAAAGTGAATAGATATCTTTGTAGTGTAACTTTAAAAATAAATAACTTATGGAAAATGAAATAACAGTAGGTATCTATTATTATATAGATAATGTAGGTACTAAAGTCTTTGATGTAGATGAAATGCGAAATGAATTTGAAAGTAAATTAGCATTATTAATAACTAAAACAGAATAATATGAGCAATAACAAACACATATGGGAAGGGTGGACAGTTCAATCATTTATTGATGAACTAGAACCAACATTTAATATGATTATGAATAATGGTTCATGGCAAAAACCATTTAAAACTAAACAGGAAGTAAAAGACTGGTGCAAAGATAACCAACCTTATTACAAGAAACACATACCTGATGTAGCTAAATATTTTTATAGTAAAGCAGGGTTAAATTAGTAACTTAAAACCAAAATAATATGAGCAATCCGATTAACAGAAAGGTATTTGATTCAAGGGATTTGATTAAATACAGAAATGAGTTAGAAGAAGAAATTGTAGACTTCTACAATGAATACATGACTAAGATAGATGAAGATTGGGAGGAGATTGGGTCTATCGATGATGTTAATTTTGATGAAGACGGATTTGTAGAATTACATCAAGATGAGATTGAAGAGTGTGGAGCAATCATATTTTTCTGTGATGAGCTTAGTGATTATTGTTCAGACTTTGAATGGGGTGCATCAATTATACACGAGGAATATTTCGAAGACTATTGTAGAAAGTTAATAATAGACATAGGAGACTTGCCTAAAGGTATTCCATCATATATTGAGGACAACATTGATTGGTCAGGAGTTGCAGATGATTTAAAAGTAGATTACTCTGAGGCAGAGTATGATGGTGACACTTATTATTTTAGATAATTACTATGAAAAATTTAACTAACGAACAATTAATTGTACAGCATGAAAAATTAAGAGAGATCCTAATTGATTATGGAAATGAAGAGTATGGGGATGTAATTATTGATGAGATATGTGTCTTATTTAATTATCCACCAACAACAGTGTATTACGAAAAAGAAGTATCAGAAAAAAAGGTAAGAGAAGATTTAGAATTTAAATTACAAGGATACTCTGTTGATGAATTAACCACAAATTGTAGAGAAAATCTAAAATTGTTAAAAAATAACTCTATAGAAAATAAACATGTAATTAATTACTATGAAAAGTTTTGGAAATTATTAAGTGAATATTAATTATGGTAACAGTTAAGCAATTAAAGGAAATGTTATCAAAATATCCGGACGATATGGAGATAACAAACGAGCAGAGTCAAGGTATTATTCATATGTGTAATACGAGCGACACTCTGATACTATCGCCTTACAAACCGATAGGTATATGTAAACGTACAGGTGGAAATGTTTATCCATCAGTAGTAGGCGACTACGCTGGGTATTGTCCTGAGTTAGACGAAGATTTGTATGGATTTGAATTTACTAAAATTTAAAAATTAAAGTTATGGAAAGATTAAAAAGTAAAGTAATCGAGCAGATAGACGAAGCAATGGAATTGGTTACAATAGAAATGTTAAAAAGTCTTACCTATGGTGAAGAGATACAACTAACTGAGAACTATTGTTTGTACCACTACTCAGAGGACGATCTAATTGTGTTCAATGACTCAGTTGAATGGGAAGAATTATATGTTGTTCAATATGATTCTAAGACAGGTAAAATAATATTTGAATCTTGCTAATACTATCAACAAAATAAAACAACAAATTATGAAAGCAATTGTAAATGTAAACCATCGTGACATGAAAGGTAGTGCCCATAAGGTACACGAGGTAACCGGTAACTGCATCACGTTAGAATGTATGGTAGAGCATGAGGTAGTCTTAGTTGACTTCCTGATGAGAGAAGTTCAATTGCTTGTAAAAGATGACGAGGTTCAGGTATTCAGAAATCAAGGATATAGAGATGGATACTTTGTAGACTATTCGCCTTTACATGGATATGTTATAGAGTATGAAATGCCAAATGGTAGAGTGTTTAGAAACGTAGTAAAGAATCCGTTCAATACTGATGACTACAAGGCAATATCAGATAGAGATTACACAGCTAAATTTAATAAACAATAAAATATAGAAATTATGAAAATATATTTTGAAACAGATATGGGTAGTGGTTATATTGATTACACGCATAGAGACGATACATTTAAGAATGATACTTTTGACGTAATAGTAGAAGAAGTATACTCATTCTATAAAGAAGAAAACATCATTGAAGACATTGAAAAAAATATTTATAAATATATATAATTATGGCAGACATTTATTCAGCACCACAAGAGGTGAGATTACCGAAATTAGATTTCAGTAGTATGGAAACTTACAATAAAGATTGTGAGAGGTATATTAATGATTTAACCAACCATATCAAAGATATGGGTTATAAGGGCAAGAACATAGGTGAGATAGTTAAATTCGCAGTAGCAGATGGATATGCAGAGTATATGGTATTAAGCATGAAACCTGTGAAGTTAATTCATATACCATTGGGTGATGCATATGAATTTCAGTACGCACATTTAATGACCGCAAGCGAGATTACCAAGAAACTTGAAAGTAAAAAGAAGTTAGCAGAATTATTTAAATAAATTTAAAAATTAAAGTTATGGAAAGTAAAGAGTTTAGAGAAGACTACGTACTTTGGAATTATAAAACAAAGAAGTTAATAGAAGACGTTGATACGGTGTATCATTTTACCACTGTAGTGGAGTTGCTTAATGATGGTTTTCAAGTACATAAAGATGAAGAATTTATAGCTGTACATGCATTACCAATATCATTACAGAAAATAATTAGTGAAGCAATAGAAAATACAAAGTAATATGAGCATAGATGAAATGAGAGATTTTATTCGATTTCATATTGAATATACTCACAACGAAAAAGATAAGGAAGATTTACTTACCTTTACAGATGAAGAAATAGTTGAAATTTATAACGACCTAAAAGAGTGTTTGATATGAAACTACTAAAAGCAATAGAGAAAGGAAAACTAAACATCAAAGTTGTTCTAAGATTTGACAAGGATTTTGATATATCCGACTTTAATCTAGGTACACTTAATTTGGAAAGAAAAGAAAGATCATTGTACTTAGATGTTATTGGTACGAGACAATATAGGAATACTTTAGAGCTATCTTTTGAATATAATCCAGAAGTATTAGAAGATGAAGTCAGTAAAGAGTGTGACCTAAAAGTAGAGGACTTGATACTAGGTTTAGATACTTGTGAGTTAGATGTAGACTTTCAAGGAAAAGCATTACCATATGACCAAAACATACTTGTTGAAGGTGGTGATGCAGATTTAGAAATAGGTTTAAAAATTAAATAATCATGGAAACAATTGGAAAAATTGAGAATGGCGTTATAACTCTTGAGTATGATGGTCAGGGCTATATATACAAAAACTTTGAAGCATTCAACAATAAGACAGATGAAATCTGTTATGTACCTGAGCTATGCAGTGATGATGAAATAATGACTGTTGAAAATTCAGGTACATACAATTATAAGGATTTCCTTGAATTATGTCAAGGTATGTATGACACAGACGAAGATGTAAAAAAGTGGTGTGATAAAAATAATGTCACATCACATATGATAGCTGTTGACTTATTTGAGTCAGTCGATTGGCAGCATCCTGAAACATTATTAGATGACTGGCTTAATCACGGAGCATTTAAAGAATAACTATGAAAACATTTGAAACATATCTACCGGTGTTCAATGGAACATACGGTACAATTTGGGGCGATTATAACCCAAAAGATTCGGAAGGAGAAGATCTAGGATACGATGAGTATAAACTTGACTTTAAAAAGTTCTTAGAGACTATCGGTAAGACTTCTATTGATTACTTGGAAAGTATGACAGAGTTGTTTAATAAGGCAGGTATCCGGTCTATGGAGTTTCAGTCTTCGTTCTCACCTGCATACTACAACTTCTCAAACGACTCGATAAACATAACAGTTGTATTAGATGGACATACATTAGGAGAGTATATCAACGAAAACTACGTAGAGTTCCTTAAAGAAATAAAAGATAATCATACAAGTTATGACGGATTCAATTCACACCACTCAAATAACATTGAGGATTGGAAGGAGGAAACCAATAACTTTACAGACTTCTCAGAAAATAAACACTACTTAGGATTCCTTTTAAACATAGTATGTAAGCTAGAGGATATAAATGAGGAGGATTTATACTACGATTGGTGCGAATCAGTTAATGAGGATCACTTCATAACTTATTTTGAAAAGACTTGGGAGAGCATTGATGTAGATAAAATGTTTGAAGATAACGTAGACAATATTGATTTTAATTTTGGCTATAATGTTATACTTAAACGAGAAGCTTTAATTAAAGCAGCCATTCTCAGCTCTAACTGGATGGACGAGTTACAAGAATCAGATAAAATAGAAATGCTTGAGGGCATAGGTTTAACAGCAAAACAACATAAGCCATGATTAGATTAGTAGAGGTAAACACAACAGCTTACCAAGAAGAGAACTTCCTTCTGTTAACGGATTTAACGGAAGAACAAATACAAAATGCTATCTTTCCTATTATAAGAAAAGAAAGGGAAGAAGAAATCGAATACATTAATGATGATTTAGTATTAGAGTTAGAGAGATTGTATCCACGAAATACAATAACTCATATGCTAAAAGACGATGTAGAATACATATCAATATAAAACAATATGGCAAAAAGAATTAAGGTAAGGTTTAATTTATCGCGTGGCGTAAATTACTTTAAGTGGAAGGTAGAGTATCCGGATAGGACTTTATACCTATCACCAACAGATAACCAATTGGTAATGAAGTCTTGTCAGCTTAAGAACTACAAGAAAGTTGCACAAAGAATCTTTGACGGACAGAACAAACAAGTATGTGCTTGGGTGCTATGTGAAGACATTGAAATCATAAATAAAGATATGCAACAATTTGATGTGCATTGTGATCGAGTTAAATACAATCCAAGAGTCCAACCTAACTGGTTACTAAACGGAAAAGTAGTTGATAACGATTACTTTAAATCATTAGGCAGTGTAGACTACGGACTATACTTACTCTAAAAGTGTAAAGTAAATCACTAATAATTTGTAAAATGGATAATTTTTTAGTTACATTTGTACTCGGAGAACATGTGCAAGAAGTCAGAAGATTTCCTTCTCCTGGACTTGCTCAGCAATTCATTAAACAGAACAAACAAAGTTCTCAGTTTGTTCGTGGAAAATTACAATTGAGGACAGAAAAAGGTTTTAAACATAAAAAAATAATTTAATATGGTCAGTAATATTAGTGTAGAAGACATCATAAACGTAGCTAAAAGCATTAACGTATCTTTATCAGAAGATCAAATAAACGGTGTACTTCAAATGTACAACCATGAAGAAGATTGTGATCCTACAGCTACTTGGGATTTGATAATAGAGAATTGTATATATCAATTAAAAATAAATTAATTTTTAAAGATACAGAAATATTGTAATCAGGTTTGTGTGAGACAAAAAGGCTTTGCTAGTACTCTGTAAACGTGGTGGCTCTTCATCTTAGTGGGATAGGTAGCCTGATTACTAAAAATTAAATTTATTACATCCTACCCATGTAGATAAGCCCTTTGCACACTAAGTATTCATAAGGGAATGTCGAGCCAAGAGTATACCCCCTTCAACTTTCGGAGGGGGTTTTTAACCTAAAAAAATTTATTATGAAAATAACCATGACAGAGGGTTTAGAAGTAACCCAAGAAATATTAGATATTGCTAAGAGGTACAATTGGTACACAGCATATATCGACAGCTACTCTGATATGAAAGCAGCTGAAAAAAAGAATCTAGAGATAAAATACAAATTGAATGAGCTTGGAGTGGTAAACTTTAAAGAATAAAAAAGATATAGAGACAATTAAAACACTATCAACATTTTTAAAAACAATACTATGAATAAACTATTTATCCTATTTGCACTAGCAATAACAAGCTGTGTTACAGGCAACCAAGAAAAAGACATCAGGATATACTACATTGATGGTGGTATTGAAGATGTAACTTTAAACACTAAAGAAGGTTATGATAATCAATTTGGTGATAGAGAAGCAGTAGTATATTTTCACAATAGCTGTCTATACACAAACCACAATCAATCAAAATATGAACCTGAGTATACTGGTTGTATTAGATGTGGTGTAAAAGACTATGATGTGTTAGAAGTAAGAACCCTTAAATAAGTAACTATGAAACAGGAAACAAAATGCTATTGCGGTCATACTACATATTGTGATTGTGGTCCATTAGAAGAACCTAAACAAGAAACATTAGAAGAAGCTGCTGAAAAATATCTACAAGAATGGAGACTGGTAAATAATATACATTTATCTAATGTAATTCATGCAGAAAGATGTAAAAATGATTTTATAGCAGGTGCTAAATGGCAAGCTGAAAAAATATTAGCATTTATAAATGATGAAGACAATCATACAGAAGGAGAATTAGGTAATTCTTGTATAGATGCTCAGACATTAGTGAATTTTATTAAAACAATTTAAAAAGAAATAGTATGAAACAGACAGCAGTAGAATGGTTATTTGAGCAAGTATGGATAACTTCAGGAGAAGATTTACCTGAACTTCTTGAACAAGCCAAAGAAATAGAGAAGAAACAACAAGGTTATACTGAAGAAGAAGTATTAGAAATTTTGTTTGAGCTTTCTTGTAATAGTGATACAGATAAAGAAGAAATGAAAGAATGGTTTGAACAATTTAAAAAGAAATAGTATGGAAGAGACATTAATTAAATTTTAATTGCTAACTTTGAGCTATGAAAAACAAAAACCAAGAGGTGGCTATAACTTCGATAGATGTTAACCCACAAGAATTTAAATTAGAGATTGCAAAAGCATCATCTATTATGAGTGCTTTCATTGAGAAAGTTACCGAAAGAGATATCCTACTGGCTAACTCTGTAGTTGTGTTATCAAAGGAGATTACGCCTGAGTTATCGAACGAAGCAAGAGACCTTCGATTGAAGTTAGTTCCTATCCGTACAGGTATTGACAAGATACATAAAGTAGAGAAGGATTTCTACCTACAAGCAGGTAAGTTTGTTGACGCTATCAAGAATAAGTTACAACAACCAATCATTCAACGAGAAGGGCAACTTAAAAATATTGAGGAACACTTTGATCGAATAGAGAAAGAACGACTAGAAGCACTTCAAATTGAACGATCTGACTTGCTTAGGCCTTACTCTGATAAGGCAGACGAATTAGACTTAGTATCAATGGACCAGGAAGTATTCGAAGCGTTCTTATCTGCTCGTAAACTTACATTCGAAGCTGAGCAAAAAAGATTAGCTGCAGAAGAAGAGAAATATAAAGCAATAGTATTGAAACAAAAGTTAGAGATAGAAAGAAAGATTGAGATAGGTGCTTACTCTCCATTCATTGAGAACTACAATACAATTATTCTTTCAGACCTTACAGATAAAGAGTTTAAAGTTTTACTTACATCAGGAAAGAAATCCTTTGAGACTGACCAAAAGGAAAAAGAAAAGATTGCTAAGGAAAATGAAAAGTTAAAGAAAGAGCTTGAGAAAAAGAATGAGCAAGAAAGAAAAGCTAAAGAGAAAGAAGAAGCTGTAGCTAAAGCTGCTGAAGAGAAAGCTCTTAAGGAAATAACTTTGTCTCCAAAGAAACAATTACAGAATTGGGTTAACACTTTCCAAGCACCGGAAACAGGTATACAATCTAACACTAAAGATGAAATCCTTGTTAAGTTCGAAGGCTTTAAGTTATGGGCTTTAGGTGAAGTTTCAAAAGTAAAATAAATTATTAACAACAAGGCTGTAGCAATTCAGTTGCAGCCTTTTAAATACAAAAATCATGGGAAGTGTAATTGATTATATTGATTGTCCTAATTGTGGACAAGAGGCTTACAACGATTATTATTATAAAACAGGTGAGGAAATGACACAATGTTCTAGTTGTGGGTTTGTACACTCAATGTTTTACAAAAGAGGTGAAGACGGTAAGTTTGTAAAAAAGAATGAAGACTTAGGGTATGAATTTGAAAACTTAATAATGGAAGAACACATTATTGAGAAACCATATGCATCATACAGAATACACTTCATTAACACTCCTGCTAGGCAAGTTGGTACTTTTGAATCAGAAGAACAAGCTAAGCATTTTGTTGAGAGTTTAAAAGATGATAAAGAACACACGGTTGAAAGTGTTGAATTAAGTAGATTTATTAACGGAGAAATTATTACTGAAGAGTTATGGAAAAAGGATATGTAATTTATGAAGGTCCATCAATGTTGAATGGTGAGCTTTAAGTTATGGGCGTTAGGTGAAGTTAAAAAATTAAAGTAAATTATTATTAACAATAAAAACAATAATAAAATGGGAAGTTTTAGTTGGAACAAAGCAGATAAGTTAACAAACACTGAAAATGTTGCTTATGGTACACCTTTTAAGTTTTTAATACCAAAAGAATTTGGTGGTGGGTTTATCAAAGATTACTATCAAGATTATGGTGAACTAGGAACAAAAAATAATAATATACCTAAACACGATATGTATGAGTTGTTAGCATTTTGGAATGATGCAGATCATTTGAACTTTGATGGTGAACGACCATTGATGAAAGAAATTGATGAACATACTGATTACAATAGAGGTAAAGGTATTGACATTGGTTGTTACGATGAACAAATATTAAAACTTAAATACCCTTTGAAATTAGTTTCAGCATCGTTTAAAGGTACGTATGAAGATTTGGAGACTTGTAGTTTAGGAGACCCTGATCAAGGATTCTTTAGTCGAAAAAGAAATTAACTGTAACTTGGAATTAGCTTTGAGATTATCTCATGTTATGTGTCGTTTCTTAGGTCATCGTTGGAAATATAACTTCCCTACATCATCTGTGCCTAATAAAGCAATATGCGATAGATGTTTTTGTAAATCAAAATTAAACTTGCAAAGTTTAGATTGGGAAGTTGTTTTAAAATTTGATGGTGAAAAAAGAACAGACAAGCAGTTAGCAGACAAGTGGTATTAAACACTAAACAAAAAATTATTAAAAATGAGCGAGAGGAAAAAAGAAAAAATAAACGTATTATCATTATTTGACGGAATGAGTTGTGGACAGATTGCATTGACAAAACTTGGAATAGAAATTGAAAACTATTACGCAAGTGAAATTGACAAAGATGCTATGTTTATTGCAAAAAAGAACTTTCCTAATATAAAGCATATTGGAGATGTAACAAAATTAAAAGCAAAAGACTTACCTAAAATAGATTTGCTTATTGGTGGTTCTCCTTGTCAAAATTTATCTTTGGCTGTGATTAATAATATTAAACACAATAAAGGCTTAGATGGAGAAAAAAGTGGTTTATTTTATGAGTATTTAAGATTGCTTACTGAAATAAAACCAAAATACTTTTTGCTTGAAAATGTAGGAGGTATGAGACCAAAAGACAAAGATTTGATAACTGAAGCTTTAGGAGTTGAACCTTTGCAAATTAATAGTAATCTATTTTCTGCACAAGATAGAGATAGGTACTATTGGACTAACATTCCTGTTGATTTGAATATTAAAGACAAAAGAATTATATTAAAAGATGTTTGTTTAAATGCTGATGAAGTAGATAGCAAATTTTGGTACGATAAAGAGTTTACATACAATGGAGATGATAAAAAAGTACAAGCCACTTTACATTTAAACGGGCACGACATTTTAAAAAGAGTTAATAACTTAAATGACAAAAGTGCCACTCTAACTTGTTGTAGAGGTGGGAATTTGCAGAAAAAAGTATTTCAAAATGGTAAGTGTAGAAAATTAACTCCATTAGAGTATGAAAGATTACAAACAGTGCCTGATAATTACACTCTTGGAGTTTCAGATAGTCAAAGATATAATATGCTTGGCAATGGATGGACTGTTGATGTCATCGCTCACATTTTCGGAGGGCTGTCTTAGCATTACGCCTAACGGTTACAAATATATTGTCGTTTTAATGCAATATATTTGTTGTTATAAGTATGTAAAACAAAAATTATACAAATTAAAAGAAATAAATTATGAAAACATTATTAAGTAGAGTAGAAGAAGAAAGTGTTAATTATGTAACAGCAGAACATGCAGCGATAGACCATTTAAAAATGGCATCTGCACATTTATTTGAAAAAACAGAAGGTAGAGACATTGATAATTGGTTATCAGATATTGAAAAAATAATTCAAAAACTTGAGAACAGAATAAACTCATAATTTTTGTTTTATTACTTATAACACCGATATATACGCCACT
>Ga0181346_1001240_pt1 | contig 11208 bp, 22 predicted proteins | sample Su13VDMM15DN_FD_130100 | JGI IMG/M metagenome (GOLD analysis project Ga0181346, IMG submission 130100) | Freshwater viral communities from Lake Michigan, USA - Su13.VD.MM15.D.N | ecosystem: Environmental > Aquatic > Freshwater > Lake | place: USA: Michigan | collected 2013-07-15 | reverse complement strand
AAAAATGGTTGAGGTAAACCTTTATCCCAAGTTTTCTTAGCTTCTATAAAACCAAATATGGTGTTAGGAATATCTTTCCTTGGTTGGTTTCTATTTACATTGGTTATAATAAATTTATCAGCATTATCACGAAAGTATTCCCTTCTAAAATTCATTATATCAATAAAATCTAATGGGTAAAAATCTTTTGAGTTGTTTCCATGAGGCACAACTTTGATTGAGGTTTTTAAATCTGGTCGGTACTTAACCACCTCATCTTTAGCAAAATGGGTATATGTACATAATGTATCAAAAAACTCTAGTTTCTTAGTAAGTTCTGGAAATATGTGGCAATCAACTGGAAAGTAAAATATTGACTTAAATTTTTTTCTATTAGCTTCTTTCTTTATCTTTTTAATATGCTCAAGCAATTCTATTATTGGGGATATTACACCTAGGTCTTGGCAAATAAAAACGCCATCAAAATCACCATCGGTTAGGGTTTTTAAAAAATGGTAACGCCCATAGTCATCTTTTTCAATATCATCAAGTTTAGCACTTACTATGTATGTATTGTCATCTTCAAAGTAGGGTACTCCAAAGTAGTTTATGGCTATAATATGTAGTTCAAGCTCTTCGCCAAAATGCTTTTTAAGTTCTCGAACAATATTTTTAGAAACAGTTCCAAAGCCAGTTCTGGCTACATAGTCCATCAAACAAAGTATTTTCATTATTTTCTCTTTTTATTTGACACTTTTTTGTACCAAATTATGTACAATGTTTACACTTTTACTTAGCAATAACATACCCAATTCCAAAGCCAGCCAAAATTCCCAACCACTTTTTAAACTTAAGCCCCCTTATTTGTTTTCTTTGTTCTTCAAATATTCTTTGAGTATTTCTAGAATACTCTTGATAATTAACTAGTTCTGATTTATAATTAGCATCAATTTTTTTCCAATTAACCTCTTTTTGTTGGTATTGGCTTATAATACTATCTTTTGTAGAAATTCTATATTCTAACCAAACTGAACGTTCTTTAGTTAATTCTAACTCTTGCTTTACAACCTTTCCATTTTCAATGATGGTTATTGCTTTCCTTAATTGTGTATTAGGTATACAAGTAACTGAATCAGTTGAGTTCTGAGAAATACCTTTGGATGTCCAAACTACCAAAATTATTAGCGTGATTATTAGCTTCTTCATATTTGCCTTTTAAAGTTTGTATTTTAATGTTTAATTGCCCTACTTTTTCTTTGTATGTTCCGTCTTTTTTATTAAGTGTTTCTATTACTAACGCTGATTTAAGAATATTATTCTTTAACGAGTCATTTGACTTTTCCAATTTTTGATTTGCAAATAGCAAACTATCGTTTTTTAATTTTAATTGCTTAATGTCAACATTGCTTGATGATTTGTTTAAGAACATAATTAATAAACACCCAGCAATAAAAGCTATTAGATTTAAACTAAAATATTTTTTTAGTACACCAAAATCAAAATATTTACTTAACTTTTCCATAAAATTGTTTTGTTAAAAATTGGTAGTTGTAGGTATATGCCTCTTCACTACTATCGCACAAAGGTACATTAGCCCATGCTAAAATACTAAAATTTGCGTGTAATAATTCATGGTTTATTATAGAAATATCTTCTGCGCTCCAATCCATGTGTGGTATCCATATTATGGGTGGCTTGCCATCGTTTATAGGAAATGTAACCCCCCTTGCTTCAAAATCACTTATGGTAGCGCTTGTATCGTTATTTTCTTGCACAAATTTTAATGCCTTAAGAGTATCTTGGGTTATAATTACAAAAACTGGCATATCAAAAGTGCTAGCTTCTATGGTTATAATACTAAAATTGCCAAAACTACCTTTTTGTATAGGGTTTTGGCAACTTATAATTAAGAGTAGAAATATTAAAAACTTATTCATTGAATGGTGTTAAGTATTTTTCATCATTTGGCATACCGCCCCACTTTCTAACAAAATATTCTCTATTCTCTTGGTCACCCCTTAAATTAGGGTCTACAATTGTAGAACCATTATTTAAAAATACTTCTGGGTTTAGCCTTTGGTCTATGTGGTAATTTACACCTTTTAGTTTCATTCTATATGCATAATCATTATCTTCGTAAAAGCACTTTTTAAAATTTTCATCAAACTCACCTACCTCTTGGTATATATATTTATTTAATATGTAAGATGACCAATGGTTTGAAGCGTAGCAAACGTAAAAGTTATTATAGTACGGGTGGTTATGGTTTTGTGAATTTATGATTTCATTAATTATAGATTCACTTTTTTTCAAAATTACATCGTCATTTAAAATTAAAAAGTTTGTTTCACCTTGCTCTATAGCCCTATCTATTAAAAAGTTCCATGAACCAGCAACTCCCAAATTTCTTGGTGACTTGTATATCACAGTTCTAAAGTCTTGTGCTTCAATGTTTTGATTGCCATTATCCAAAATAAGCTTTTTAGTAGTTGGATAATAAATGGCATACTCTTTTAAAGCTTCTTGTAATAGGTCTTTCCTATTTATTGTAGGAATTAGGATGCAAAAACTCATAGAAATACTTTTTGTTGATTCCACAATTCTCCATAGTGGTCTCGGTTTTTATAAATTAAACTATAATGGTCTGGGTGCTTTATATTAATTATGTGGGTGTTATTATCTAATATAACATTATCATGCTGATAATCATAAGCATACATATATATATCCTTATTTATATACCCCAATTTAGTTGGTTGACTGTTATCCTTAATCCCATCAATACCTAATTCTCTATAAACTATACCTAATGCAATAGTGCCAGTAACCATCAAACAACTTTGTGTTAAATTTTTATCTTTTATGTTTTTTAAGCACCTTTCTATGGTTACCCTCAATACTTCTGTACCTTTTATTGTACATAAAAAACCTTGGTATATAGCTACTTTGGCAATCCAACTATTGCCTATGGCGTATATCCTATCTCTTACATATATTTGCTTAAAACTTGAAATTATCCTATGTAGGGGTGTGTTTAATGACATTGAAAAGTCCATCCAAACGCCACCATGCTTGTATAATAATAAGTACCTAAATAGGTCTGCTTTAAAAGCAGTAGGTATAAGCCTATTGTATAAAGATAAATACTCCCTACCGTAGTTTTCCTCTATAAAACATTGACAATCAAAGTCATCAAAGTAAAACATAGAGTATTCTGGGCTTTTTTCTAAGTCTTTTTTATATGAGTCAAGAATTACTTGTGGTATTTCCTCAAATCTAAAAGGAGATGTTCTATAAATTATTTTAGGTATAGACCCATCATCTTCATATTCGTTTATGAATTTTTTAAATTCTTTGTAATTTCGTAGCATATATTTTAAATTTTCCAATATTTACCTAAATCAATGTGCTTGCAATGTTCTGGGCATTGTTCTTCTACTTCTATAAAATTTGATGTATTGTATATTGGGTATATTGTTTTAAGGGGTAAGGGTATACCATGGCTATAAACACCAAACATTGGGTATAATGCAGAGCCTAAATATACTGCCATCTTGCCTTTTTTATGGATAAGGTTGGTTAGTGGTACTCCATAAACACCACAAGCCAATAAGGCTATGTCATAATCTTGTTTTTCAATTTGTTCAAATATATGCTTAGTGGTTTCAATAGAATTTTGATGTGGGTAGTCAGAACCCTTTGTTGTTTGTGGGGTTTTTACATAGCTTATTTTTTCAAATTGGCAAATGTCAATATTATAAACGTTTTGCAAACCCCTATCGTATGACTTTTTTAGTATATCCGTAGCATTTGAAACAACTAAAACTTTTTTACCTTGCAAATTGGTAATAAGTACATTTGGAAGCAAACCCCAATTGTGTAAGGTTTTGTTTGTTATATTCATATAAGCATAAAAGAATAAATCGTACTTAATACCAGATATACAAGAAGTGATAGTTGCCGTTTTTGATAATTCAGACAAATTATCACAATACCACTCAATTACTTTATGCTTATCGCTTTCATCTTTATAGTACAATCCAGCGTTTTGTTGCATCTTGCCATCTATGCTACCATCATAGTTTAAGTGGTCTAGTGGTATTCTTTTGCCCATTTTGTACATCAAGTAAAAAGAAGCTTCAACACAACCTAACCTTAAAGTATGCAAGGTGTTGTTTTTTATTTTGGATATTAATTCGTCAAAATCAGTTTTTATAACAATATCTTGATTAACTACATCGTATTTTAATATGGAAGTATCTTGCCTAATAATTTGGGTAGTATTGCTTTCTACATAATTAATAAATTCAGCATTGTTTTTTGACTGCTGATACAAGTTTACAAAATATTCGTGTTCTTGCATTGGTTATAATTTTGTATCATATTTATTTTTTTATACCCCAAAAGTATAAGTCAACATCTTGTCTTTTTAATTCGTAACTACTAAACATTTCACTTATTGGTAAAGCATCTAAAACCATATCTGGATTAATATTCATATAATAATCGTCCATTTCTGCTACAAAAGGTGCATCTTCTGGTCTAGTCCTATTTGTTCCATGTTCAGCCCTTCCGTCACTAGCGCAAGTAAAAATAAACATTTTGCCGCTTTTTAGGTGTTCGTACATATTTTTAAAAGTTTCAACCCAATAAGAGTCGTGTTCAAAGCACTCTGTACTTATAACCACATCATACCTATCTGTGGTTTTATATTCGTGTCCCCTAGATACTACGGTTACATTTTTACCTTCGCCTAAATCTACTCCAACAAATTTGTAATTTGTAAATAAATAATGGTTATTACCATTAACATCTAAAGAACCAATATCTAATACTGATACATTATCAAAAAATTGAGGAAATCTTTCTTTTACTGATTTGCAAAAGTCTATTTGTTCTTGGTGTGCCATTTTTTAAAATTTTAATTGCGCTAATGAATTCCAACCATTATGCCCAACTTGGTGTGTAATTAAATAACCTTTGCTTTCTAAATAAGAATAAATATTATTATCTTTAATATGTAAGTTCTCGAAGTAAAGGTTTTTTGTTTTAAAATTATCGAAATCTATTGTTTTAATAATTGCATCATCATGCCCTTCTGCATCTATAAATAGTATGTCAATAAGGTTTAATTGATACTTTTTAAATAAGTCATTTATGTTTAGACTTTTAATGAAAAAAGACTTTAGCCCTTCGTGAAAGGGTGGGGAATCTGGGTTGCCTACATGGGGGTGTTTAAAAAAATGCTCTTTGCTTAAAGATGATATTTCGTAATTTGGTGCGTCATTTTCGTGATAAAAAAATTCTACATCTTTTCCAGTTTCTACATCTATAACGACATTTTCAATAAACTTATTGTGTACCCATCCATAAAATGTATTTAAGGCATTATTATGTAATTTCATTGGTTCTACCAATATCAATTTTGTTGGTTGTTCTTTGCCAATTATTTCACTTACATCATCATTCCCTCTATTTGCACCTATTTGAATTATATTCATTTTTGTTGTTTTTTATAATACTATTATTTTGTAAAATAATTTACAATAACCTTACTGCGTATTTTTTTTTATCTAAGCCAATTATATATTTTTTGGGTTTCCTATTCCTATAAATAGTTTCTACATTTACCCCTAAAAAACCACTAACCTCTCTTACATTATCAAATACTTGGGCTTTTAGCCTTCTTTCTTGTATATCAACAATAGACATATCGTAGACAATGTGTGGTACACTATCTACAATATCTCTATCAGTTATTTTATACCAAAATTCCATTACACTTTTATTTCCTTATAGGTTTTTCCCTCTTTTTCTACATTCCAACATTTAAGAGTGGTAATAATACCTTGACCACTACCATCTCTTTTTTCAAACATTTTGCCCTTAATATCTACATAGCAAGTTACAAAATCACCAACATTATAAGCACTAGCCATATTGCAATCATCTTGCCAAAACTCTAATTGCCAACTATTTGGGTACATATCACTAATTTCTTGTAGCCAAAATAATACCTTTTTAAAAGGTTTTTCACTTGTACCAAAAGTTTCCATTGGGAAAATTTCAATAATCTTTCCACTTAATTTAATCATTTTTTTTATTTTTTATAATTTCAATAAATTCACTCCATTTTTTGTACTTCTTATACTCTTTTAGGTAGTCCTTTCTTAAAAAGACATCTTCTGACTTAATATAAGTGTAATCTTGCCCATGGGCGTTAATTGCACCATAAATAGTACCTATTGATAAAAAAGGTTGTTTACTAGCCTCTGAAATCACTATTGGGGCATTTTTATCCTTCTTGCTCATTATCTTCTTTAGTTACTTTGGTGTATTTTTTAGGTTCTTCAGCGCCAACAACCTCAATTACCTTACTACCCCTTACGCCAATTACTTCAAAATCTTGTGAAAAACCAGATTGAGCAAATAATTTAACAACTCTTGCCTCTGCTTCTGTTACGCTCATTGCGTCAACTAAATAGGTTTCTTTTACGTTTTTAACTTTTAACGCACCTTTGTAACCCTCTGTTTCTGTTTTAATGCTTACTAGCACTTCGAAATACTTCATTTTGTTTTGTTTTATTTTATTTTTGAATACTTGTTTATTAACTTAAACCCAATAAATATATATCTTCATCAATAGTTGTATCGCTGAAATTTATTAAGTTCCCTTCATGGTTTGAAATTTCAATAATATCCATCTCTTCTTGTGTGTCAAACAAAAATTCGTATTCATCTAAACTTTCAAATATTTCGCCATTTTTGTGTTGGCTTTTTAATATTTTTTCGGCTTCTTGATACGTTTCTGCTTCTATGTGTTTAGTGCTTCTTGTCCACATAGTTATTTTTTGGTCAATGTTAAAAGTAAAGCTTTGCATAAATTATTTTAGAATTAAGTGTACCTCGTTATATTTAATTTGCTTTTTGATACCTAACTCAAGGTAAAGTATTTCATTACCTGTTTTTTGCTTGTAAAGGTCAATTAAGTTTTCTAAAGCTTCAAAATGAAACGTGTCAGTACATGAGTCTATGATGCTAGAAATCCAATTAAAGTACCTTTCATCGTTGTGTGTGTTGTTTTCCATAACCATTATTATTTTTTAAAATTATAAAACAAAGGTATAAATATTTTTTGAATAATTTGTTAAAAGGTTGTTAAATAATTTCGCCAGTCTCTACATCTACCAAAAGTGTACGTTGTGACATATTAATTGGGGCTTGTTCTAATATATCAATTTCTTTAAATTGTACATCGGTATAGTATTTGCCATTATATAAGTTTGATTTGAAGTATAAATTACCCCTGATTTTGTCTTTTTGCTTGAGGTTCATAGCTTTATCTTTCCAGAATCCAACTACTGATATTGCAATAGGTATTACCTTGCCCTTACTATCTTTTTTATTTATGACAATTTGTGCCACTTTTTCGCTAATGACAATAATCTCAAAAATACGACCAGTTATAACTCCTACTTTTACCATATAGTAAAATTAAGTAAAATGTTCCACTTTTATATTATTTAAAATAACATCAATACCAACATTATTAAAATAGTTCTGAACACACCAATTTCTTGCATATCGTTGAATTTCATTATCTTTTGTTGATTCTGATACTTTGTCAAATATGTTTCTATCTTGAGATAAATACTTCTTTTTACCATAATCCATGGCTAAATCTATTTCTTCTTTTTTTACAATAAGGATTTTGTTTTTCCTAAAATAATTATAACAAATATTAAAGGGGTCTCTTAACTCGCCTTTTTCTTTAAACTCATAATACATATCTTTAATGGTATGTTTTAAATCTTCACATTGTTTAGTAGGAGTAGGTCTATTTTCAATTTCTTTGATTTCATTGTCGTACTTTTGTTTTCTACGAATAGTATCTGCTAATGTTAATTTACGATAATATAAAAATGAGTCTAAAACCTTACCAACATATAATGGACTAAAACTACCATAAAACTCAACATCTTTTAATTTATTAGTTACTGATAAAGTATATGCTAATTCTATTTCAGCTAGTGTTAAAAATTGATATTGTTTAAATAAAAAATCAGCAACAATTGAAAGTTCTTCACTAATATCATCTTTTGGTAAGCCAATATACATTCTCCATTTGGCAACCACATTTACAAGGGGGTTTAGGTCAGTTAGGTTTCCTATTAAAACACTACCTTCTACGCATTTAACTAAAGCAACTTCTTCGTTAGTTGTGGTGAACTCCAATAATGGTTTTGGCTTTAGCAACTGAATCTGCGAATTTTGAGAACTTGCTAGTTGATTGTTTGTCATTATTATTACTATTTAAGTAGTTTTCTATTTTCGTTTTAGCAAATAAAGTATTGGGTCTTAAAAATTTAGCCCAATCTGAACCTTTCCAATCTTTAACTTTTTTATCTATTACTAATTTAAAGTCTTGTAGGGTATAGCCTTCTTTTAGTCTTGCACATATTAATTCTATGTTAGAACCTATTTTAGTTGAAAAAGTGGTTTCTGCTTGTGCATTAAGGTATTCTATAACTTGTATAGCAATATCTTTATGCTCTTTATTTAAGGCATTTTTCTCTTTTTTATTTTCAATAATTTTAAAATCTTGCTGAAGGAAGTGTATACCGAAATGGTATATTTCTTTAATTTCACTCATTTTAAATTTAGCCTGTTGTTTCTCTACAAAATCTGGTTCAAATAGTTCATCCACAAATCCACTTAACCAATAAAACCAAATACGACTATACAACTTCCCTTTTTCAGCAATTGATTTAAAAAATATCTCAGGAATTACATATTTTCTCACATTATATTCTATTCACTTTTCTAACTTCTTTTAATTCTACGATTTCATCTAATGGTATTTCTAAAGCTTCGCTAATCATAACTGCGGTCTCTAAGGTATAATTTTGTAACCTACCAGTGCATATTTTTGATATTCTATCTCTACCAATTTTAAAGCCAGACTTATCTTTAATAAGCCTCATTAGGTCGCCTTGTGACATCCCTCGTTCTTGTAGTAATAATTCTAATTTCGTTTGACTCATTTTTGTTATTATTTATTTATTGCAATATTAATGTTATTTTTAGATATATCAATAAAAAAAGGGGCTGAAGTAGAAACAACGCCCCGATGTTTCAAAAAAGAAACACACACTATGGGGGCAAATATAACTATTTCTTTGCGTATTGTTTTGATAATAATGTAATTATAGTAATTATTGCAGATGAAAAAGCTATGCCTTTAAGTAAATCTTCACTTACTTTTTTATTTTGTTGAGTGACCTCTTTAAAAGCTTGGTCAAATGTTATAATCTTTTTGCCATTTTGCTCATTTACCAAATTATGCATTTTAACAGTCCAATTAAAAAGTTCTCTATTACTTTCTAAGTTAATTGGGTGGTCTTTCATGTTTTGTTTAAAATGCTGTGCGCATATAGGGCATGGAAGTACATCTTGTAATGATTCAAAAAACTTTAAATAGTTCTTTTTATCTTTATCGGTTGGTTTATTTGGGTATGTTAATGCTACCCAATGTATAAACTTCCACCCTTCTCTACCCCAATGTTTTGGACTTACTCCCATAATCTTAATTTTAAATTTTTCTATTTACCCCAAATTTATTAAGTACGATAGTATGAACCCTATCCCAAAACTCATATCTTTCTTTAGATAATGGTTTTAATTCTTTTTTTATTTCAGCAATCATGTGCAAACACGATATGTCATTTTTTATCCAATAAACAACATCATTTGCCATTAATTCTTCTTCTGATAGTTTTTCCATGGTTTTTAAAATGGTAAGTCATCAATAAATTCATCATCATCTTCAGCAATTGTAGCATTTTCTACTACTTTAATATTGAAGTTATATATATCAAAAAGCCAATTCTTCCAAAATTCTATTTGTTTTGTGTTATCATATTGTACCTCGCCTTTAAAAGTAACTTTATCTAAATCTGGCAAAGCGCCCATATTTTCTTTAGTAAATGCGTGTTTTAAAAACTTACCATTTTGCTCAACAAAGCAAGTTGACTTTGGTTTACCCTTATCGTCTTTTTTAAATGATGGTACTATTTTAAGCATAGCCTTTGGGTTTATTGAACTAGCCAATGAATTACATAAACCCCTAAAATAACCACTATTGGTTTTTACTTGTAATATAAATACCTCGCCTATGGCATTAACATAAAATTTAGCTTTTTCTACATTCTTACCTTCGTATTGTTCGGTAAGAAACTCAATTTTTTCAATAACACCTTCTAAAGAATCATAAGATTCTAAAATACCATCTTTGGTTTTAACTACTAAAGCGCCCTCTTTAATGTTAACATAGGTGGCATTGTTGTTTTGATTTTTTTGTAAACCGCTCATATTATTTATTTTTTAATTTCGCTCCCAAAGTAGGACTTGAACCTACGACCCTCTGATTAACAGTCAGATGCTCTAACCAACTGAGCTATTTGGGATTTTGCCTAATTATCTAAAGTTGGTATTGGGTGTATATGATTGTTTTTAAAACAAAGTGTAACAAGCTTTAGATTTTTGAAGTTTTCAACATCAGCTCTTGAAATAGCTTCATAAAGGTCATTATTAGCTACTGCTTCTACAAAGCTACCACCCACCATAACCCCATCTCTATGGAACATTACGCTAATCATGGTATCTATTTGATGTTCGCTTAATTGAACTTTCCAACCCTCTGCAAATTTTAAAACACTTTTTCTATAAACTTCTCTTATTTCTGGGTAATTCATATTTTTGCTTTTTTACTTGTTTTTATTCATAACACCATATTTCAGGTTTTCTAATTCTTGTATGTTAATTACACCATTATTATATAAAGACATAATTGTTTCAAGTGATTTGATTTTGGTTTCTGTAGATTCTATGGTATATATAGTTTTTTCGTTATAAACCCTATCCTTTAGTATTGATGTTGGTCTACCTCTTTTTTTAGATTTATCTTGTAAAATTTCTTTTTTAATCAATTCTGGTTTTACATTTTTTGTTTTTTCAATAGGTGCAACATTTTCGCCAGCCCCCAATTTATTAAAAATCCATTGTGATACAGTTATGCCATTATTTTTACAATCAGCAATAACAGAATTATAAAAATTTAAACCAACACTTACTTGCATAACTTTAACCCTTTTTTCTTTTTTATTGAAATTAAATTTTGGTTGTACTACATTTTTAGCTTTAATTTTCTTTTTCTTTAAAGCACTTTTT
>Ga0181346_1001239_pt1 | contig 11210 bp, 7 predicted proteins | sample Su13VDMM15DN_FD_130100 | JGI IMG/M metagenome (GOLD analysis project Ga0181346, IMG submission 130100) | Freshwater viral communities from Lake Michigan, USA - Su13.VD.MM15.D.N | ecosystem: Environmental > Aquatic > Freshwater > Lake | place: USA: Michigan | collected 2013-07-15 | reverse complement strand
TCAGGGATGAGTGCAAGGTCTTTTGTATCGGACGCTACTGCAACCACATTTGCTTCTACTGTTGCGGGCGAGCCAACAAGGTGCCTGTTTACTCTGACGGTACTAATTGGAAAATTGGCTAGAAATGAATAAGATGATACGATCAAGAAACCCTTATGGCACAAGGAACTAACATGGCAACAGCAGCAGATTCTCAAGGCATTATGGCTCTTCCAATGGAAGGCGCACCTGCCGACACCGGCGCACCGGCTCAACCTCAGTTGGGGCTTGACGATTCGTATGACGCGGTGCAACAAGGATTGCAAAACGCCAGTCCAGATGCGCATACAGCGGTCAATGATGAGTTGACAAAGCTTGCTCCACAGTTGGACCAGTTGCCTGATGAGGTGTTGGATCAGTTGCTGCAAATCGTCCAGTACATGCACGACAATCCCGAAGAGTATGCACCTCGCTTAAAAGAATTGGTCGATGCGGGAATCATTGATGAAGGGGATTTCCCCGACGAATACGACCCTGAGTTCTTGGCTACTTTGGGCATGGTTATCATGCAAGCCCGAAAAACTCGTCAAGGGGCTCAACAAGGCGCTATGCCTATTCAAGAGGCTCCCGTTCCCCCAGCCAACATGGCGCGGGGCGGGATTGCTGAAGCAGCACACATGGTCGCCTCCCGTGGTCGTGGCCAAGATACCATGCTGGCGCACATCACCCCCAGAGAAGCCCAAATGCTTCGTTCCAAGGGTGGTATGGGCACAATCAACCCAGCTACCGGCCTGCCTGAGTATGGGTGGTTTAGTAGTACGGTTGGCTCAATTACCGGAGCCATTGGCGGAGCCGTTAAGGGTATAACGGGTGGGATTAAAGACGCTGTTAAGGGCGTTACGAGTGCTGTTAAAAGCATTGTTTCCAGCCCAGTTGGCAGGGTGTTGGCTACCGTTGCGTTGGCCACGTTCCTCGGCCCGGGAGCCTTTGGTGTTGCAGGATTGAATCTTGGTGCAACAGCCTCCATGGCGTTGGCCTCTGGCGCAGTAACTGCGCTGGGCGGAGGCAACATCAAGGATGTACTGAAGAGCGCGGCCATTGGTGGCGCAACAGCATTCTTTGGCGCTCCCGGCGGAGCAATTTCCAATTATGTTGGTGGCGCTGTAACCAACGCCGCTGCCAATGCAGCGATTACTTCCGGTATTGTCGGTACGGGTATTGGTTTGTTGTCTGGTCAAAAACTGCAAGATGCTGTTAAGAGCGGCATAACTGCGGGTGCAATCTCAGGCTTGTCTACAGGGGCAAGTAAAGGATTTGACGCACAGATTGACGCGCCTAAATTAGAAACTGTGGCTGATATGGCCAAGAAGCAAGCAGGGCAAGACGTATCAGGCAATGCACTAAATGACCCAAATAGTGCAGGAGCGTCTTTCGGCCAGACTCAAATGACCAATCCAGATGGCACGCCAAGAGTAGAGTTGTTCAATGGCAGGCCCTCTAATATGTTTCAAAATCAGGATGGGTCGATTACATATAAGACAGTTCCATTGGCTGACCGGATGGGTCCTCCTTCAAGTTCCCCAGTAAATGGGCAAAATGTGTCTGCCAATGGGCAACCGCTTTCTCCATTGACTGGGCGAAACGTGGCACCTCCGACTGCTACAGATCCCTTGGGGGACTTCATTCAGCAAAATGATGCTGCTCGCTCTGAACTTTCTTCGTTGGCCAATACTCCTGCCCGTGTTCCAGAACCAAGCATGTTCGACAAGGCAAAAGGCCTGTACAACGAATACCTTTCTCCCTCTGGTATTAAAGAAGCGGGCCTTAAAAATGCACAAGCTCAGGCATATGGTCAATACAAGGTTGACCTTGCAAACGGAGTACCCGAATCGCTTGCTTCTCAGAACTATTCGGCAGCAGTGACAGCAGGCACTCCGGGAGTGTTTAGCACATATGGCCCAATGGTCGGTGCGGGCCTTGGTATTGCCGCTTTGGGAGGTGCATTTACACCAACGCCCCCTCAGCCTACTCAATTGCAAAACGACATCAACCAACGTTTGGTTGATGAAAAAGCCCGTGTGGCGGCAAACCCCGGTGCCTATGCTCCTCAGGGCATGGAAAGATTTGGCATTAAATATAACGACAGGGGTGAGATTATTGGTTCTCAACCATTTAACCCACAGCCTACCGGACCCACGGAGGTCGCAGGCAATTACATGCCCTACACGCCGTCCCCTTACATGACCCCAAGTGGTGCGATTGGCAGTGGTAATGTTTATCAGCCCTACAACAACGCCAACATGTATAACTTTATGCCACGCTATGCAGCTATGGGTGGAATCATGGATGCAGAGCCCATGCATTATGGATTTGGCGGGGATGTATCAAGATCGGTTATAGAGGCAGTTAGAAGAGTCCCGCCTCAACCTCAAATTGCAAATACAGGTGCACCACAGGCTCAACCTGTGGTGCAAAGCGGAAACTATTCCTCTACTGCGTACATGCCTGAGCCACCAATGCAGCCAATGCAGCCACCAATGCAGCCAATGCAGCCACCAATGCAGCCAATGCAGCCACCAATGCAGTCAATGCAGTCAATGCAGCCAATGCAGCCACCTGCTCAATTGCCCACGGAGTTCACCCAATACCAACAACTGTACGATCCAAATCAAATTTCCGAGCTGTCAAGACGCTTATATCCAAGTATCTACGACAGAAGCTACCGCGACTCCATTCTGTCCAATACGGCAATGGGTAATAGCGGCGGTATTGCATCTTTGGCCAAGGGCGGGTATCCTCGCCGCACGGGTCAAATATCCGGTCCGGGGACCGCGACCTCTGATTCAATCCCTGCAATGCTGTCTGATGGCGAATTTGTCATGACAGCCAAAGCTGTTCGCGGCGCTGGTAAAGGCGACCGTTTATCAGGCGCAAAGAAAATGTACGCTTTGATGCATCAACTCGAACGTAACGCAGCACGGGGATAAAAGATGGCAACCGAAACCACAGAACAAATAGTCCGGGAATCCCCGGAAGTCGAAGCGTATAAGCTTAATCTAATGAAAGCTGCGGGGGCCTTGCAAGCTCCCACGCTTCCCCAGTACCAAGTAGCTGGATTTACGCCTCAACAAACCGCTGCAATGCAGGCGGGCCAACAAGGCATTGGGGCCTACACCCCTTACTTGCAGGCGGGGCAACAAAACTTGCAGGCTGCCACTGCCACTACAGGAGAGGCAGCAGATGTGCTGCGTGGAGCGGATACCAGAGGACAATTCTCTGCGGCGCAGCAGGCACAAAATCTTGCCGCCGCTGGTACTTTGCAAAATGCTCAGCCAATTGGCCAACAGCAAATTCAACAGTACATGAACCCATACAGTAATCTTGTATTGGGTCAGCAACTAGAAGAAATGAGCCGCCAAGCTCAGATGCAGCAGCAAGGCTTAAATGCCCAAGCTGTTCGTGCTGGCGCGTTTGGCGGTTCACGCCAAGGTATTGCTCAACAAGAACTCAATCGCAATTTGATGCAGACCCAAAACCAAGCCATTGCACAGTCTTTGCAAGGCGGGTACGGTCAAGCGTTGTCCACGGCCCAGCAACAGCAACAAGCCGGACTTGGCGCATATGGCCAGCTAGGGAATATTGGCCAAGGTATTGGTAGTTTGGCTGGACAGCAATTTGGTATTGGCTCACAGATGGCTCAAGGACTTGGTTCTTTGGGTGGTCAATTGGGTCAATTGGGCGTTCAACAAGGCGCTATGGGGCAGGCTGCTCAGCAACTTGGCCAAGGGGATGTAAACTTTTTGTACAACCTCGGTGCCCAGCAACAGAAACAGCAACAAGCGGTGCTGGACGCTACGCGGGCTTCGACAATGCAAACCGCTATGCAGCCGTACCAACAGTTGGCATTCCAATCGGATATCTACAAAGGCGCACCGTCCACACAGATGGCAATGACATCTCAAGCTGCTCCAACACCAAGCCCATTCCAGCAAATTGCAGGCGTTGGCACAGGTATTTTGGGTCTGGCAGGTGCTGCAAACAGCGCAGGCAAGCTCTTCTAAGGAAACATGATGAAAGCCACAGTTCTCAAACGATCAATGTTTTCTGACAAGATGCCTAAATCCGTGCGTAACAGCGGGATCATGGCCGGGTTTGAAGACGATGACATGTTGGAGGCCCCTCCTGAAGAGGACACCATGCCTCAGATGGCGCGTACGCCACGGAATCCTGAAATCTTGATGAACACTTTGCGGGGCGATATGCGCTCCGTTGATGCACGGTACCAAGAGCTGGCCCAGATGGTGGGCGATGAAGCTGCTCAGGAGACTCCTCCTGAAGTCTTGGCCATGCTTCAAATGCAGTTTGGGCAGCAGCAGGGAGGTATTGGTGCGTTGCCGCAAGGCGCGGGCATGATGCCTCCTCCCATGGAAGGTGGCACACCCATGGGGGCACCCGGCGGGGCCCCTGCAAGGCCCTCCCCACAAGGAGCTATGCCCCCCGGCATGGAGAGTGCTCCCCCTTTACCTCAGGGCGGGGCTGAACAAGCTCCGCCTACTCCTGATGGCATGCCTCCAATGCAGGCAGCGGCAGGTGCTTTTGTCAATGCAGGTACCCGTGCTGCGCAATTTATTGCAGATAAAGCTGCGACCTATGGTCCACGGGTAAATCAGTATTTGGGCAACTTGATGATGTCGCCACAGCCCACGGTTCAACGTCTAACTGGTGGTGAGCCTGCGATGAACCTGACTCGTCAAGCAGCAGAATCTTTGGTACGTAACCCCGTTACTGGGGAAATCATTCAAGGCGCGGGGACCAGATTGGCTCCCTACACGACCATGGGCCCGTTCTCCAGCCCAACCTTGACCCAAGGCATCAGCCAAGGCGTTGAGCGCCTTGCTGCGGAATATCCACGTGTAGCTTCTATGCTGGCTCCAACAGGGGCAGCGATTACGGCTATTGCAGGTCCTATGCTGGACAATTTCTCTGGCTCTACTCCAATGAGCAAAGAGGATCAGGCTAAGTACGATGCCACCATGGCGCAGATCGATGCGGTAAATCGCCCTGATCGAGCAAAGGGCATGGAAAATGCGAAAAAAGGCGAAATAGGAAAAAACATTCCTACGGTCTTTTCTCCCGATCCACGCGCCCCCGTAATTCAGCCCACTCCTCAGCAAATCGAGTCCTTTGTAAAAAGACCCGAGGAAGAAGCACCGCCAACAACAAATGAGTTCATCAATCAGAACTTGGCCAAGCCCCAGTTTAAAGAACTGAGCCGTATTGAGCGAATCAAAGCTGCTCAGGAAGAGTACACGCCGCTGTACAAAGAACTGATTGGCGACTCGAACGAGGACGCTAAGGTTAACGCCATGCTGCTGTTGGCTGATGCTGGATTCAAACTGGCATCGACCTACAAGCCTACGCTTGCCATGGCCGTTTCCGAAGCAGCCAAAGACATTCCACGTGGCTTTGCAAACATCATTGCACAGGCAAGGGACCGCGACATCAAGCTCAAGACCGCAGCACTTACTCAGGCCATCTCCGATGTGCAAGAGCAAGATAAGTACGCTCAGGCGCTCAAGTTGCAAATTCTCAAAGGCGACTACGATTTGCTTAAAACGCAAGCCAAAGAGGGTGCCATCCTTATAGAAGATGCTGGCTTGGGCGGGCGAGTGTCCAAGACCAAGTCAGGCAATTTTGTGGGCTTCCATCTAGACCCCAAAGATCCCGCAGTCACTTCTGCTATCAGCAGCCGATACACGTTACGCGACACAGACAATCCGTTTGTGATGAACCGTGGCGAAGCTCCTACAACAGTTGAGACTAATAAAGAAGAGCGCATCAAACTGGGCAATGCTTTGCGTAACATTGACAGCAATTTGGCAACAATCGACAGCATGAAGGGCACTGTAGAAAGAGCCTATAGCCCCGGAACGTGGTTCGCGGACAAGGTCAACAACATCTTTGTTCCTATCTCTGGTGGATTGATCAGGCCAAACTTTGATACCGCCGGTGCTGTTACACAATTGAAAAATGATTTCAGTAGGGTAACCAAGAACTCCGCCGCTGCCGCTGAGTCAGGACGCATCTCTAACCAGCAACAAGAGTGGGAACGCGAGAACGCAGGCATGTTGGCCAACCCCGCAGGCTTCTTTGAGAACCCTGAATTGGCTGCAAAAAACCTTACGTCATTGGAAGCCACAAACCGCAATATGCGTCAGCAGATCCTGACTCAGTTGGGTTACGAGAAGAACGATTACGTAATGACTGCCCCTAACACTGGGACAAAGAACGATCCTTATCAGATCAGTTCCGATCCAAGGGAACAGCAAATCATGTTTAACTTCCTTGGCAGTACCTTTGGCCGAGTCCAAGACACTAAGGCAGTGGTGTACTTGAGACTACCCAATGGTAAAGTGGATGCATTCAATCCCTCTCAATTGCGTGCACAAACAGGACGTTAAATGGTCACTCTCACAAACACTCGCGGCGAAACTGTTGACCTGACCACCGGAGAAGTTGTGGGCCGCGTGGAGGGTGCGCCTGTTGAAGCTGAGCCACGGAAAACGAAACAAGAGACCCCCTCTTCGGCGATGGACACGGTAAATCAGTTGTCGTGGGGGTTTAACTCTGCATTGTTTGCTTTGCCGGATGCCGCTCAAAGAGCAATTGGCAACGGACTGGGAATGAAAGATGACGAAATCTTTCAGTTCACCCGACTATTTAATAAAGGGGAGAAGGCTCCCCAAAACACGGTAGACCGTTACACCCGCGCCGTTGGCGAAGGTGTGGGCGGAACTCTGCCATTTACAGGAATATTGGCGTGGGCAGCAAAATCTCGCCCACTTGTCACTGTTGCCCAACCCGGCGCAGGAATCTTAAAAGGAATTGCAAATGACGCTATTAGCTTTGTTCAAAAAAATCCCCGACTCGCTGCTGCAACTGACATCGCGTTTGGTGCAGGTTACGAAGGATTTCGCCAAGCGGTGGAAGAAAACGTAAGCGACGATAACCCTAACAAGAAGCTTTACACAGACCTGATGCCCATGGCGGCATTTATGGGCCTGCCCCTTGCAATGCAGCTCAGCCCCACTCGCAATGCGGCCAAAACAGTTGGAGACAAGGTCAGCGGATTCATTCCAAAAAAGGCCGATCTTGGTGCAGTGGAGCAAGAGGCAATTGAATCGCTTCCCGGTGTCTACAACCTGCCTATCATCAATATTGTTCCTCGCATGCTGATGAAGCGTGCAGAGAACAAGTTGGAGAAGGTATTTGGCCCGATAGCCGAGAGCCCCGAAGCACAGCAAGCGCTTGCACAGTTACAAGGCCACTTGGCTGACCCACGGGTTGCAGACGTATTCTTGGTGGGCGGTAAGCCTACCTTTGACGTTGCTGAACAAACCATGTTTGGTCCCTTGCTAACAGAGAAAGCAAAACTACTGGAGCAGCTTGGACCTAAGGAGTTGGCCAGCGTCAAGTTGCGAATTTCTGAGAACCAGCAAAAGCTCAATAGCTTGTTTCAGTCGTTTGCACCCGAGGCACGTAAACCCATTGAAGAGGCGTTCATGGCTGCGCAAGCAGACCGTCAGGCATTCTTTGAAGGCATGCTGAAACAGAAGTCTGACCTGACTGCTGCGGAAGTTGCAGCGGTGTCCGAGCGCCTCGGGCCACAGGACATCAGCAACTTAAACAATGAGTTGCGTGGTGTGTTGATGGCCAACATGGAAATGAGCGCTGGTCAACGCCGTGGCATTTTGCGTAGGATGGGCATGACTGAAGGCATGACCGAGGAAGGCTTACCGCTGGCCACGCGCCAAGATGGTAAATCCTTGTTTGATTCTCAGGACATGGAAAATGCTGCGACAAAGCTGATTGAAAAATACAAGCCTGAGCGCCCCTCTTTAAGCGTTCAAATTCCTGAGCCCATTCGCCTGTTGGAGCGCTTTGTTAAATCTCAGCAAGTTGCTCGCGAAAAGATGGAAAACGACATGATTGGTCAATTGACCAAGCAAGCTATTGATGAGCAATTTAAGCTGATTGGATATCGACCCGGTGGGGAAGATGAAAAGGCATACATAGATGCCATCCTAAGCGTAGTCCGTGGTGAGAAAACCAAGGCAGGCAAGCGCAAAGCCACGCTTGCTGAACTGGCTCCTCCGGCCAACGAACAAGGTGTCGTTCTCTTCCCCACTGCCATTCCCGGTCGTAAGATTGAGATCAACCCAGCCAAAATCCAAGCGGACGCAAAGCAAATTGCTGAAGCCAATACCATGGTGGACATCAACGTCCCCGAGGCATTGGACTATCTGGCCGCTGCACAGCGTTTCCGCAACGATTCGCTCACCCGCTATAACACCGCCATGCAACGCGGTCGTACACGTTTGACAGACGCTCAGCGATACCTAGACACCGGCGACTCGGTGTACAACGACATTGAGATGTTGGTCAAGGAAAACGTACCAAAGATCAGCAAGAACTATGATGAACTGAACACCGTCCTGACCGACTACAGGGATGTGTATCAACGCAATCTGCCACTCCTTACCACACAGAAAACCAAAGGTGGTTTGGAGTTTGCCCTGCCTAACGAGGCACTGCTGCAAAAGGCTTTCCAAAATGCCGACAACCTGAAACAACTTCAGTTGACCTTGCAGAATACTCCTCAGGCGGAGAGCCTGTTGATGCGTGGCACGGTGGACTGGTTGCGCACCAAAGGTGCCGTGAACAAAGACGGCTTGGTTGACCCCAAGCAAATCCGTTCCATCTTGGACAAGAACCAAAACATCGTCAACGCCTTGCCCGGTGATGTCCGTGCAAAGATTCAGGATGAAGTTGCTTTGGCCGATGCCTACGTTGCCCGCTTGGGTGAGTTGGATCAACGCATGGTGACTGCAAAGAATGCAGAACTGGATACCCTGCTGTCCAAAGCTGCTCGCACCGATGCCGATCCCCGCCAAACCCTAACCAAGGCATTGACTGACCCCGCAATGATGCGTACGTTGGTCAATGGCATGGGCAAAGACCCAGAGATGCTGGCTGCTTTGCGCCGTTCCGTGTGGGATGTGGCAACAGAAGGAGCCCAGTCCGGCGGTGCGTTGAAGGGTTTTCTTGACACCAATCAGAAGTCTTTGAAAGTGCTGTATGGCGACACCCAGCATTTGAAGGACTTAAATACGCTGGCCGACCTGCAACGCAGGGTCAATGCATTTGCTGACGTGACTGGACAGATTCCGCTGTTTGAATCAATTGACCAGAATCTGAAGCGGGTGATGGGTTTCGGGGTGCAATTTATGACCACCACGGCCCGCGAAGCAATGGTCGGTCGCATCAGTCCTGAGTCAGGTGCTTTGGCATTGTTGCTGCGCATGACGGCCAGTGCCGAGAACCAGTTGTATCAGCGCATCTTCACCAAGGCTTTGGAAGACCCCGCTTTTGCCCAAGCAATCACGCACGTGGGAACGCCTGCCCAAGGTGCTAAGGCGGCGGCTCAGTTGGAAGGTATCGGGGCGAACATGTCCCAAATCTTCAACGAGCCCCTCAGGACCACTGCCCCCGGTATTGCTCAACGCATCATCCGTCAGGAATTGCCACAAGAGCAATTGCAGGGTCGTCAGGCGGAGATTGGAGACATGAAAAGTTTGCCGGTTGTTTCACGTGAAACGTCCGCCAAACAGATGCTCAAGGCTTTCCCGCCAGCGCCCGCGACCCGTGGCTACGACTTCAACCCCCGTGTGTCCACTACGCCCCCAGCAGGCACAGGCGGCATGGGACAGGTGCAATTGATGTATCCGTCCATGTTCCCCAATGATCCAATCAGTGGACTGCTACAACAGCGCCAAGCAATGATTCAGGGCGGGCAACAGCCTGTCCCCGGACAATAGGAGTAAGACATGCAAATGATTGGACAACTGGTTGCCACAATGTTCCTGAGCCGCGAAATGGCACACAGGGCGCATTTGGCCGCCACCGGCCCCGGAAGCTTCTCAAAGCATGCGGCGTTGGGTGAGTTCTACCCTGCAATCATTGAGATTGCCGACAGCATCACCGAGGCATATCAAGGCCGTCACTCCTTGATCGAGATTCCTTATTTGGAAGCGCCCGAGGACTACAACGACATCATCAAAATCTTGGAAAAGCATCTTGAAGACATTGAAAGTATTCGGTATGCCGCTGTAGACAAGAAAGATACGGCCATTCAGAACCTGATTGATGAGGCCGTGGACAGCTATTTGAGTGCGTTGTACAAGCTCAAAAACCTGAAGTAGTACGCGCATGTGGACCCCCTCAGCATTCTCTTTGCCGCCAATGCTTGTGTCTCCGCTATCAAGGAAGGCTGTAAGCTGTACAAGCAGGCTAAGACTGCCTTTATGGAAGTCAAAAGCACTGTTGACGAAGTCGTTGGAATCGCAAAAGAGGTTAGGGGTTTCTGGGCAAAGCTGGGAGAAATGTTTGGTGCAGGTACTGCACCTGTCTCACAGGGAAAATCGCCCCAGCCTGTGGCGAAAAAGAAGGAAGTCTACGTTGCCGTTGACGAAACCCAAGTCATGGCAGACATTGTTGTCCAGTTATCCCAATTTTTTAAACTGCAAGAACAGCTTGCCGACCATATAAGGGAAGAGGAAGAGAAAAGCAAAACAGTCTACGACCCTGATGCCAACCTGATGGAAGCCGCCTTAAAACGGGTCATGGCTCAAGATCAGATGGCGTTGTTGGAGACGGAGATCAGAGAGGCGATGGTGTACGGCGCTCCCAAAGAAATGGGGGCTTTGTATAGCAAAGTGTTTGATATGCGGGATGTCATCAAGGTAGAGCAGGACAGAGCAAGGAAGAAGCGGGATGATGAATCATGGCAACGCAAGGAGGAAGAGCGGCTTCTAAAGGAAAGGCAGGCGTACCTGCTGGCAGCTTTTCTGTTCCTCCTGTATATGTGGTTGCTCCTCAGCCTCTTAAACAGGATTGGGAGATAGTTGTGGGATGGATTGCAGCTTGTGTTCTTGTAGTATTGTTGCTGCCGCTGATTGGGATGCTGTACATGGACGTGCTGCAAACCAAAAAGGAAGCTCAAGCGCAGATTGAGAAAATGGAAAAATTGCGTAGACAAGTTGAACAACAGAAACGTAAGGAAGAAAACTAATGGACTACGAGGCGTTTAAAGATATGCCGGATGTAGAGTATATGTATCGCACTGAGCGTGGATCTACCTATGCCCATTTGCCCGGCAATCAAACCATAAG
>Ga0181346_1001234_pt1 | contig 11219 bp, 11 predicted proteins | sample Su13VDMM15DN_FD_130100 | JGI IMG/M metagenome (GOLD analysis project Ga0181346, IMG submission 130100) | Freshwater viral communities from Lake Michigan, USA - Su13.VD.MM15.D.N | ecosystem: Environmental > Aquatic > Freshwater > Lake | place: USA: Michigan | collected 2013-07-15 | reverse complement strand
TATTTCCTGCCCCGGGCGCGAAGCCACTGCATAAATGCAGTCAGTATTTATTTTTCCCGCTATCTTTTACCGCTGCATCGTTGCATTAAGGCGCCTTCGGCGCACCGGGCGCGAAGCCACTGCGCTATATGTCTTCTGGCAATATTTCTCCCCTTTTTGCCAAATCATAATACTTTAAAAGAGCTGCATAATCTGTTCCACGTTTTTCAGAAAAGTATTCTAATAACTGCGTCGTATTTGGTTTCGTATTTATATCTGTCATTATTATTTTAAAATAATCGGTTTCTGTTAAATTGTTATATAATAATCGTTTTATTGTTGTTGATAATGAGCTATCATTTAGCTTTGTTTGATTCCCGGTTAATAGCCAAGTATTTAATGGTAATGTATTCAATGCATCTATAAATGGTTTGGACTTTATAAAAATCTTTTTTACGCCATAATTTGCTAGTGTTTTATAGTCGTTGATACGCCATTCTATTACTGTTTTTTTTACAATTAAATAATTTTTTGATGTATCGCTTGCATCATTTGGAGAACCTACAATTAACACATTGACATCTTTATTACGCACTCCATAATTGATAACAAGAAAATTAACTATAAACTTTTTGTATTCCTTGTTCTTATATAATCCTCTTGTAAAATCTTGGATTGTTTTCATACTTGGTAAGTTATCTTTTTTTAGTTTCTGTGATTGAGTATGGTCTTCTCGCAATATTTTTAATTCATCTCTACGCTTTTGTATTTCATCTGTTGGTAATCCTTTTGATTGTCTTATCATAAATGGTAAGTTCATATAGGTCCATTCATTGCTAACATTTTCATTTGATAAACTTTTTACTGCTTGTAATATCGCTTTTTCAGTTGAGCTACTCATATCATTATCAAGCAAAGCCCGTATACTTTTATATTGGATTCTATAGTTTTTTTGTGTTTGTGGAGTATTCTGTGATTTAGTAGCAACAAATTCATCAATCTCTGTCATATTTCTATATATATATTCTATAGATTATTTTATATTTCTGAATCAATTTTCTCCTAAATCAATTTCATAATAGATTTAGGAGAAAATTTATTCTGTTTTAATATAGATAAACTATATAAAGATTTTCTTATAGTAGTATATAGTCCAAATAATCAATTATGCCACCAACAAGCGCACAACGTAACAAGTGGAACAAAACTTGGATTGCTAAAAATAAAGACAAGTTCCGTGAGAACTGTAAAATAAATCAAAGACGATATGATGCTTGGCAGAGAGCCAAGAAATTGTATTGTTCTATTTTGTTAGATTAATTTAGGAAAATTGAAAAATATTAATATCTATTTATGTTAAACCATATAAATAAATATCTTATGTTAATATATACTTTAGGAAAAACTAAAATGGAACTAATTGAACGCCCAAATATGAAAACCATACATTATTTAAACAGTATTTCGTTTGAAATATTTAAAACTGACTGCATTAATGATGCCATTTCTAATGGAACTACTAAACCTATTCAAAAAGATATACAAACGTGGTATTCATTGTTAAAACAATTTTGCAAAACTAATATCAAAACCAAGGGCATTACCAAGCGGATTTATTCATATTCTATGAATACTCCTGCAGGGCTTGGAGGTAGATTATTCTCTGGTGGTTCTATGCAGGGTATATGGGGTGTTTATAGAGGCGCTCTTATGGATAAAATTGCTACAGATATTGATATGGCAAACGCTCACCCGGTCATATTAAGATATATCTGCAAAATACATAATATTGATTGTCCGCAATTGGAATACTACATCAATAATAGAGATGCTTGTTTGTCAAAGTTCTCAAATCGTAGCGTCGGTAAGACTGCATATTTAATGGCAACAAATAATGATAAGTATAGTATTAAACGTGGATTGCCTGAACATTTTAAATCGTATGATAAAGAAATGAAGCGTATTCAAGCGGAATTAATCAAAAAACAAGAATATAGTAGCTTATTTGAAACCATACCGGAATATAAACTTTCTGAGAATTATAATGGTTGTGCTATTAACCGCATATTATGCTATTATGAGAATATTATTCTACAACACGCTATTCATATTATTAATTCTAAAGGACTAGAAATTGCAATACTTATGTTTGATGGTTGTATGATTTATGGAGACCATTATGATAATCCTATTCTTTTGGAAGATATAACCAAATATGTAGAAGAACAGATGCCGGGGTTAAATATGGTGTGGTGTTATAAGGATTGTGATACATCATTGGTTATTCCTGATGACTTTGATGAAACTGACTATACTCATACTGGAGAACTTAGATTCGTTATGGACGATAATCAGGCTGGTAATCTTGTTCTTGCTGACTTAAAAGATGTTCTTATTAGTTCTAAAAGAGATGGAAGAATCTTTTATAAACACAATAATTTATGGATATCTAATGCAGATGCTATCAATAATTTCCTACTGAATTATATTATTAGTAGTAATATTTGTAAAGTAAATGAGAACAATTCATATGTTCCATATGCTCAGAATGTTAAATCTGCCCGTAATATTCGTGATGCTATTATTGTTAAGATTAATGCGATTGATTATGAGTTTGAAATATATGATAAATTGCATACTACTACCAAGGGCCGTATTGCTTTTAGAGATGGAGTATTGGATTTTAAAACCAAACAATTCTATACTTGGGATAAGATAACATTTGAATATTATACTCCAGTTATGATTAATTATGACTTTGAAGAGTATTTCAAAAAACCTAATATGGAAGATATTGCTACTATAAAACGCGATGTATTTGAGGTTTTATTTGGTAAAAAGATAGATACTGCATTGCATTTCTTGTCCCGTGGTATTGCAGGACATTGTGAAGATAAGAACTGGGCTTCATACTTGGGTAATCGAAATTGTGGTAAGGGTGTTATATATGATGGATTAAAAAGTGGATTTGAATCATATGTAGAGACCTTTGAATTGGGAAATATTATGTATGAGCGTCATAGAGATACCCAAGAAACATCCAGGAAATTATATTGGCTATTAGACTTAGAGTTTTGTAGGTTGGCTATTTCTCAAGAAGTACCCGATAGCACTACTATGAAACTAGATGGGAAAATGTTAAAGAAGATGGCTGGTGGTGGTGATACTATTGTAGCCCGTCGTAATTTCGATAGGAAAGATACCCATTTTATTACAGACACAACCTATATGATGATGGGTAATTCTGATTTAAATCCAGATACAAAAGATACTAATGAACATCGTATTGAGTTCTCTTCTGTTGTGCAATTTAAAACCAAAGAAGAAATTGATGTATTAAGAAAACAAGGTGAATCTGAATTGGTATTATCTGCCTATAAAGTGAAGAATACTACTATCAAGGATAAAGTCAAGAGTGATGCTTGGAAACGTGCTATTGTTTATCTACTATTTCAGAGTTATAGAGAGACTCCTGTATCTATTATCAGAGAAGTGGATTGTGATGATGAAATGGTGTCATTACGCTCTCTTATATCTAGAAAGTATGAAATAACTGGGGATGATTCTGATATGGTCATTGTCAGTGATGTAGTCCAGGAATTGTCTTGTAATAAGAAGAAGCTTATTACAGAGTTAGCTAGTATGAATGTGTTTGCAAAGAAATATAAGGGTGGGGATGCTATGTATAGAGATAAAATGTGTCTTTTCAGAATTAAGGAGAGAGTATCTAATGGAGATGGAGATACTACTAATGAAGATAGTGATTAGTATGTTAGCATATTTGTATTGGAGAATATACTTTCTAATACAAAAAAAAGTTATTTCAGGTGTAAAGTATCTATGGGCCAGAATGGGCCAAATGGGCCATTTTGAACCCCTTATTTCAAACTTTATATTTTTCCAAAGACTACTAAACACAAAATTGTAATCGATAGGTAAATCTGGAGGAAAGTTTGAAATAAGAGATTTAAAATGGCCCATTTGGCCCATTTTAGCCCATCGGTATTTTAACCTGAGAATCCTATATTGGAATACTTTCTAAAATCCTACAATGCATCTATGGGTCGCCTACGGCTCCCGGGGCGGCTTTGCCGCCCGCACCGGTCCGCGTAGCGGCATCATTCAATCTCATCAAAGCCCTTGCCTGTTTAGCTTCATAAACTTGTTGCTTCTTCTTCAAATAATAAGCCCGATTATAGGCAGACATATTATGTGTCATTCTATACTGTCTAAAATACTCCTTGTTCTCCTGATAATAAGCTCGATTCTTCGCCTTGAGTTCTTCGTGGTGAGCCAAATAGTAGGCTTTCTGAGATTCGGCGTATTTGCGCATATATATTTCATAATGATTTTTTTATTCTAATATAAATATATAATGATTACTAGAATTGAACTGTGTCCATCACATTTAAAAAGATTCCGAGTACATATGTCAGATGGTTGTTATTATGATTTTGGAAAAATAGGAGTAGAAACCTTTATAGATAAACGAAATACACGTATCAGAGAACACTATTATAATTACCATTTAGGCAAGCCTATTGATAAAGCCATTATAAAATACTTAATAGTTTGTCCTACATTATTCGAAGTGTTTTTGTTATATGGGAAATATGATACCATAGAACAAAATGCATTGTTTTTAAATAAAATATTATCTGATAAAAATATATATAATGTTAAGAAGTGAGACACAACCCGACTTAACAGATTGGATAAAGCAACCGATTCATTGCGGAAGTGTCTATATTAAACCAACTATAAATAAGCGAACGTGTTCCGAAGTTCTTTATATCTATTTGCACTATATATTTTGTTGTCAGTATATAGATATTATCTAGCAATTTATCTAGGAAGGAAGAATATTGTATATATTATTCTTCTTCGTCTACTTCTCTAAATGACAATGTCAATACATATGGCGCAGGAATAGCAGGAATAGCAGCATTATCTAAAAATAAAGATGGATTAGCAGCATTATCATAGATAGATATAGTAAAGTTGTTATTTGTTGGTCTTGTAGTCAAATAGGTAGGCGTATTTGTGATATCTTCCGCTTGAAAATAGACATAATTAGAAGCACCAACTAGAACAATTGGTTTAAGAAACCCGAGAATCTGAGTAGAGTATGCACCTATTCCTTTTGAGAACACATTACTCGTCTGCAAATCGGCATATAAAATAGGCAATTTCGTTCCTAAATAAGTATTTGCTCCACCCAAGTAGGTAAAATGCATAATATATTTTTTGTTATCCTTAAGAATAGCAGACCAATCCACAAAATAATTGGCTTGTTGAGTATTACCAGATAAAGCATTAGTAGATGATAAAATAACATTTACGACTTTGTTTGACATTTGTATATACTAGAAAAAGATAATAACCGGAGGGGTTTTCGGTTTAGGATTCTTTGGTTTTGGCTTTTCAATCATACTATATATATACCTAAATATCTTCTTCTCCCATAATCAATTCATCCCAATTGGTAAATACTCGTTGTGTCTCTGCATTGATATACATAAAATCGTGGGCTTCTTTAAATACTAGCTTGAGTACATCAACAAACTTATCCTTCAGTTGTTCAATTTGTTCTTCAAATATATTCGCCATCTCACGCTTATTTATTTTAAATACGAATAAATCAGTAAACCCCTGACGAACTTGACGGGGAATACTCATATATGTCTGCGCAACACACCACATAGATAAATGGGCGTGTCTACGATTATTCACCATATGTAATAGCAGTTTTTCACATTCTCCTTTGAATTGCTTCTGACAATCATCAAATATTATCAATGTTTTATAGCCTTCATTAGCATTTTCCTTAGCAAGGTCATAGGCAGCTTGTAGATTTTCCACATTCAATTCATCATATATCTGGTCTTGTGGTAGGTTCTTATCAAAGAAACCGCCTTGAATACTTGCCCTACTATTAGGAGGCATAAATAATATTATGGTGTGATAGACTTTACGAAAAAGTGATGGTGTATTTAAAAAACTAATTACTAAACTACTTTTACCAGACCCAGCCCTTCCTAAAAACAGCGAAAAGTTGGATTTATTCATCAAACTTGTTATCTCATATTCATCTAGTTTAATATCCAATTTTCCATCTACGCTAAACTTTGGACGACGTAATTGAGGTTCTTTATTTTCTATAATTTTAATGGACATTATACATTAATATTATATATTATTATGCAATTTTGATTGCGGTCGGAAAAGAAGGAAAAGGAGAATCTTGGTTTCCCTACTTACTGCACAAGTCTGAATTGGCGGGTAGCGGGGTCAATTTCAATAACACATGAGTATTCCACAATCATATTGACGTTGTAAGCAGTAGCAGTGGAAGTGTTGGAAGTCAATTGCACCAAGATAGGAGACAAAGAAGAATCAACTCCAGATAAGAGAGCAGATGGCTTAAGACGGTCAACCGAATGCAACTTAGCAACAGGGAAACCAAAAATGCACTTGGCGGGTTCAATAGCCGAAGTCGTATCAGCCCCTTGTTTACCAAACTCAACAGCGTTAATAGCCATAGAGTGAGTCCAGTCTCTCAAACTTCCAGTGCATTCCTTCAGGTAGGTAATAATACTTGACTTGGAGTTCGATGTGGAAATAACCGTCTGGGGGAAACTACTGTTGGCAATCTGTAACTGAATTGAACCGTTGGACTGAGTAGGGTCATATGCATCTCCCCAAAGGTTGAGACTGGTAGCGGCAGCAGTTCCAGCAAAGATAACATAGACGTTCTCGATTGACTGGTAGCGCATTGAGTATTGCAGTGCGACACTTCCAGATGTTCCAGAAGCCAAATAATTGGCTTGGTTATTGTATCCAGTGCATTTCAATTTCAAACTGGGACCCATTTGACTAACCAAGTTATCAACAGCAGAACCCATATCAACAGCAGCAAAGCATACTTCAAAGTTTGATATTTCGTAGTTGGTCATATCAGTTGCACCAGTTGTGCATATATTAGCAATAGCATCGAGCGTAAACTCAAAGCGAATAGCACCGGTTAATGCGGTTGGGATAAAATGGTCAGCAGATGCTAACACGGAGCACAAAAGAGGACCGGCATACGAGTTGTTTCCGGCTAAAGCGGCTTGAGATGCCAAAAGAAGACCACCGTCCAAATTAGCCATCAAACCAGTGGTATCTGAGGAACGGTAGCCGAATGCAGCTTGATTACCATACTTCTGGGAAACATCCATATTGGTATTGATGAACATATTTGCAACTTGATTGTATTGGTTTACTGTCGCAATTGATTGACCAGCAATGAACTCTTGCAACTTGACAAAAGGAGTATAAACTGGAGTTCCACGAACACTAGGAGCAGTAGCACCAGACGTGTAGTTGAACTTGTGTCTAATATAGATACTTTTAGGGTCAATATAAAGACCCGTTCTTGAAGGTAAATCTATTTGTATGGTTGACCCGGCTTGGAAGCGCGACCCGTTCGAAGGTTGGACAGCCATTAATGTTGTAGAAACACCATCGGGGATAGCAGGGAGTGATTTAGTAAAGTCAATGACACTAGGGAGTTGGATAGAATCAGCCATTATAGGTATATACTAGCTTAACATATTATTTTAAGGGAAACCAAGTTTATTAGGAGAATAATAATTGGTCATCTTCGCTTAATTGTTTCTTTTTTGGCGGTTCAACTATTGGGGGAGTATCGCTTATACTTGGTTGATTTGATGTTGCCCCAAAGAATGTCCTTGGCGGAGGAATATTATAAGTCTTTGTCAAATGTATTGCTAAAGTAATTGACCACGAAACTCCATTAAAATCGACTAAATTATTGTTTTCATCAAATATCTGTATTTCTAAACTATTCAGGTCGGTATTATTAAAGCTTGTTTTTAAATTGCTATAGTTATGGTAATCAATCTGTCCAAAGAGTTGCGCATCAACTGGAATAGTCGCTAAAACAGTATTAGCCCCCTTGTAAATACTGCTAAAGTTTTTGGTATCCAGCGATGGGCTTTTTATAGATAACACTTTTGGACCAAGCAAGTTTATCGGATAAACTGATTGTAATAAAGCATAATTGCCTACAATCTGTATTGAACTATAATCTATTCCAGTTTTAAATCCGAATAATTGTTGGCAAGTGGATTCTTTCCTAAATGTCAATGTCTTTAATGGGTCATTTGTTGGATTTAAATATATCCATAACAAGCGACCAGTAGTTTTATCTATTTGAAATGTAATATCAGGATGCACTAATGTTGAACTCATATATGCATTCAAAAATGTACATAGAGAATTGCCATTGTAATTTCCACCGGTAATTGTTATTGTAAAATTGGTTGCCCCTATTGCACCTTCAAATAAATTATTATACTCATTTATGTTATAAAACGATACAGGAATCTGAGCAGAAATGACACTGATTTGTCGTTGAATAATAGCGGGGTCATCTTGCAATAATCCCCTAAACTCAAAGTTGGCATCACTCATCAAAGTTTCATTTATTGTTGTCGCGGAAGATGCAGTCAGATTTATTATATGAGAATCAATATATGTAGTCATATAATATGAATAGATTAAAAAACTTTAAAAAAATACAAATACCGGTTTGGCAGGTTTATCCGGAACTGGTGCTTGATGAACTGCTTTTTGAGTTATTGGTTTATCGCGTTGCACTGGGCTATCGTCATCACTTAATTCGTCTAATACAGCTTCTCGCTTTAATTGCTTCTTTCGCACTGCTACTGCCTTCTTAATCAATTTTTCTTCTTTTTTCTTCTTTTCTTCTGCTTGAATACGTTCAGACTCTTCGCGCTTCTTTATTATATTCGCAGCCCGATTAGCTTGAGCCTTTTCAAAAACAGCCATTTGCGCAGGAGTCCTTTCCCGTTTGGGTTTGACTGCTTGTATGGAGTCATTTTTTTCTGGAGTATCAGATTTTTGTTCATTTTCAGGCAGTTCGTTCGCTTCGATATTTGATTTTTCTAAAGTTTCTAAACTACTAAGGACGGGGTCTTTCTTTGATTTAGTCATATATGATATATATACATTTTTTTTATATCCCGATATATCAAGTAGAAAAAAGATGTCAACATTAACAAATATACCTATAAATGCACGTAGTATGACAGGAATTATAACCCTTTCCGATGGAATTGCCACCATATCAGAGGGACAAATATCAACCACAGGCGATATAGAGGCAGGTGATATATCAGGCAACAATATAACAGCCAATTCATTAACAACTGGAGATTTGACACTTAACGGTTCATTAGAAGTCCCATTAGTTAACGATATTAGTGTTTCCACTATTGGAGGCAGTGAATTAGTTTCTTTGTATAACAAAGGCGAAACCTATTTGGAGCAAGATACACATATGAATCGTGCATACTCATACAGTACTCCAACAACCGGTTATGAAGTAGCAAATAAATCTTATGTAGATTCAAAAGTTCCAATTTACGCACAAATTACAACTATCACAGTTCTACCATTTATAAACTTCCCTACCCTTATTGAACTAGTATATCCAGCATCCCCGCCACCATCATATTATGTATCATTACCAGATGCACGGTATATTCCGATTGGAACTCAACTTACATTTTTCTCGAGAGGTGTCCCGCCATTATCAAGCAGATTAGGGATTAAAGGACGGACTGTAAACCAAGTAATACAAAATGCCTATGGAGTTGTGAACCAATTTGTATATTTTGAACCATATATGAATGCTATGACTTTTGTGTGTATTAGTAATACATTATCAACAACAGAACCAATGTATATGGTGATTGAGTTTAATTATGATTTTAGAGAAGTTTTTGTAAATCACAGCACAACATCAAACCCCTCGCAAGATAATTATATGGTTAATACTTGGCATAATTTTAATACTTTTCAAAACGATGCGGGAGGCGTAGCATTACAAATTGCATTAGGTAGTGATTTTCAATTACTCGGCGAAATGTCTGTAGATGGTTTAAATGTAACCCCAGTTGAATTGTCGTATTTATCGGGAGTAACAAGTCCAATCCAGTCGCAATTGGATTTATGTGTTTCAACATCAGGAAACAACGCATTTACAGGTATTAACACATTTCAAAACCAGGTTATTTTAGATACATCAGGTAATTTTAATATCACAACATTACCACTCAATGTAGATATTTCCAACCAATATTTTCAAACTCCAGTACGTGCAAATGGGACAGGAACATTTGTGACTACACTTATAGGTTGGACTTTTTCAGGTCTATCAGGAACATCACGACTGGTTCATTGTAGAGGTGGAACAGTTTATAACTCATCAAGAGGAATATTTCCAATAGCAGGACAAAGTCAATATTTGGCATATTATTTTAATGGAGGGTCAGCCTCAATAACAGTCTCGCAAAATATAACATTTACTGAAACGGGTGATTATCTTTTAACGTATTACGCATTAGGTAATGTTGGTTCTTATTCAGGAGCAACAGAATCCTTAATATCAAGTATTGCAGGAACAACTCAAACGGCAATCTTAACAGAGTCTGTTTGGTGCTTACAAAAAATGCGGTTTAGAGTTACAAGTATTGTTTCTCCTATTCAATTAAGTTTTATTGGAAGCACAACAACAACAGGTAATAGAATATTTGATTTATATGGTATTGAAATACACAAGTGTATTGGTGTAAATGTTAGTGATGGAGGTATTACAAATCATCAATTACTCGAATATAATGGAATAAACACAACAAATATTTTCAATAGTGGAAACACCATAAATTATGGGAGAACCTTGTTATTTGGTGGTCTTGAATTGTATAATAGATTTGCTCCATCAACAACATTATTATGTGATTCAATATACGGAAGCAGTTCAACATCGACTGGAGGACGAGTAATCGCAATTGGGAACGCAAGTGCTTTAAATGGGGTTCATTTATTAGATGTTATGGCGATTGGAGTAGAAGCGTGCCAGAATGTCGGACCAGTTTCTTTCAATCAAAGTTATGCAGGGGCGAACAACGGAATTATTGCGATTGGTTATAGAGCATTACGAGAGTTTAACGGTTTTCTATCTACAGGTTCATCATCTCTACAAAATTATTTTATAGGACACGACGCAGGAAGGTTACTCACAATTCCAACTGGGTCACACCGATATAATATTGCAATGGGTTATCAAGTCCTGAACGGTAGAGCAGCAAGCACAAATATACAATACAATGCCCTTTACGGACACAATATAATGTCAACCGCTACTGGGG
>Ga0181346_1001231_pt1 | contig 11231 bp, 20 predicted proteins | sample Su13VDMM15DN_FD_130100 | JGI IMG/M metagenome (GOLD analysis project Ga0181346, IMG submission 130100) | Freshwater viral communities from Lake Michigan, USA - Su13.VD.MM15.D.N | ecosystem: Environmental > Aquatic > Freshwater > Lake | place: USA: Michigan | collected 2013-07-15 | reverse complement strand
AGTGATCAGCCCTTCTGATCCTTATGTAACTCCTTCTAATAACAGTTACAACACCATCGCGCCACTTGCTAATTTTAATATCAACATCTTTGTGCCTCTGCTCGATAACGAGGGCAACCTAAACGGAATTGAGGAAATGCTAGTAGCAGTGTTTAACAAACTAGCGGCATCCTCGATCGTCTATAATGTGGGAGATGTGAGCGCACCTAGCGTTCTCAATGCCGCATCAGGCGATCTACTGACTTGCTCCCTGCAAGTCTCAGTCCTAACGAGTTGGAGTTAAACCATGAATGAATGGGAAAAAGAACAAGCAGAGTTCCTGATCAAAATTGGTCAGACTCCTGCTCCATCAGCACCAAAACCATCTAATAAGAAAGACGAGGAATAAACCAAATGGCAGTATTTCTAAACAATGGAGTAGTGGTTACTGTTAACTCGGTTGACCTCTCAAACCATGTCACATCAGTAACTCTCAACCGTACTTTCGATGAACTCGAAGTTACAGCAATGGGCGATAGCGGTCATAAGTTCGTAAAGGGCTTAGAAGCATCATCTCTAACTATTGACTTCCTAAATGACACAGCATCAGCAAATGTTCTAGCAACTTTGCAAGCTGCGTGGGGTACATCAGTAACAGTCACACTTAAGCAAACTTCAGCTGCTACTTCAGCGACAAACCCACTTTACACAATGACTTGCCTAGTCAACAACACAACCGATATTAACGGTTCAGTTGCAGACCTTGGCACTCAGTCAGTAACTTGGAATGTCAACGGCACAGTAGCAATTACAACAGCGTAATAACTAACTAAGGGGCAAAAGCATGGCAAAACTAAAGGTGACAAGGGCAGACGGAAGCGTTAACGAATATCAGATCACTCCGGCGATCGAGTATGCCTTCGAGCAGTATGCAAAGAAGGGCTTCCACAAAGCCTTTAGAGATGATGAAAAGCAGAGCGATGTTTATTGGCTTTGCTGGGAGTCTATTCGTCGGTCGGGTGAAACCGTAAAACCCTTCGGAGAGTCATTCCTTGAGACATTGACGCGAGTCGAGGTTCTCGATGATGACCCTTTGGAGTAACGCGGGAGTCCTTCACCTATCTCGTAGCGAGACTATCGCTTGAGACAGGACTCTCGCCCCAAACTTTAATTGAACTAGATCACACGATGTTCAGGACTTTACTTCAAGCCCTGAAGGACAGAGCAAAGGAGCAGAGCGATGCCAGTCGAGTTAAAAGGCGCAGATAAACTTCGCAAAGCCCTTAAAGACTTTGAGCCTGATCTAGCCAAGAAAACCACTAAAGAAATGTCGGCTGCACTTAAGCCGATTACTAATCGTGCGCGTGGGTTCTTGCCATCTAACACTGCGATGCTATCTGGCTGGACTTCAGCTATTGCATCAAGCGATACGGCTAAGTATCGTGAGTTCCCTAAATACGATCAGGGTGAAGCCAAGCGCGGCGTTAAATACTCAACACGACCATCTAAACCTAATCAACGCGGTTTCGTATCCTTGGCTCGCATTGTCAACACTTCTGCCGGCGGAGCGATCTACGAGACAGCAGGGCGCAAGAACCCTAGCGGTCAACCACTAGGCGGCAGAACACGCGGCTATAGCGGTGGTCGTTTCGGTGTAGGCGATATAACAGATGTTTGGGCTTCTGGTAAAGAGATTAACAAATCGCTTAACCCTAACGCTGGCAAGCAGTTCATCGAAAGAGCGAACGCAACTGGTCAGTTAGTCAATGCTCGACCAAGACAGCAAGGGCAACGCGGTCGCGTGTCTCGCAAGATGACTGGTCGCGTAATCTTTAGAGCCTTCGCAGAAGATCAAGGCAAAGTCACAGCAGCAGTAGTAAAAGCCATAGGCAGTTCTGCCATTGAGTTTAAAGCAAAGACTAAGGTGAAGTAATGGCTGATCTAAAGATAGATATTGCTTCGGTATTTTCTGGCAAGAAAGCCTTTAACGATGCCGCCAAGTCAACCATTGGACTTAATAATCAAGTCAAGACACTTGCTAAGTCCTACCTAGGATTATTCACTTTTCAGCGTTTGGCTCGGGCTCAATTTAACGCAGCAAAAGCCTTCGCCGCAGATGATAAAGCAGCAAAGGTTCTTAGCCGGTCTTTAGATAATCTAGGACTTGCCTACGCTGATCCAGCAGTCAAAGGCTTTATAGCCGATCTAGAGAAGCAGTTTGGAGTCCTAGACGATCAACTTCGACCAGCCTTCCAACGCTTACTAACTACTACTGGCGATGTTGCTAAGTCTCAGTCTTTACTGCGTACCGCACTCGATCTTGCAGCAGCAAGTGGTGAAAATGTTGTAACCGTAGCCGGGGATCTTTCAAAAGGTTATGTAGGACAAACTCGCGCACTTGCTAAATATGGTTTGGGATTAACTCAGGCTGAACTAAAAGCCATGAAGTTTGAAGATGTTCAAAAGCGGATCGACTCTTTATTTGGTGGTCAAGCTGCGGTTGCAGTTGATACATATTCAGGAAAGTTTGATCGCTTAAATGTGGCTATTGCTAATGCAAACGAGACTTTAGGTAAAGGCTTCTTAGATAGCCTTACAGCTATTGGCGGCGGCGGCACTCAGGGCTTTGATAACACTTTAAACTTTATAGATAGCCTTGCCAAAAAAGCCGCTACATTCCAAACAAACTTCGGAGTCGGCATCGGTCAATTCTTAGCGATCCTTCGTGGAGACTTAGCCGCAGCTAAGTCTTTAGGCGAGAACGCTGGCAAATCTGCGCCATTTATGGGATCTATTCCTTCAATTCAGTCAGAGGTTAACAAGAAGGTTGCATGGGATCGGATTAACCAATACAAGAAGGAAAACGCTTTACAGGCTAAATTGCTTGCATCTAAAAAGGCTGAACTAAAAGCCGCTAAAGAAGCAGAAGCGTTAAAGAAGGCTGGCACTATCTTTGATCAGCAACAGACTCAGATTATCGCAGCACTTAAAGGCAAGATTACAGATGAGGAAAGAACCCGACTTGAACTGCAACTGGCTATCCTTACCGGCAATACTTCAGAGGCTTCTAAACTAGCTGGAGAACTTGCCAAGTCTCAAGGATTATCACAGCAATTAGCCGCCTACCTTGCATCTCTACCAGATGCTAAGAACCCATTTACAGCATGGAAGTCATATTTAGACATGATCGAAGCGCAGGTTCGCCGCATCTCAAACCCAACAGTTGCACCAGTTATGTCAATGGCTTCAGGTTATGGCGTTACAGGTCAGCAATACTCTCTGCCGCAGGGATCGACACAGACCAGCGCAGCAGGCGTGGAGTTCACAGTCAATGTAAACGCTGGCTCAATTATTGCCCAAGAAGGTCTGCAAGATGTTCTGCGCGATACTCTGCTCGATGCTTCACTCTCAGCTAAGTTCGCTTCCATATTCCGTCAAGGCGGGTCGTTCGGAGCATGACTTTACCTGCTCAGATAGCCGTCTCATTCGATTTCACCTCTGGCGCTACCTTTGGCTTCCCTTTTACCATTGGCGATGCCAAATATGGCAAGTTAGGCACAGGCACACTAGCTGCGACAACTACTCCAGAACCTACAGTTGATCTGACTCCAGATGTTCGCTCAATAAGTATTCGCAGAGGTCGCAACATCATGCGCGATACCTTTGAGGCTGGTAGCGCAACAGTTAGAGTTCTAGATCCTAATTCTTACTTCAACCCGCAGAACACTTCTAGCCCTTATTACGGCTTCTTGACTCCACTACGCAAGTTGCGCATCTCAGCAACAGTAGGCGGAGTTGGTTACTTCTTATTCTCTGGCTATACGACAGACTATAAATACACCTATCCTCAGAACCAAGAGACAGGTTATGTCGATATCATCTGCTCTGATGCTTTTAGACTTATGCAGCAGGCTGGGATTACTACAGTCGCAAGCGCAACTGCCGGGCAGGACACAGGCACACGCATTGGCAAGATCCTAGATCAAGTCCAATGGCCTACATCTATGCGCACGATCGACACAGGTAACACTACCTGTATTGCTGATCCTGCGACATCTCGCACAGCCCTTGATGCTCTCAAGAATGCAGAGTTCTCTGAACAAGGCGCGTTCTATATCGACACAGAGGGAACAGCGGTATTCCTAAACCGCACCAATGTAATAAAGAAGTATGGCGAGACTCCGATCGAGTTCAACCAGACAACTGGTATCCCTTACACAAACCTAACCTTCGCCTTCGATGATAAGTTGATTATCAACTCAGCCGGCATGACTCGCTACGGCGGAACTCAGCAAGTAGCCGAGGACTCAGCCAGTATTGCCAAGTACTTCCCTCATCAGATCAACGAGAACAACTTGGTTCTCCAGACTGATGCAGATGCGCTCAATGTGGCTAAAATCTATGTGGCAACTCGCAAAGAGACTACGATCCGCATAGATGCCATGACGGTCGATCTACTCGACCCAGATGTACCTACTGCCACGATGCTTGGTCTGGACTACTTCTCAAATCTAAAGATCACAAATGTTCAGCCTGATGGCTCGACTATTGTTAAGACTTTACAAGCGCAGGGACTCTCATGGAACATCACGCCAAATGCCATGAGCGTAACTGTGACCACGCTTGAGCCGATAGTGGAAGGGTTCATCATCGGATCGGCTGTATCGGGTATAATCGGCACTAACATAATGGCGTACTAGGAGATATAAATGGCAACAGGCTTTCCAGCAGCAACAGGCGATGTCCTAAGCGCGGCTATGTTTAACGGGCTAGTAGCGTTCACGCTTAACGCCCAGACAGGCACAACCTACACAACCGTCTTAAATGACTCTTACCAGACCTTAATTACTCAAAGCAACGCTTCGGCTAACGCGATTAAGATCCCAACTAACGCTTCTGTTGCTCACCCTATCGGGACAGTTATTACAGTTCTTAACATAGGCGCGGGTCTTTGCACTATTTCAGCAGTTACCTCAGGAACGACAACTGTTCTTTCCTCTGGCGCAACTGCGGCTTCTCCTACCCTTGCTCAGTACAAGTCTTGCGCTTTAATTAAAACTGGGACTGACGCTTGGTATGTCGTAGGGGCTATTGGTTAATGATCGCTAACACCTCTGTCGGTATTTTAGGCGGTACTGGCCCTAAGCCAGTAGTAACAGGCGGAACTTTAACTTCTGACTCAACCTACTATTACAGAACTTTTACCGCTAACGGCACTTTAGGAATTACCTCTACTGCCTTAACGGCAGATGTGCTAGTTATCGGTGGCGGCGGCGGCGGTGGACTCTATGTCGCAGGCGGTGGCGGTGCTGGCGGAGTTCAGTTGTTTAGTTCACAGTCTTTAGCGACAGGTAATTATTCTTGCACTATTGGCGCTGGTGGGCCGGGTCAAACTGGTGGAACTGGTCAACAAACTGGATCTATTGGCGGAGATACAACCTTCCAAACTTTAGGCGCATCAAAAGGCGGCGGAGTTGGCGCAGGCGGTAACTCAGGCAACAGTCCTTCGACCGGCGGCTCAGGCGGTGGAGCGGGTAACTCTTACACAACGGGCGGATCTGCAACTTCTGGTCAAGGAAATGCTGGTGGAAATAAAAGCACTGGCGGCGGCGCTGGTGGCGGCGGCGCTGGAACTGCGGGCCTCAGTGGCGTAACAAATAACGGCGGTATTGGTGGCGCTGGAACTAACAGTTATTCTAGTTGGCTATCAGTAGTTGGTTTAGGAGTAAGTGGTTTCATTGCAGGCGGTGGCGGCGGTGGCTCAGGCGGTGCAGGTGGTAGCGGTAACAGCGCAGCCGGTGGTGCTGGCGGCGGTGGTGCTGGTTCAGCAACATCAGGGCCAAACGGATCTAACGCAACAGCGACAACAGGCTCAGGCGGTGGCGGTGGCGGTGGAGATCAAGCATCTCCATTCTACGGTTACAACGGCGCAGGCGGTTTCATTATTGTTCGCTACTTAAAGACGGCGGTTTAATATGAGTCATTGGGCTGAACTAGATCAAAACAACACAGTTCTTAGAGTTTTAGTTGGAGATAACAACGATCCAAATGGCGATGAAGGTTACAAATGGTTAGTTGATAACCTTGGCGGTACTTGGGTGCAAACTTCATACAACAGCAACCAACGCTATAACTTCGCTGGTAGAGGTTTTATTTATGACGCTGAAGCAGATGCCTTTATTGCTCCTCGCCCAGAGTGCGGCCATAAAGAATTATTCCTAAACGATACATATAAATGGAACTGCCAAGGTTGCGACTTAGAGCGTAAGAAGTCGACAGATGAAGCCTAAGTTATGCAAAGCCGGACAACAACTTCGTGAGCAATTCGATGACTGCTTCGGCGATCGTGATCGCACCTCAGACGGCTGGATCGGCGATAGTCGGCATTCAGCTCGTAAGTCTGACCATAATCCAGATGGCGAAGGCTGGGTTCGTGCCATTGACATTGACCGCGATCTATCCGGCAGACCTAAGCCCGACTTCATGCCCGATGTGGCGGATCAACTTCGTCTATTGGCAAAGTCTGATAAGCGCATCTCGTATCTCATCTTTGACGGCAAAATTGCAAGCGCCAAAAGCGCTTGGCGCTGGAGAACTTATACTGGGATTAACAAGCATCGCCATCATCTCCATGTCTCGTTTAGCATCAAAGGCGATAACGATGGTTCGTTCTTTAAAGTACCGTTACTAGGAGGCACAGCATGAACATGAAAAACCCTTACCTACTCACAGCAGGTGCATTCCTATCTGCTTGGGCAGCATCTAACTTTGCAGCAGATTACCGCTCGATCCTTTGGGCTGTTCTTGCTGGGGTCTTTGGATATGCGACACCTAAACGATGACACCAGCGGACTACTTAAATCTTTATATTGCCACTCTTGCGATAGTGGGTGGATTAGCGGGCTATGTGATCACGCACTTGCTGTCGGAGATCAAGCGACTTAATGCGCGTGTCGATGAGATCTATAACATTCTTTTAGAGCGATAATTTAATCATGGCGCGTAAAAAGGCTATCGACTTAGAGGCTTACTCTATGCTCGATCAGTATTGCATCGGGCTAAATGAGTATTACAAATCGCTAAGACGAGCAGGGTTTACACCTGAATTGGCTTTGGCTATCTTGCTTGAACCTTTAACTTACCCGGCAACGATCCTTCCAACACCGAACTGGCTTCCTGAACTTCCTGGACGAGTGCCTTATGACGATGACGATGATGAGGATTAACAATGAAAAGAACTGTAATCGTTCCAGATCTACAGGTTCCATATCACGATGAAGTTGCTGTCCGCAATGTTGCAAGTTTTATTAAAGCATACCGCCCAGATAGCGTTATTACACTCGGAGATGAAATCGATCTCCCGCAGATCAGCAGATGGACAGAAAATACACCGGGCTGGTACGAGCAAACACTAGCTGAGGATCGAGACCAAGCGGTCGAGGTTCTTTGGTCTTTAGTCGAACATTCGAAAGAAGCCCACATGATCCGTTCTAATCACACAGATCGTCTTTACAATGTGATTATGAAAAAGATCCCTGCATTCTTGGCATTGCCAGAGTTACGCTTCGAGCGCTTTATGCGTTTAGATGAACTAGGGATTACCTATCATAAAAAGCCTTACGCCTTTGCTAAGGGCTGGGTAGCAGTCCATGGAGACGAGCAAGGCATAAACCCTAACGCGGGTCTTACAGCCCTTGGAGCGGCTCGTAGGCATGGTTTAAGCGTTGTCTGCGGTCACACTCACAGAGCGGGCGTATCGGCCTTTACAGAGGCTTCTGGGGGCAAAATAGGGCGTATCCTGCGTGGAGTCGAAGGCGGGCATCTTATGGATATTCGCAAGGCTGGCTATACCAAGGGAACTATGAACTGGCAGCAGGCTTTTATTATCGTTGAAGATAGCCAAGTAATTTTAATTAACATCGAGAAAGACGGCACATTCGTGGTTGCTGGGCGGCGTTATGGACGATCTCGATAACGACATAAGGCGCACGATCGATGATGCGATGGACGATGGAGAATTGTTACCGTTTCGTTATCAACACACCGTCAGATAGTCAGATATTTATGCAACACTTATGCCAAGAAGCTGCGAAGGGCGCAGTAGAAGGGCAGTAAATGAACGCAGATGTAGCAATTACTTTATCCATAGCAGTAGGCATGATCATTGGCTTTGGCTTTGGTTATGGCAAAGGCTTTGAACATGGCAAGATCAAAGGTCGTATCGCAGCTCGCAAGATCGCTCGTCAACTTGAGCAGGTCGGCCGATGAATGCTAGAGACTATCTCAACGAAGCAAGAGCAACTATCCAAGACCGAGGAATGGACTACGGTCACCCAACTGACAACATGGCAAGAACGGCTGCCCTCTGGTCAAGTTATTTGGAAATGCCGGTTACTGATTATCAAGTCGCGATGTGCATGGCACTCGTCAAAATAGCGCGGAGCATGGAGACTGCAAAGACTGACACTTATGTTGATCTAGTTGCTTATGCTGCTATTGCAGCGCAACTGCACACAGAGGAAAATGAGCAATATGTTTAATTTAGAGGATTACGAAACAGTCGAGGAACGCCTAGTCAAGTTCTGGAAGGAACACCCAGATGGTCGAATTGAAACTACTTTGGTTGAGTCAACGCTTCAGCGATTTATTGTTAAGGCTGCTGTTTATAGAACTGAAGTTGATGCATCGGCTTGGACAACTGGCTATGCAGAGGAGACAGTCTCAACGCGAGGAGTTAATTCTACGAGCGCTCTTGAGAACTGCGAAACGAGTGCGATCGGTCGGGCATTGGCTAACGCAGGCTATGTTACGAAAGGCAAACGCCCTAGCCGCGAGGAGATGTCTAAAGTCAAAGCAGCAGAGCCTAAGCCATTCGCTGAGAAGTTAGCAGACAAGATCACGATGCCGGTCGAGGACGATCCTTGGACAACTAAGTCAGTAGAAGCTGCGCCATCAAGTGCAGATGCAGTAGCGCTAGTTCAAGATGTATTAGGTGCAGTCAAGATCGATAAAGACATTCCACTATGTCGCAACTGCCATGACCATAAGCCTATGGAATGGAAAACAGGCGTAAGTGCCAAGAACAATAAGCCATGGGGCAAGTTCTCATGTTATGTCTGTCGAGATGTGATGTGGTACAACATTGCTGCTGACGGTACTTGGAAGCCTCAGGAGGCTAAAGCATGAGCGGCCTACAATTCATGAACCAAGACGGTGAATGGGAGAACTTTCCTACTGATGATGAACTAGCTGAAAAGGCTAAACATCAGGAATTGCTTAACAACATTCAGGTGCGGATCATCTGTCACCTATGTAATGAGCCAGTACCACGCGAAGAATTAGCATTCTGGGTTCAAGGAACTGTCCTGACTTGGTCATGCAAGAAGTGCCACGCGGTTAATGTCTCAAAGTAGAAAACATCGCGGCTTTCGCACAGAGCGAGTAGTCGCAGAGTATCTGAGGCGCTGGTGGGAAGGTGCTTCAGTAGGTCGAGGTTCTGGGCGTGACATTCTCAATGTTCCGTTCGACTGCGAGGTTAAGGCACGCACAGGACTCGATGTTAAAGGAACGCTCCGCCAGATCGAGGATAGAACAGCCAAAAGCGGCTTATTGGGGTTCGCTTGCTTTAGGCTAAATGGACAGGGTGAACACGCTAGCGATTATGTAGCGATGCTTCGTTTATCTGATCTGGTGGGGCTTCTCTTAGAAGCTGGATATGGCAGGAGACAAGACATGGTTCAAGACTCTGACATTGTGCGTTGTAAAGGCACAGGCGAATGGATCATCTCTGGACAATGTAAATTATGTGAGGATCAAAATGCCCATTTATGAGTTCGAGTGCGATAACGATAACTGCGAATGCAACGCGCGCGTTGAGAAGTGGTTAAGCGTGGCTGAGCCTCATGACTTGGAGTGTCCGTTCTGCCATAGCACCATGCGCAAGGTTTATTCGTCAGTTGGAGTTCATTTTAAAGGCTCTGGCTTCTACAGTACGGACTCAAAATGAAGTTATGTATAGCAGATCCTCCATATTTAGGCAGAGCAGTTCGATGGTACGGAGAAGGTGGTTGTGGTAATGGTCGAGGCGGTGGTCAAGCAGATAATCACCCTGAGGCTTACTTATGGGATATGCCTGAAACTCATATAAACTTAGTGAAAGAATTACAAGATAACTATGAGGGTTGGGCTATTGCTATGACTGTTCATAGTCTCAGTATTTATATGCAAGCAGTAGAAACTAATTCAAGGAATGGCATTCGTGTTCTGAGTTGGATTAAACCCGGCTCAGTTCCATCTGGTAATCGAATACTAAATACATGGGAACCGGTTTTAATACAAGTTCCCACATCTCGAAAGAATTACAAGAGCGGCAAAAGTATGCGAGATGTCTTAGAAGCTGCACCTTTGCGATCTAATTTCATTGGGGCAAAGCCTGAAGCATGGACACATTGGGTTCTAGATGCGCTTGGTTATCAAAATGGTGATGAAGTTACAGACATGTTTGGTGGATCGGGTGCTGTGCAAAATGCTATTAACTCATATTACGACACGCCGTCTGAGCAGGACTTATGCTTATGGTAGTAGACACTAGGAGTACACTATCGGCTAGAAGCCATCAAGGCTTCAACTCGCGCCTGAAAGGCGTAGCGCGAGGGTTAGCCGTCGTTATTGGGCTATCTCTATCTATTGCAAGCATTGATAGATCAGAGGCTTCAATAGTGCCTTTAAAAGTATTAGCCAATAAGCAGCTAACAGATAAGCAATACAACTGCCATAACGAGATCGTGTATCGAGAGTCTCGTTGGAATATAGATGCAGTTAACGGTTCGCATCATGGTTACTATCAGATGCGTAGTAAGTCTATGCAAGGTAAGCCTTATGACTATCAGTTCTATATCTATTGGTATTATGTATCTAAGCGCTATGGTCTTGACTATGAGATACCAGACTACTGTGCTGCACTACATCATCTAAAGACTAGAGGCTGGCAGTAATGGCAAAGCGTGGAGACCCTCGATTAACGCGAGACTATAAAGCGTTTAGGTTAAAGGTACTGGCTAGAGACCAATGGTCTTGCTTCTATTGTCAACAACCTGCCACAACAGTTGATCACATCATCCCTATAAGTAAAGCACCTGATCTAGTGGTGAGTTATGAGAACGCTGTGGCTTGTTGTACTAGCTGCAACAGTTCAAAAGGTAGCCGTAATCAAGGCGTTTTTTTAGGTAAGAAGGCTACCCCCCCTGTCTTTT
>Ga0181346_1001229_pt1 | contig 11238 bp, 11 predicted proteins | sample Su13VDMM15DN_FD_130100 | JGI IMG/M metagenome (GOLD analysis project Ga0181346, IMG submission 130100) | Freshwater viral communities from Lake Michigan, USA - Su13.VD.MM15.D.N | ecosystem: Environmental > Aquatic > Freshwater > Lake | place: USA: Michigan | collected 2013-07-15 | reverse complement strand
ATGAAAATTTTCATAACAATGACAGATCATAGGGTTGAGATCACTAATCACGTTTATAATTATAATGTTAAACTACATGATAGGGATTGGGAAAGATTAACATATATTTTTGATCTTGAAGCGGATAAGAGAAGACTTAATTATGAGGGTGAGGTTAATTCACAAATCACTAACTCTCTACACAATATCTTAGAAAGAGTTTCTAATTTCGATTAAAATTTTATCAACCAAAGAATCTACGGATTCTTTTTTTGTTTTATATGATGTCATTATTGGTTTTTGACCTTTTCCTGTTTGAGTATCTTTTTTCTCGGCGGTTCTTTTTTGTTGACATGCGGATCTTTTTTGTGAATCACTCATTTTACCTGCAACTCCAGCCGCCCTACATTTAGGGTAAGACCCTTTAGACGTATCTTGTCGTCCACATGGAGGATGTTTACCGTCAACTTTACTACAAATGTTAACCCAAGGACCTTTTGGTTGAGAAGATCCTTTAGACTTCTTCTTTTTACCAAACCAAACTGCAAGATCTTCAGAAATTGTGTCTTTAGTTATTTTTTTTATATTTTTTTTTGAACTATCAGAAGTTACTTCCAATAATATTTTTTTTATAATTTTACTAAGTCTATCCATTTGATTATATTATATAAATATCTTATATTTTAATTATGGAAAAAGAAAATATAAATTATGGTAATTTATTTGGAACAATTGATTTGATTAGCGAACAACACTTGGATATTATTCTCTTATCTATGGATAAAGACCATTCAATATATTATTTAGTTGAGGCGGTTAAGGCAGCACATAAACGTGGGTCGTTTACAATTGGTGAATCTGAAGTTATATCAAAATCAATAAGAGTGTTATCAAAAATTGAAGATCCTACACAAACTAATGAGAAATAAAAAAGGAGACAATTACTTGTCTCCTTTCTCTTATTCGGTATTTAATTGATTATCTCAATTCTCTTAAATCGAATGTTCTAACACCATCTACAGTAATTCTTCCGTAAAAGCGATTATTTACCATTTTTTTCGCATATCTCGTCATTATTCCTTTGATCGGAGTAAAGTTGAACGGATTGTACATTGTAGGTGTTAATTGTAGAGGTACGTACGGTGCGTAGATGTAACCTGTGTCTAACAATGATGTTCCTTTGTGTCCAATCAAAACTTGGTTTGGTGGGAAGTAAGGATCACGATAAACTTGGTAACGTCCTGCAAGAGTACCTACTCTTTCAATACCCATGTTATACTGATCTTGCTCAGGAGATGCGTTAGATACGTGGAAGTATTCTAAATCATCAAAGATTGCAGAAACCTCAGAAGAAACAACAATCCAGTTAGCTCCACCTCTCAAAGTTGATTTGTGGATTTGTGCTGACAATTGGTTAATTGCTGTAATCAAAGTTTGATTCCAATCTTTTTGAGTATAAGATGTTGTTTGAGAAATTCTTCTCCATCCGTTGTAATCCCAACGTAGGTTCCAAGCCGCTCCACTTCTTAAATCACGAAGTATTTCACGGTCAATCTCAGCTGCAACTTGCTCAGATAACAATGCAGTTAACTCAGCTTCAGCGTCGATGTTATGGAATGCTGCAACGTCTTGAGCTAACTCAGGAGACCATTGTGCTCTTAATTTTCTTTCTGTAACAGATACAGTAACTGAATCTAAGTCGAAAGAAACCTCACCGATTTGATCTGCGAATTCCAATTCTTCATATCTTCTAAATACTGAAACAAAAGAAGTACCAGATGTTCCTGAATAAATAGTAGTACCTGTGTAACCGTCTAATGTGTCGTTTCCACAAGTAGCACATACTGGACAAGATAAATCAACTTCTAAGTAGATACATCCATCTGCAGAACAGATATTTTTGAATGAACCACCGTTACCTGTATTACCAGGTGTTCCAGATGGAGATCCACCAGGGAAATAAGTTTGTGTTGTGTTACCGTATTGTACAATACCTTGACCATATTGTTGAGTAACAACTCTGAACAACAATGGAACTGATACACCACCTGAACTAATAACATTACATGGAGTAGTTGCTGCAGAAAAAGCAGTTAAATCAGCATAAATTTTAAGACTTGATAAGAAAGCCTCAGAGTCCATTTCATTTCCATCAGGTCCGATTAATTTACCAGCTCCTGTGTCAGCGAAACCACACATTTTAAGGATTAGTTTTCTTTGGTTACCAGCTGCGATTTGAACACCATTTGCTGGTACACCACCATTAACAGTTGCGTCAACTAATCCCCCGTTTGACCATGCTTGGATCAATGTACTTGCTGTAACTGCTGACCATTGACCTTTAGAGTAATCAAATAATCCTGGAGGATCTAAATCTGCAGCACTACCTTCATAAAATAAATCATAAAGATTTTTTCCGAATGCTCCTGTATTTGATCCGTATCCTGCTCCTATTCCTGAGTTACCTGAACCACTAAATGTTGGTCCGTTCGGTGCTCCGATTGGCGCGTAGTGAGTTCCAGACCCATTTGCCGTACCACCATTATAACCTTGAATTTTAGGTACAAAGAAGAACAATTTACCAATTGGTAAGTTCATTGCTTGTACAGATACTATTTCGTTAGCCAATAATTTAGAGAAAACTCTTCTTACGATAGGGAAAACAACTGTTTCAAATGCTCCATTGGAACCTTCAGAAGTTGCTTCGTTAATCAAGAAAGAAGCTTGGTTTTCATATAACTGTGCTACATTTTCTTTTAGGTGACCTCTAAGGCCTTCAAGGAATCCTAATTTATCCCATTTGTTAATTGTGTCTTCTTTGATAACTTTAAGGTGTTTTAACCCGATATTACCAACAAGACCTGATTCTAATAATGCTCCCATTTTTTTGGTTTTTTATTTTTTTTAGTTTATTTTTATTTTTATTTTATTTTTGACATTAAATCTTTCATTCTTAAGAATTGAGGATTTTCATATGTTTTAGATTCAATTAAATTAACCGCAGATCCCGATGTTGGGGTTTTTTGAACGGTTCTTTCAAATGTCTCATTAACAAAATGACTCTCTTTGCCTACGTTTGAAAGTTCGTCTTTTACTACTTTATACAAATTTTTAGATTCTTTAAGTGTTTCAACGGTATCAAATCTTTTTAAGATATTAATTTTTTCTTGTTTTGTTGTTGAGTGTTCAGTAAATAAACGAGTGGCATAAGCCAAGTTTGAATTAAACACCGCAACTTCATTTAATTTATCTCTAAATACATTCAATGCGTTTCTGTACTCTTCATTTTTTTCTCTAAGAATTTGTAATTCGGAATTACTAACACTTTCATGAGTTCTAACTCTTAATTTAGGTAAACTTTTTCTGTTCGGACTATTTCTACTTCCATTACCTAACGTACGTGCAGATTCTTTAGTTTCAATTTTCTTAACAGGTGTGTTTTTACCTTTTTCCATGTTTTCACCTTCCTTATATTCAAATTTTGGTTTACCCATACCAACACCTCTGGTTCCTTGTTTCATTTTTGTTTTGAACCCGTCACCTTGGTTTGGTTTTTTATCGTATTTAAATTTTGATGAATTACCCATTCCAATACCTTTTGATTTAAATTTAGATTTAGATTCAACAACAAATTCGTCATCATCTTCATCATCCTCATCTTCAGGATCGATTTCCATATTAAAACGTTCCATTATTTCAGGATCAAATATTTCATAATCTTCCTCTTCTTCTTCTTCATCCTCAAAGTCATGACGATTAAATCGTTCCTCCATTTCAGAATTAAACTTTCCAGATAAGTGACTTTTATACGAATCTTCATCATCTTCATCTTCATCATCATCAGTATCATCTAGTTCAACTTCATAGATAGTTTTAGTATCTTTGTCTTCGTCTTCGTCTTCGTCTTCGTCTTCTTCATCAAGATAGAATTTATCATCATCTTGCTCAGATTCACTTAGTTGTATAACATACTCAACGTCGTTATTTTCATCAGATAAATGTATCATTCCTTCTTCTTTTTTTACAATTACCCCATCTTCAGGACCCATAGCTCTAAACACTTTTAAAACGTCTTCGGTCGATGCGTCTGTTAGGTCAATTGTTTCATCGTCTGCATCTAGGTCAAGTTCGTCTCCCATATCTACATCCAAATTATCAACGTCATCATCAGATACGTCAGTATCATCAAATTCGGCATCTACTTCAATCTCATCTTCGTCTTCTTGTTCGTTAAGAGATTCTTTTACTAATGATCTGATTTCTTCCTTCATTGTAGAAGCAAGTATTCCTTTTGCATTTTCGTTAATAACTTCTTCCAAATTTCGCATTTGTAAGAAAGTATCTTCAACTAATGATTTTTGTTTGTTCATTATAGTTTGGTTATTTTACAATATAAATAGTGTGGTTTTCAAAAAAATTCAATTTTTATTAATTTTATTGCAAAAAAAATGGAGATATTTAAAAATACCTCCATTTTAAAAAATTAATTAGTTTAAAATTTATTTAATTACTTCATCAATTTTACTTTCAGTTATGGATGTGATTCTCCAATCCATTGAGTAATGTTCATAAACTTTTGTTACTTTAGATTCGACATCAGTAGGGGAGTAACCCAATACTAATTTTTCTTCTCTAACTTTTTTAACTTTTCCTGATTCGTTATCTAACAAATCTGATGTGATCTTCGCCACAAAATACTTTTCTCCTTGTTCCATAGTTTAATTATTTATTATTTTTTTAAATAATCGGATAATCTTTTCATTAAGTCAAGCGATTTGTTACCAGAATCCCCAATATTTCTTTCAACGGACATCTTTTTTTCTTCATCTAAGTTTTCTTCATAGTTCATTCTCTCATTTTTATCTAAGAATAGATACGCTCCAGGTGTTGACGGGGACGAAACTAAATCAAAACAAATTAATTCAAAATCTTCTTGAACTTCATTTTGTTCACCCACTTTTTTAAGTGATCCTACACCACGAGAAGAAATACCTAAAGTAACACCTTGTCGTAAATAGTTTGCTGCTAGATCCCCCTTTGTTGATACGATTCCTCTTTCATGAAATCCTGGGCTTGTAAGTAATTTTAATTTCCCCAACAATACAGGACCCTCCCACCATACTTCAGTAATTAGGTGAGAAACTCTATCTAAATCAATTAAAGATGACTCAGGGTGATTAAGTTCAGATAAAGAAGTTCCTTTCTCTATCATCTTCTTATAATTTTCAGATTCTCTTTTTAATATTTTTTCAGGATATACTCTACCATTTCTATTTGGTGTATCGTATTTTTGTAATACGGCATAGAATTCAAATGGTTTAGAATGGTCAAGCATATTTCTTGACTCATTTAATGTACTTAAATTACGACTCTCATTTGGATTAATATAACCAGCGTCATATTCAATAAGAATTCCTTTTTTATTAGATTCTTGTGGACCTAAAATTTTATAACCGTTCATAGTATTTTTTTATTATAAATACTAAACTTTTTCGGTTTTTACTTTAATAGGTTTAACATTGCCTGTTTTTGTTAAATAAAATTTAAAGTATTCATTATTATATAAGATATCATTATATATTCCTTTTATAATTTCTTTTAATTTACGTTTAAGTAATAAACCTTTAAAATCCATTTCATTAATTAAATAAATATTTATTTCTATATTCATAAATGATTTCTTTTTTATTGATAGTCCACTTGTTCTAAGATCCGTATCAACAATAAACTTATCATCAAAAAAATTTTTATCTATGTGATTATATATTGAATGTTTTATAGACCTGTTCATATTTAAAACCACTCTTGCCCAATTTTCAATATCATATTTTGGTTCTACCCAAGTCTGTAAATTTAAGTAAAGTGATTTAAAGTTTTTGGAATCTACTGTTCCATAAGTAATTTTTGAGTTTTTGAATCCACTCATTTTTGCGGTTTTCCCTTTTTTCATTTGTATTTTTCATAAAAACAATGTTTATTTTATAAAATAATAAGCATTTATCTGATATATATCAAATATAAAATAAAATATAAAATTAATATATGTTAATAGTACATGTGAAAAAAAATGGGGGGATTGAAAGGGCTCTTAAAGAATTAAAAAGTAAGATAATTAAAACAAGACAAAATTCTAATTTAAATAAAAGAAAAGAATTTACTAAAAAATCTGTGAAAAATAGGGAAGTGTTAAATAAAGCCATTTATCGTCAAAAGTTAAAAGATAACGATTAAAGATTTTCATTTAATTGTTGTAGTTTAATATAACTTAAGGTATCAAATGATTCGGTGTTAATTTTTTCAATTGTTTCATCGATTCTTTTTATAACTTCTTCATCATTATCATCTTCTTGAAGTTTTTCTAACTTAGAAATTATTTTATCTTTTAATGAATCATAGTTTTCTTTTAATTTATTTGTATCGGAAGATAAAAGTGTTTTTAATTTTTTTTGGTCAGATTCACTAAGATTGGTAATATAATCTTTAATTGTTTTATTTGCAATGTTTACCATGGTATTTAATGGTATATTAATAGGTTCTTTTTTATCCTTTGGTATTTTTGTTATATTTTCTAAAATTATTTTTTTACTTGTAATTTTTTCTTCTAATTTAGTAATACCATTTGAAAATAAATCATCAATTACATCATATTCATTATTATAATCAGATCCATAAACCCAATCTGTTATGGGTTTAATGTCCTTATTTGATATTTTATTTATTGTGTTTTCATAAATACTTATACTCTTATTAATAAATTCGTTAGCAATTGATTCACTCAATCCCTTGTTTGAATTTAATTCATCATAAAGATAAAAAAGTTTGGATATGTTTTTATTTTTTAAAACAACTGAATTAAATTTTAATATTTCAGTCTTAGTTGTGTTGTTTTTATACGACTCAACTAACTTATTTTCTATTTTTGATTTTAATTTTCCGAATTTCATAATTTTTTTATTATAAATATCAATCTCTTAGTAATTTGCTCAATTCATTTTCCATTGAACCTAAAGAATTTTTACCTTTAGATAAGTCAATGTACTTATCACCATAAATATCATCATTCTCTAATAGAATATTTAAATTATCATTTTTTTTATTTTCAGGTAATGTTTCTTCTGCGGGTGGTGCTGGTTCAGAAGGTTCTGCCCCACCACCAAAATCAGGTAACGAACCACCACCACCACCACTTGGAGGAGGGGCAGGAACATCTGATGGGGGATTTTCGGTAGATCCCGATTTAGTTTTATATAGTCTATCAACAATATCAAACATACCGGTATGTGTAATAACTGTTGCGGTATTCACCAATTCTGCTGCAACAGCTCTTTCTAATCTTTGTTGTTGAGTATCTAATTTAATATCTTCATCAGAGAATCCAAAAATGTGTTTCTTAGCCCAAGTTGCTGAGGTTGGTGATAATGTATTTGGTATTTCAGTTACCAAATCTTTATACAACAAAACTTTTTCTTTCCAAACATCAATCATTAATAAATCTGCTTGTTTTGACGGGTTTGTTAATCCTAATGTAAAGTTTTGTAATTCATCTTCAAATCCTAAAATAAATAAATGTACAATTGCAATTTTATTCATTTCTGAAATCATTGCTTTTTGAATTTTATTAATTGTTCTTGCAAATCTTATATCTTGTAAGGATAAATTTTTACCATCACCAACAACCTCCTCAAATCCTAAATAAGCTTTTGGAACCCGTAAGGCGGTAACCAACTTTTTTTGAATATATTCAATATCCGCAATTTCAGATAAATTTGTTGCTCCAGGTAAAGTTTCAATTGGCATTGTTTGAGTCACATCACGAACAGGAACAAAGTAATCCTGATCTACCGCCATCTGATTAAATCGTAAATCCACGTTACCCGTTTTGTTATCAACAATTTGGTCACGTTTAAACTTATTCGCAACACGTTGTACGTAAGCTTCAACGTCTTTATCATCCATATTACCAACAAACACTTTAAACACCCTTCTTTCAGGTGCTCTTGAAGTTCTATAGATTAACATTGCGTCTTCAGATAACAATAGTTGTTTCCATATTCTTCTTGCTTTTTCTAACATTGATGTACCATAAGGTAATTTTCTGTCATCTCCTAGTAACCTAAAATGGGCAACCTCCCAACTATTAAATTCCATATCTTTTACTTTCCAATGGAATCTTAATCCTTTATCTTTTGGGTCTACTTCTGCATTAATTGATTTTGCTGCCATACCTCTTTCCAAACGTTCTATTTCAATGTTTGGTAATTGCATACATCCAACAACTCCTTTTTCTGAGTCTAATTTTAGATAAACAAAATTGTCACCATATTTACAGGTATTTCTTGTCCACATTTGTAAATTAGTGTTAACATCTAACACATTATTAAATAAATCTGTTAATATACCTTTTACTCTTTTTGATTCAGAATATATTTGTAATATATAACCGTCTTGATTAGGTGTGGTCGACTCTTCAGCGTATATATCTAAAGCGGTGGATATCTCAGGAGTAAATTCCATTGATTCATAATCATAAAATGATGCCAGTCTTGTTGGTTCATAATAAATCGCTTGAGTATATAAATTATTTTCTATTTTTGCCCATTGACCCGACAAATACATAGATTGTTGTGCCTGTAGTTTTTCTTTTTCGTATTCCTGTTTATCAGTTGTTTTTAGTAATTCTTTCTTATCTAAAGAATATGTTGGCAAATCTTGACCTAAAAGTGAATTTGGTCCAAATGTTTTTGATAACCTTTGCCATATTGTAAGATTTTGATTGTTATTTTCCATATTAAAAAATTAAGTATAATGATAAATATCTAAATAGTTTGTCTTTTTACTTATTAAACCGTATTTGAGTTACAAATTTTAAACACTTATCTTCACCAACAATGATTGGGGACATATTTTTAACATGAACCACTAAAACTAAAAATTCCACTACTTACTGTGCCATAATTAGTCCAATCTGAATAATATCCGTCAGGGGCTAATGTAGTACAAGATATATCTGTGTAGATTCCTAACGCAAAATCCAAGATACAAGCATTTGTTTTACAAGGAACACTTATATAGTATGTTGATTGTCCAGCCATACAAGCCATAACACTGTCAGTTAAATCGTAACCCAATTGGATTTGACAACAAGTAGTTAATACTGATGTATCACATATTACTTGAGGTGAAACTGGTGTAACATTTATAGTATTATAAGTAGGATTATAACATACAGTATATCCAGTAGTACTAGGTCCAGATGTTCCAGTTATTTGTAAGTAAGGGTAACAACAATCTCTATATGAGAATTCGGTATCCTTTGGTATAGTCCCTTCAACACAATTAGCGGGTGTTGGTGTACCTGTTGGTGTTACAGTATTTGTTGGTGTTGGTGTTTTTGTTGGTGTTGGAGTATTTGTTGGAGTTTGAGTATTTGTTGGTGTTGAAGTATTTGTTGGAGTTTGAGTGTTAGTTGGAGTTTGAGTGTTAGTTGGAGTATTTGTTGGAGTTTGAGTATTTGTTGGAGTTACACTTGGTGTTTGAGTATTTGTTGGAGTTTGAGTGTTAGTTGGAGTTTGAGTATTTGTTGGAGTTTGAGTATTTGTTGGTGTTACACTTGGTGTTTGAGTATTTGTTGGAGTTTGAGTGTTAGTTGGAGTTTGAGTATTTGTTGGAGTTTGAGTATTTGTTGGAGTTACACTTGGTGTTTGAGTATTTGTTGGAGTTACACTTGGTGTTGAGGTATTTGTTGGAGTTTGAGTGTTAGTTGGAGTTACACTTGGTGTTTGAGTATTTGTTGGAGTTTGAGTGTTAGTTGGAGTTTGAGTATTTGTTGGAGTTTGAGTATTTGTTGGAGTTACACTTGGTGTTTGAGTATTTGTTGGAGTTACAGTATTTGTTGGAGTTACAGTATTTGTTGGTGTTGGTGTTACAGATGGACTTGGAGACTCTCTATGTTGATCTGGTAATGACCCTCTTTTATTCGAAAAGTCTATATCAAAAATCTTGGCGGTCAATATATCTTGACCAGGTACAATTAAACTTGATCCACCCATTATTTTTCCCGATCTTCTCCTTACACTTAATCCCATTATATTTTATTAATAAATATTATCTACCCCCAAATAACCAACCGTATTTTTCGTAATCACTTCTACTTGGTCCACTATTATTTCTTCTTGAGTCATGTCCTATATTTGGCATTGTTGGGTTAAAATTAATTATATCCTTAACAGATTCATTATTACTTATGGTCCAAGACTCAATCATTGATTTTGTATGTTCTGTTACTTTTTCTAAACTTGAAAATGATGACTCCCCCACGTATAATGCCATGGCAATAGACATAATTAAATCATCGTGATGTCCTTTTTGGTGATCAGGTCTACCGTTTATATAAACAAAAGTATTCATTTCGTTATATAGTCTAGAACTATACATTCTAAATCCGTGTCTTAAACCCTCCTCAAATGCTGCAATGATCTGTACTCGTTTAGAATTAAAGTTAATTCCTGGTATTTTATCTACCGTTCTTGATGCCGACCTCCACATATTATTTTGATCAACACCATCAACATAAAGATTTTTATAATCAAATTCTTGTAATTTACGTACGGTTGTAATACCCATACCACCGGTGATATCAACTACAACAAATGCTGAATACATATTTGCCCATTTAAAAGCAACCTCAGCCAACGTATCTGGCGGAATTTTTCCAATATATTCTAACACCTGTTCTCTTGTGTCAAAATCAACAATTTGAATTGTACTAAAATCCTCACTATCACCACGAGAGACATCAACACCCATAATATATTTGTGACCAACTTCCGCCTCTTTCCAAATCCATAATGAATTTCCCATCATTTTATTTTGGGGTTCCTTTAACATATTTTCACGAATTTTTTGTAACATATTAGAATCAAAGACATTATCTCCAGATCCTAAAAAATTACATTCCAACTCTTGGGATACTTTTCTCTTATCGTATTTAAGTTTTTTTACCATACCCTCAAACCACGAAGAACAAGCTTTGTATCCTGTATCCATAATTGATTTTAGTTTAACGTAATCTCTTTCAACAAATGGGATCCCATCCCAACTAATAATATTATCATCAGTATACTCTTCTTTATTTAACAAATAATGAATAATATTCTCTGTTTTAACTAAATATAAATCTTTGGTATATCTTGGATCTCTAAACCAATACATTTCAGAAATTTTAAAATCATTGATATTTCTTAACGCTTGATCATATAT
>Ga0181346_1001228_pt1 | contig 11243 bp, 8 predicted proteins | sample Su13VDMM15DN_FD_130100 | JGI IMG/M metagenome (GOLD analysis project Ga0181346, IMG submission 130100) | Freshwater viral communities from Lake Michigan, USA - Su13.VD.MM15.D.N | ecosystem: Environmental > Aquatic > Freshwater > Lake | place: USA: Michigan | collected 2013-07-15 | reverse complement strand
TGACGGTTATGCCGTCGCCTTGATTAATGGTAATAGGTTCGATTAATGAATTCGTCCAGTTGCTATTACTGATTTTGGTTTTGCAATTGAAACTGTTTAAACTTAATATGATTTGTTTTTCACTCATTCTATTTATATTTAGATTATATATTTTTTAAATTATCAAAAAAATATTATCCTAAAGAGAGATTAGATAGTAGCAGTGGTTATCCCAGTTTGTAAATTTCCAACTATGCCCGTTGCCTTATTGTAAGTTCGCGTGACTTCCGCCAACAAAACTAAATTACAGAACGTCCCTGCCACACCATTTAAGGTCGCTTGGTACTCTATAGTCATATCATTAGTGATATTCTGCGCTACTTTAATGCAGCCATAACTCAGCACGCCATTCATCAGAACATCCGTGTTGGGGTTTGTCAAGCCCCATTTGCTAATTGAACCCAACGGCAGAATGCCTTCATACGCCAAAATGCCTTGATAAGCCGCTTGTGCGCCGGGCAGCGTCACGGCCCCCGCAAAGTCGGTCAGAAAAGAAAGTTTCTTTGCATCAGTATTAACACTTTGCATCGGGATAAGTTGGCGGCCGTCAACATAGATGCGCACCTTTTCATTTGCTGGCGCATACGCTAAATTGTAGCCGTTTTTGCCTGTAAGGTAATCTTCGCCTTCAGTATCTTCGGGGTCATTAATTAGTAAATAATACAGATTTTGGATATATTGCATATAGTATGAATTCAACCTGCGTTGGTAAATGTCGGCGCTACTGCCCGAAACCGGCACGGCCAGCCGTTCGCTAATGATAGTGGGGAAGACAAATACCGTCCCTTTATCCGCGGGTAAATTTGAAATGACTTCGTCGATTGCGAGGCACGGGAAGCGGTCGAACGAATAACCATTTGCAATCATCGAGGGGGCATTGTATTCCACCGTGATATTCATGCCTTCATCAATAATGTTGCGGGCCACGCTTAAATATTTCAACATTGAAGAAATATCGATATACGCTGAAAGCACTGTTGCCGAATCTTTCCCTCCTTTTTCCGTCAATTGGATTTGGCTGACGGACGGGCAGGTGATTGAATCACACATATTTTGCGCCAATTGCCGATTGATGCTATATTGCGCCGCATTCTCGGCGGCTAAAAGCCGAATAGCCATCATATTTAAACCATCTCCGGCAATCCGGTCTATTTCTGAACCTTCTAAATTGGTGAGAGAGATTCGCAAAATGAGCGAGTAAATGCCTTGCGTGCCGAAATAAATAGGCAGGGTCGAGTCGTTCTGTATCCGAAAATTACACAACCTGACTTTGCCTGCGAGAAATTTTGTGCCAGCAGGAATATGAAAGATGGTTCTATCAGCGGAAGAAGATGTAGGGTCAATCAAAAGTGTTCTTGTCTCCATAATTTATATATAATAATAAGAGATATTATTATTTATGTTTGTGTGATTATTCCCTCTTAATGGGGGTGTGGGGGTGTCCCCCAAAATTAAACTTGAACATATCCACTCAAATATTGGAATACGTCACAAGGCGTTTCACTTGGATTATAGACCGTCGGGTCAACTTGGAGCGCCAAAGCAATGCGGTCATTCTCGGCCACGGCGAACCGAAAGCCTAACCCAAATGTCAACACTTTACTGAGGTAAGCATTCGTTAATGAATTTTTCAGCCCAGCCCCGAGTGATTTGGCGTAATTGCGCGCCGCATCCGCATAAGATTGGATTGGATAAGTGACTACGGCACTATTGCCATCGAGCGTAACTTCGAGTTTGCCTACTCCAGTATCCAGTCCAGGTATAAATTCACTAAGGTTATTATCAAAGAAGAGAGAATTCCGGTGCGATTGCTGAATGAACGAAAGGGATACGGCATCATAGAGATTGGCGGCCGTTAGGGCAAATACGGCATAAGAAGTGGCTAAGGTTGTTGTCACAAGCGAGGCCGTTTGAAAAGTGACAGGTTGCGGCACGGCAATTTCGTTGGTTTCATACCACATAGAATGCAGATTGGTAATAGTGAAAGTCAAGCCAGTAAAGCCTTTGTCGCTTAGCATGTAAGCGCTTAATTCTTTATGCGTCGTATAGAGTGCTTCTAAGGGCGAAACCATATTGAAGACAATGCGGACGCTCGGGAATTGCGATTGCGGGAGATTTGAAGAAGAACCGTTAATGGCCGCACAGGGTTTCATCGAAAAGGAACACCCCGCATCAGTATTGGAACCGAGCAACAGAATATTGTTCTGCGTACCGCACATTTCAGTCAAACAATCTGAAGAAGTGTTTAAACCTTCCAGCGTAAACGCCTTCTGTTTTTGCATTGCGCACCAACGGGGATAATACGAGTTATTTTCCACGACTGAACCATTTACCAGCACCGACGAGTTGCGAAAAAAAGCGTGAATACCTGTATAAGCATTGACGAAAACGTTATCGGATTTTTCAATTGGGACGACTAAACCATTGTTTAAAGTTTTACTAATTTGGATAATACCATTGACGCGAAAACTGTTGGCAACCATCGAGCGCCCCGGACGCATTTTGGCTTCAAAATCCAAAATATCTGAGGCCCCGTAAGAGGGCTTGTTGTTCAATGCAAAAGCCGAGTTATAATAAAATTGAGCCATTTATATTATACAATGAGATAATATATATTTACCATTGCTGAACTTTATTTTGCTTAAACATATCTCTCGTTGGCATTTTTTTTGGCGGCGGAAGGGCTGGCGGCGCATATTGGGGATTGGGGACATACGGTGGATTTTGTGATTGTATAATTAAATTCATATTTTGGGGCTGAGATTGCTGCTGCTGCGGCTGCGGCTGAGTTGGGGGGGGCGGTGGTGCTTGAATCGCCTTTATTTCAGCCGCCGCTTGCGCCGCTTTTGCCTTGGCTTCTTTTTCGGCTTCTTTTTCAGCCTTTTTCTCCCGCTTTAATTTGGCCATTTCATTTGTGTTTTCATTCAAAGTTGTCAGCAATTCATTCATTTTTTCAAAATTTGTGGCATATTTCTTTTCAAAGCACGCTACGGGGTCTTCTTTTTTCGCCGCTTCTTTTTTGGCTTCTTTATTGGCTTGCACTTTGGCGCGCATATCCGCTAATCTTTCCAGCATTGCTTCACGCTTGGCTTCATCCTGCTCAATCTTCTTGCGCGGCTTTTTGCTCGGGGGCATTGGGGCTGCAGGGACCTGGGTTTTGCTTTGTAATAGAACTAATAGTTGCTCACGTGTTAGCGTTTCCATTTAATATTATAATAGGATAATATTAAATTTTTTAAAAAATTGGTTCTAAAGGGTTTTCCTTTCTACATCCCCATGCCTTCATCAATGCTACGAATAGACTGTTTGAAAAAGAAGATTGGTCCCGCATAGATAGTATCGTCTAAAGTTTTCGGTGAGCCGTATAAATCTGCCTGGCACGTCATGCCCATTGTATTCGGCGCCAACTGGTATTGGCCATTTACAACCCCGGAATAAAAATTGATGGGGATTGCCGTCACGGGGTGTTTACTATCCGCTACCGTTTGAATACCGCTCAATGATCTCATAACGTATTCGCTATTGGCAAAAGTCGAGATGAGTTTGTCATAATGGAGCGAGGAAGGAGAATCACTCGTAACATCTTGTATGACGACATTTCTATTCGTATTCGCTACGTTATTCACACTGATGCGATACTGCGCGATGCCCCTCGCCGTGCTGACTAAACTCTTCGTGCTTAAATCTGTAAGCAAATAATCAGGGGTCAAGAATAATCCATAATACGTATTGGGCTGCGTAATGATAAACTGCCGTGAATATTGCTGTCTATCGCTTTCTATTGCTGCTACTTCCACTGACCACGATGAATAAGCGGGGGTCATTGGCGTGGTCATTGTTTGCTGGACTAAGACGATTTGCGCCTGGTCGATAGAGTAAGACAAGTTATACGCCGGCAGGACATTCATGCTGGAGTCTATTGCCGTTTTAGGCTGCACACAATTCAGCACGAACATTCGATAGCCATCAGTTATTGGCGTTTCCGTCGTTAAAGTGTATTGACTCATATTCGCATTATTCACTAAGCCAGGCGCAATACTTTGCCCGAGTTGATAGCCAGCACGAGCATTCAGCATCGTGCTGCCCCAAATGACTAAACCATTGCCGCTGGCATCCGTGACGACTACATCATCGATATACGACTTGGCATTTTCAATGCGCAATTTCGTGGCTTGATTACTGTAAACCCGCCGAGAATTGGTGCCGTCATTCACCACGCGGTCATAAGTCACCGTGCTGGTCACGATGCCTGGTGTGGCTCCGGTTGTTATGCTATTATTTTGAATATACAAGTCAAAAGAGTTTTCCGTGGGTTTCTTATCCACATCGAGAATTCCCATGGTTTGAAAAGCCTGAATATCTAAGGCGGTGACGACAGTGGAAGTGCCGTCTAATGTGAAATTATTGGCCAAGATTTCCCAGACATCGGAATTCTTATCTAAGAGATTGCCCGAGCCATCCGGGGTTGCATTATACTCCAGGAACTCCACACACTGAATAGCCACATCATATTCTGACCAGGCTTCATAATCAAAAGCCGCCGCTTGGTCTAAGGTGAAAAGCCCGGCGATGACGCCACTGCCAGCGGTTACTGTATCTATCTGCGCAATATACGTAAAGGGTTTGCGCGTCTGGATTCCGCTCACGAAATTCGTCATCATCAGGGTGACTTTGGCATAATTGCCGACTTTAATATTCATCGAACTGAGTTCAGGCACTGACAGAAGGGGAAACCGTCCGCCATCTAAAGTATACGTAACCACGGATTTGTTTTCGACATCCGATGCTACCATAAACGGCAGGAAATTATCGCCTTTAATGCGCCAACCATCGCGCGGCATATTCACGAAATTGCCTGCATTTGGTAAAGGCTGCAACATCACACCATTGAAGGCAGCGGGCGAGAGTAAACCGCCTGAAGTGATAGGGCAATTGCTCATATTCTCGGGATTTTGTTTGAAAATCAAAGAGCCGGATGGGTCACGTTCTGGCAAGATATCCACTCCGCTCGGGTCAGTGGTAGTGAAATTAATCGCCCGCTCATCGTAAGATGAGAAGAACTGGAAGACGTTATGGGACTGATTGAGTTCGAATTCGACTAATAAACCACCCGTCTTTCCTAAATCGAAATTGGTATGGCGGCACAGCCCGAACATATCACGCAACGGGATTTGGATTTCCGTCCGGGGTTGGATAATCGCAGAAAGAGCCGACATTAAATCAGACCCGTGGCCCGTTAATTGCACGGCTGAACCTGATAACAAGTTGTTTGCGCCGAGCGTTTCAAAGTCATTACATACTTGGAAGAGGTACTGCGACAAAACATACGAAAAGGGGATTTCTTCTAAAATGACCCCAGTCCCTTTCGCCCGTAGCCGACACAAATAAATGAGGGAGGCAGGCGAATAGGCGATTCCGTCATTTCCAAAAGCCACCGTAATATGCTTGGCGGCAAAATCGGCAAAATCGGCGGCAGTTAGCAGCACATTTGAAGGGTCTGCTACTGTTCCAATATTTACTAAGGACATTCGCAGTTTCAAATACGATTGCGATAAATCCGTGGATAAACCCGTCGGGCTGATATCGAATGAGAGCCGATTGTATGCCGGTGTAAAAATGTACTGCTCTTTGCTTCTAATCTGAATTGAACGTAAGAGATTGACTGCGGACATATTTATATAATAGACTTATATAAAAATATTTTTGTTTTAATTAAACCCCGGATTGAAACGATTGTTGAATATCTGCTTGGCCGCCTGATGAACTGAAACTCGGCATTGCCTGAACTTGGTTTTCTACTTCGGCAGGCGCTGACGGTTGGCTCGAAAACAGGTCCTTGATTCCTTCGTATAAACCGTAAGCGGCAGCACCTGCGCCAAGAACCTCACCAACTCCCGGAATAGCCAGTGCTGCTTCGCCGGCTCCGCTGGCTAAAGCCGCCCCTACGTCAGACAAAGCACCCGTGGCTTCTTCGGCGGTGGGCGCTAAACTCGCCAATAAACTGACTACATCGGAGGCGGTGCCGCTGGCGCCCTCCAGGGCTGATGCGCCTTCTACAACTAAATTAGTGGCCGCCGCCGCGCCTTCTGCGCCTAAATTAGTTGCCGCGGCGGTTGCTGCGCCTACATTTTCGCCCGCCACTTGACTAACATCGGCTGCCGCTTCGCTCACATCAGGCAATAGACTCGTCATCTCCATCGAGGACCCCGGCGCTGGCAAGCCTGAAAAAACAGGCACTCTTTCTGCCCCTGCTGCTTCTAAGCCTTGAAAATTTGTGGCGGAAGTCATGCCGCCCGGCATCGTCATATCTGATAAACTGGCAGTGCCTTTTTGCAGTGCTGCCTCGCCTTGACCAGCAATATTTGAGGTATAGGCGGCTGCTTTACTGCCCACATTCGCCACGGCTTGTTCTCCCGCCGCCGTGGCTTGACTTACTGCGCCGCTGGTGGCGCTTTTTGCGGCATTTGCAATATCGCCAGCAGTTTGCTGGGCGGCTTCACTTAATCCACCCGCGGCGGTTTGCGCGCTTTTGCCAACGGCTGTGGCTGATTGCACAATATCATTCACGCCGCCACTAATTATATCGCTGGCTTGGTTGGCTAAACCATTGATGGCATCGCGTCCTTGTTGTAGCAAATCAGTGGCAGTGCCTTTTAAAGTATTAGCCGCATCTGACGCTGCTTGGGGTAAGGCCCTGACCGCCGTTTGCACTCCTTGCACGCCTTGTTTCAGAATACCCGGCAGGGCTTTGGCCGCCGTCGCAATTTGATAGCCTTTGCTAATCACCGAACCAATTGCCGGCAAGCCCATCGCCGCTGCCTCGACACTGAATTCGCCCTGGCCTTTGATTGCCGTTTTCTGCGCCGCCACTTGCATCTGCGCATTTTGATTAAATTCATTCACGCCAGTCTGCATTGCCGCCGCTTGTTGCGCATAAGATTTTGCTGCGGTGCTTTGGCTCAAAGCATAAGCATTGGCAGATGAACTCAAAGACCCAATTTCCGAGCCAAAGTCTATAGATTTTTGATGTTGCGCATCTAAAAATTGAAATGCCATTTTATATAAAGAGAGATTTTTAATTCATTGTATACTTTTCATCTTTTTCTTTAATCAAAATATTAAAACTGATGCTTTGCGCTTTGACGGGAGTATTTGTGGAACTGATGAACAATTTGAAATCTAAGGAGGTGAATTCAACGGGTAATTTGTTCACCAAATCGAGCCATTGATAGGTCGTATTGGCAAAACCATATATATTGGTTCCCTCTTCAATAATCTGTGGCCGAAAATAGCATAGCACATTCTTGCGCGCCCCTGGCATGCGGGTTAAATTGGTAGTGGTCACCCCCGAAATCGGCACCGCTTTGGGGAATGTGCTTGACCCCACTTCATAATTTTCTAAGGGCAAAGAAAGCATTTCCAAAGACAAATCCCCGGCTGTACGAAATGGACTGAAATTTATTACTACACTTCCTACAAAATTTCCAAATGGATTATCTTGAGGAGTTAACACTATAATGTTGGGGGTAATTCCAAATCCGGCTTTAATTTGCTGTGCCTGTGTAAAATTCAGAGTAACCGTAAAAGTGCTGCCTGTTGGATTTGCCACAGTTACATCTACCGTTGCTTTAATAAAACCAAATCCCGGATTAGTTTCAGGGTCAACATAAGCACTTTCCTCAGCATATAAGAAGAACCGCGTTGTATATATTTTTGTTTGAGTCCAAGGAATATCTGTTAAATAACTCGCTAAAAATTCTTCTTTTGAGGCTGTATCATAAATGCTTACTCGCCAAAATCCACCATCTTGGGAGCATAAAATATATCGTGCTGTTTGAACTCCACCAGGATAAAAAATATTAGAAGGTATCACAATAGTAGAGGGAGTTACTTCACTTGTAATTGAAAAATTCCCTGCTAAATCTTGAGTCAATTCTACATCCGTTGTTTCAAAAGAAGTATCAGTGCTAACAATTGTAAATGCCGAACTGGTTGTGCCGCCAACGGGTATATCAGGTCGCCAGAAAAATTCAAGGTCAACACCACCACCTTGTAATAATATTTCAGATGTTACTCCTGAACCGATACCTGATTCAGTTCCTGAATATATATAAATGCCACTCGTATCGATGACACTTAATGTTTCCACCACTACTAAATTAGTTAATGCAGAACTCATAAACAAGAACTGTATTGTATTGCCTGAAGTGGCATTAATACTATTTGCAATTATTTTGAGTCCTAATTCAAATAGTGTCGCTGATAATGCATTATTTAAATACTGCGTCATTGCTAATAGAAGATTAGTAGTTGTTAAATAAGTAGCACCAGGGATAAACACACTATGAAATGTCCGTCCTACATTGGTTTGTAGTAAAATTGTTTGGTCAAGCAAGGTTATCACCCCAGTGATTTCATTAACGGTTATCACTAATTTGTCGAGCGTGACTTGCGCCCCCGGTTCAATACGAATAGGCATGGCAAAGTTACAAGTAATAATTCCATTTTCGGAGGGTTGTTGGTCAATAATCTTTAATTGCTTCATGTTATATATTTATGGGGAGATTATAAAAATATCGCTATAAATATATACTATACTATGGCTAATAACACTTTAATACCATTATTAGTGGGCGCTTCCTTCACTGGCGCGTGGCAACTCACCGAAGACTTTAGCATCATTACAGTTAATGTAAATGCTTCGGGCTTTTGTTTACTAACTATACAGCAAAGCCAAAATGGCAAAACCATCGATAATACCAATTCGATTTCGTATCAGCCCGGCGCCGCCATCCTGGTGCAGGATACCATCGGCCTTCGTTATTTCCGCGTCATCGTCGAAAACGTCGATATTGTCCGGCAATCTTTTCTCCGCCTCATAAGTTCATTAGGCATTAATCGCACTGTTGGCGTGGATATTCGAACCTTAAGTGCTTTTGCCAAGGCGGATAATTTGGAAATCGTAGGGAGAGATGCTGACGGCATTCAACGCTATATTTTAGTGGATGCCTCGGGCGGTTTGATATTGGCCAATAGTTAAATCTCTCTTTATTATATTTTCTATTTATTAAAAATATTGTATAAATATATAGAAATGTCAAATAACACATTGATTCCATTATTGGTTGGCGGTATCTTTACAGGCGGTTGGCAAAAGACCGAATCGTTTGCCGTCATCTCCGTGAATTTGAACACGTCAGGTTTAGCCTCTTTAATGATTCAACAGTCCCATAACGGCAACACGATTGATAATATCTTAACAACGAGTTTTCAACCCGGCAATGCTATTATCGTCCAAGATACGGTCGGCTTGCAGTATTTTCGTGTGATTGTAACCAATACCGATATTGTTCGCGAAGATTTTTTGCGCTTAGTTTCTACTCTGACCATGAACAAGACCGTGGGTGTCGATATCCGCACCTTATCGGCATTCGAGAATGAAGATAACGTCGAGATTGTGGCGAGAGATTCAACGGGAATTCAACGCTACGTCTTAACCGATGCCTCGGGGCGATTGATAGTCAGCCCAGGGTCAGGATCGGTTGGGCCGACTGGGCCGCAAGGGCCAACTGGTTCTCAAGGGGATACTGGCCCTACGGGTTCTCAAGGGGGGACTGGCCCTACGGGTTCTCAAGGGGGGACTGGCCCTACGGGTTCTCAAGGGGATACTGGCCCGACTGGCACATTTTTTGTAGATGCCCCTGTAAATTACGTCCTATACGCCAACGGCTCGGGCGGCTCAACTGCTTCGGCGGATTTTCAACACAAGCCGAATACCGGGGTCATCACAGTCGGCGAAAATTTGTCATATACTTCTGCCTATCCAATCGGGATTGAAGCGGGGAATAATGAAAACACGTATTTTTCGGGGATTATCGTCCAAAATAAAAATGGCGGTTCAGCAGCATCTGCCCACATTCTCGTCCAAAACGATTTAGGCACGGATAGCCAATTTTACGCCGATTTTGGCATAAATAGTTCTACCTCAGAAATCGCCTACGGGCAGTTCGCTACAATGCCAAATGCCGCTTCTCTCACTTCGCAATCAAGTAATCTTGTATTTACGCCAAATGCTGGGGGACAAGCCCCTGCTAATGAACGTTCTAATATATTTTTGACGTATGATAACGGGACTAAAGCACATCATTTATCAAACACAGGAGCATTATATTTAGGAGCAAATACACCTATATTTCCCTACAATGGTAGTGCTGGGTCGGCATATCAAGTCCTGACTTCTTCAGGTGAGGGTGGCGCATTATTTTGGTCTACGCCACCAGTGCCTGCTATAAATTTTATTAATATTACTACATCAACAGCAAGCAGTGTATATCAATATCCTTTAGTTGCCTCTGAACAAGGTTCAATCATAATGGTGGAAGTCACAGGTGCTTCTGGAATAGCGGGTGTGAATTTTTCAGCCTTTATAGATAATCTGCCTAATGGCTTCTATTGTTTTATCAAGAATATATCGACGGCATTAAATGAACTTTTTATCACCTATAAAGGAGTAACCGTAGTAGGGGCTACATCAGGACAAATCTATGCGGGCAATTTTGCAACAGTAACCAATGCCTCCTATTGCATCATCACCGTCCAAGACAATGTAATGTATCTGGCTTAAGTATTAACGAAAAGGACTTAAAGGACGAATATATATAAAATACATCTTTTTATATCTATTATTTCGAGGCCTAATCCGGCGCTGCCCTCCCGCCGCCATTTAGATTAATGGAATGGTCATTTTGGGGTCTAATAGCCCGGTTTTTATAAATTTTGCAAAAGTGTGTTCATTAAATTTCACGGCTTGGTTCGAACATGGGTTCAGTTTATTTAAATGGTCACCGAAATGTTGCTTGGAGATGGTGCTATAGCCGCATTTTTCACAAATATAAATCATCCCTTTTATGCTTTATAGAGAGAAAATAATCATTCGTAACGAAATCGTCTAATTAGCGTTAATCCCGGGCCACGCCGCGCCGCTCAGAGGGAAAAGGGTCTCTAACCCCGGAAGTCTTTTCTTAATTATATTGTTAATTATATATCATTATATATATTTATAACAATTATATATATATCCAAAAGGTTACACTTTAACGGTTACACTTTGAGTTTGAGAGTTAGCCTATAATAGAAAAAAAATGAATTCCAGTCAACTTAACTTTTTTACAGTTAAGTTGACTAATATATGTTTTTCGCCCATA
>Ga0181346_1001225_pt1 | contig 11248 bp, 5 predicted proteins | sample Su13VDMM15DN_FD_130100 | JGI IMG/M metagenome (GOLD analysis project Ga0181346, IMG submission 130100) | Freshwater viral communities from Lake Michigan, USA - Su13.VD.MM15.D.N | ecosystem: Environmental > Aquatic > Freshwater > Lake | place: USA: Michigan | collected 2013-07-15 | reverse complement strand
AGGGAAAGAAGAAAAATGGGAGAGAATGGAGTAGACATAAAAGATGTATTAACGACATACATATGCAGAACTTGCAGGGGCTATGAAGTCAAAAATTTTTCAGGAAATGAAGTGACCTGTTCTTCATGCAAAGCGGAAAACGCTTGCACAACGACAGGAACAACTTTCGGTATCTCAGAGAAGCAGTTGAATGAAGTGTACAACATGATGGATGTATATTGTCATCCATTCACTTCTGGCGGTCAAGAAATCCCAATCCAAGAAGCGAAATTGACTGGGTTAATGACATTAGTCACTAATTATAGCTGCGGAGAGGAGATGTGCCAACCAGAGGCTCATTCTTTACCTTTAGCTTGGAATGAATACAGGGAATTCGGCACGGAATTTATTAAAGCTTCCACTAGCCCTCAATCTATTGCTGAACAACTTAAAAAAGTTCTTCTGATGCCTCCAGAAGAGAAACTTAAAATTGGAAAACTTGCCAGAAAATGGATCATCGACAATTTTGCCTCAGACGTGATTGGCGGTAAAATAGAAAAATTTATAGACTCTTGCGAGTATGGGAATTACGAAGATACTGGAAAAGGATATATTGATAAAAATCCATATGCTCAAATCCCTTATATTGAAAACCCTGTCCTTTGGTTGAAGTCTTTATACGCCTTGATACTCGGCTCTGACGTTTCAGATTCTGATTCAGGGTTATTGCATTGGATTGAAAAAATAAAATCTGGAGCGTCTAGGCAAGAGATAGAGTCATTTTTTAGGGAGACAGCTGTAAAAGATAATGATAAACACAAAACTTTTAAAATAGAAGAATTATTTTTAGGGTCTAAGCCAGAAGACCGAATTTTTGTTTCTATTGATTCTAGCCTAGAGAACATTTTCTTATCTACTAAAATTATTTCAGCCATAAAAGAAAAATACCCTGACAAAAAGATTTTTGTGGCCTCCACCGAAGCCTGCCAAGCGGTATTCTCTGGCAATAAAATGATTGAAACAGCTATAATCAAAAGCAGAGAGTTTGGAGACCCAGAATTTCTTAAAAAGAACTTTTTTGAAAGTTACTGCTTGGATACTTTTTCCATCAATAATAATCATTCTATTCTAATCAAATGAATCTTTTAAACTCCTTCTCTTTAACTTCAGGATTAAAGCCAAGCAAATCATATATATATGAGAAACTATACCCATTAAATTTTGATAAATATATAATTTTAGACACTCAATCCAGCAACCCAAACTTTCATTATGTTTTTTGGTTTAGAGCCATTGAATTGATAGAGCCAATTTTATCAAAATATGGAATAAAAATAGTCCACTTCATAGAGGATAAAAAATACCACTTTGACCATACCTACGTTGATAACTCAGCAACGCTTTCCCAAAGAGCTTATCTAATCAGAAAGTCTTTGTTGTTTTGCGGTTCTTCAAAATTATACTCCCTGATAGCTTCCGAGAACGATGTCAAACAGTGTTTTTTAAAAACTGACTATGCTCTAGATAATACATTGGTGAAAGATGAAGAAATAATACATTCAGAACATTCTAGAAAACATTTCTTAAATCCTACTGGATTAAAAATCAACAATATCCGCCCTGAAGAAGTAGCAAAAAAAATCTTGGAAAATCTTCTTGGCGAGAATCATGTATTTGATAATACCCTATCCATCGGTAAAGCTTATTCTGCGCAGAATCTAGAAGTCATACCAGATTGCACTTTTAAAATTAATAATAATATCAAAAGCGAAATAGTTATACGCATGGATTATTTGTTCTCCGAAGAAAATCTTGATACGCAATTATCTTTAGAAGCTTGCGCCATTGTGACAGACAAGGCTTTCAATAAAAATATTCTAATCAATAGAAAAAATAACATAAAAAAAATCTATTTCAAAGTAGAAAAAAACTCAGATGCTTCTTTCATAGACCTTCTAGAAGAGTGCAAAATAAATTACGACATTATCACTACCCTGTCTGACTCTGATTTAAACAATGAAAAGATTAAATTTATAAATCATAAAAAAATTAATAAATTGAATAGTTTGAGCTTAGATTTCCTAGACGGATTAGACAAAACAAAAGTTTATTTTAAAACAAATAAAATAGTAATCAAAAGCGGAAAGACTTTTGCTAGCAAATGGCACTCCAAAGTAGCAATCAACAACCCAGATGTCCGTAACGCAAGTTTTCAGCTCCCACAAGTGATTGACCAGTCTTTTAAAGATGAGGCTGATTACTTTTATTTCTTGACTAACGAACAAATTTAATCCATTCTTCACTAAGATGAGCAGCATACCTCCAAAACTTTTTAAAAGAAATGAATACGGTCTTTTAGAAGATCCTCCTATTCCATATGTTTATAATGAAGATGGCAGTGTAAATTGGCGCAAGATGATCCGCTCAGAATTCCTTGTTGCGAATAAACAAAGGACACAAGAGACAGACATCTCTAAACTCGAAGATAAAGACCTTTTGATTCTTCTTGGCGGGATTAAAGAACTAGCTCAAATACGCGGCTTCACTTGCGTATCTTATGACGTGCCAGAGGCCGGACCAACATACGTTATTGCTAGTTGCTATATCCATTGGGTTGCAAATTACGAAACCAACGATGAACAAGTCTCATTTCAATCTCTAGCAGACGCATCCCCAGATAATACGCAAAGCTTCGCAAGGAATTATTTAGCCGCAATAGCAGAGAATCGTGCATTTGTCAGGTGCGTAAGAAATTTCCTAAAGATCAACATCGTGGGTCAAGATGAAGTTGGAGTTAAAACTTCTTTAGAAGAATTAGCTGTAGAGAATCCAGTATCACCGACTGCGGTTCTTTCCAACTTGATGAAAGAGAAGAGCGTGACTCTTGATCAGATCAAAAAGCGCCTTATCAAGGATGGCTTTCCTGCCGAAGCTATAACGTCTCTTAGCGAGATTCCAAAACCTAAGATTTTTGAATTGATAGAAAGAATCAAAAAAGCCCCATGATTACCATTTTTGAAGAGGACACTGTTCGAAGTCCATCTTGACTTTGATAGTAACAAAGCAGCCGCACTCGCTGCATCTTCCTCCTGACTTATCTAAAGAAGGACATTTATTACAGATATCCAATCTCTTCTGAGCACTTAGCTTGGGAGAGATTATTTGTTTATTATCTACTACAGCCTTCACCGCTTTCGCGGCGGTAGAAGATAAGCTTTTAGAAACCTTGACGCTTTCTTTGAATAAATTTTTAAAATTATCAGATACCATTTAAAGTTTATATGTCGCAGGATACATATTTGTATAAACAAAATCTATCGATTTAGCATACGAGTCTCCGCAAGATCCTCCGCAAAATTGCCAGTATCCATTTTTTTTGCTAGTTTGAACTCCAAAGAATTTAGCTGACCCATAAGGTTCTGCGCTTATAGACCCCCCGCTATTAAAAAATTCAAAATAATTAGTAGATTTAAATTTTGAAATTGGGATTGGGGTCGTAGAGACCACTTTTGGATAAAAGCCATCGCCATTTGGGTCTCCGCAATACATAACTGAAGTATTTGTTCCGGGAAGAGTCAATGGCACATAAGAAGAGCAAGAGAAAGTGTCTTGCCTAACAACACCTAAGTATTTTCTCTTAATTTTAGGAGTCATGAATCTAGGCAAAGCATCAATTAAAAATGGATGAATGACAGGCTTAAATTTCACCGAAGAGCCTGCTTCAAATGATTCAACGTATATTCCTCCATCCAGCCCATACTGGCTGACTTCATCGCCTTTCTTCTCAGTTTTTTGTACGGATCTAGACGCTAAAACTGATACGCTTGAATTTATTGGAATAGAAAAATCAGAGATAGTATCTCCAGATTGGACTTTTTTTCCATTCTTACTAAAAGAAACTATTTCAAGTGTAGAATTCGGAGGAGCCTCAAGCCATGTTTCACTTTTGTCTCGTTGTGTTACCAACCAAATAAATGGAGCAATCACCCTAACTTCATTAAGACTATTTATGGCTGTGACAATTCTATTGAACATTTCTGCTCTTGGAGCCATATTTGGTAAAGGTCCGAAAGACCACATTCCATCTGACCTGACTGACAACGGCATAAGAGTCAGCCAAGGTGGTGATTTGCTAGCATTTGATATATTTAATGCCGGACTTCCATCTGGAACTAGCAAAAGGCCACTTAGCTCGAACAGGCTCCACTCCCCTCCTGTAGCGTTTGTTTGCTGCGAGAATGGGCTAGTTGAAGACGGAGTCAAGGAGGCTGATTCTGTAGAAGCGACGATGCTCGAAGGAAGCCCAGATCGATCAATTGTTGAAGCTGCTAAATCATCATCTTCATTATAAATATTGATTTCAAGCAATGGATTATTATATTTTTCAGTATATAATTTAGATAACTCAAGCCAAATCTCGTCCAGAACATCTAGGGCTCTGTGATTCTCGACTGGAGATGTTTGCTCATATGGCTCTACTGAATTACCTTCTATGGTAGAATCTTCTGGCAAGTAGTCTTCTAAATATTGATTTATTTGATTTTTTTGTAATTGCGATAAAGGATTTCCCCCATCTGAAGAAGAGTCTATTTTTTCTTTATCCGCCAACACACTTGCTAGCCTAACCCCACCCGAGAGAGAAGCTTTCAACTTATCTAAATCAAAAGAAGCATTTTGCGGAATCAAAACGCGATTATGGAGTGCAGAGTCCGAAGCTAATATTGTGTATGACGATTTAACTATCGGTGTGAAATCTGAAAATGTTTGCTTCCTTTTGTCTAAATAAGTTTTAAAATAAGAATACCCTTCTCCTATTTCAGTCAATTGAATAGCTGATATTTTTCCATATTCGTCTAAATTGACTACAGCTTCAGCTTGAACGCCCCCATCTTTTATTTTTTTTAAATTTGGCTCAGGCAACTTTACCTTCGGAGCCACAAGAAATGTATCATCTGGAATCTTCGGTAAAACTATCGCACTTATCGTCCCTTCTCTTATTGGATCTAGATAAAAAGAATTGAAAGAACACGACAGTTTATAAAATAACGCACAATCAAATTGATCAATAAATGATGATTGAGAACTTGCAACTAGACTTCTTACCCCTAATATTGTGTCAAATTTTTTGAATCCTTTTTCAGGAAGCCTTATTCCTTTTAAACTTGGGTTGTCTAAATCTAAAGAAATAGTGTCATCTGTCGAACTTCTTGTGTTTGCGTCTTTTAAAATATATTTATCATAAGCAATATATGTCCATTGATCTGGAATCAATAATTTATCAAAAATTAATGTTTTAGGTGGGGTGAATTTGGTAGAGCAAACAACGGTATGAGAGACTACTACTATTTTTAAATTATCTGTTTTGTTATCTTCTTCTGATATTGAATTGAAAAGAGTATTTATAGATTGAATCTTTTTTATTTCAATTATAAATTTCTGAGTAGAATTTTGGAAATGTTTTCTTTCTATAGTGAATGGCTCTGTTATATCTATATATGATCCATTTTGTTTATATTGCAACTTCGCTTTGAATTCAAGAGTCTCGACAAAAACGGATTCTTTCATCATCGAGTAGTCAAAAAAATTATCATTTATTTTCCAAAATAAAACTATAGAATCGTTATCTCCTCCGTTTTTATTTACTATTATGCAAGGCAAGATATCAGAGACAGACGCTGGATAAACGTAACCTTTCGTCACTAAACTTTTACTGTTGTTAAATTCATAATAAAATAAAAGATTTTGATTTTCAGATTTAATCTGAAAATTTGTATGATCTAAACCTGATACTTTATCCGAATCTAAAAATTTATGCGTGAATGTAGAAGCTTGCTTAGAGCTTTCATTGTTTTGGACGAATGTCCTGTTCTTTTGGTGAATAAAAACTTCAGAAAATTTTACTAAAAATTCATATCTTAAAGATGCCGGATTTTCTGGATCTGAAATTTGAGCTTCTGGAAAAGAAGAGTCGCTGGCCGAAGAAGGTTGAGAAACTGACAAGTCAAGAAACTGAACGGTTAAAATATCCGAATCTTGGGATTGAAAATTTTTGACTGTTATCCTACTGAAAAAATAAAAAAAACCGCCAATTGATGGTCTTATTATTTTTACTTTTTTGAATTCGTAAGAGTAGCTTGAAACATTTCCTGAAGCGTCTAAATTTTCTGATTTGTTAATTTTATTATTTAAAATAACAGAAAGATAATTCGAGAAATCTTGTCTTTGATATCTAAGCTCTAATTGATCTAAATCTTGAATATTAAAATCGTCAATCTTTGCTATAGTTATTTTTACATCAACTTCGTCGTAAGAGTTCGTAGATATTTCGGCAGAGAAACTTGTTATTAAATTAGTAGCGAATACATTTAGGTCGTCTGTTCCAACGTCTATTGGCTCTAATTCCGCCGAGACAGAACCGTTTTTATTAGTAGCTATTAATTTGAACTTTGTTTTATATGTCTTATCTTTATTAAAAACTTTAGATAAAGTTCCTGCTGCGATTTGAGATCTATCTATTTTTCCAACTACCGCTCCCGCTTCATCTATAAGACTCTTTTCTAACACCAAGCTCGCGCAATTATCTACGCTAAAATACAAAACATATCTGTTAATATTGTTAGCATCAAATTCAACTTCAAAACTATATATATTAGGAACATCTGAAGACGTCGGGTCTTCGTTTCCTTCAGAAAATTTAATAGAACCACGCGTAGTTATATTCATAAGCCTATTATTGGTGAGTAAGTTATATCTAAAACAAAAGAATCATCATTGAAACCGCTTGCCGCGCTGATATTGAAAGAGTACAGATAATTATTTATTTTAGTTACACTAACTCCGTTTAAATCTAAGTTTTCATCTTGAGATTCGACTGCTTTAAACTCAGGGGGTGTGGTCATAGATATATAATCTCCATAGTTTGCGGTTGCAATATCTCCCCCATCTGGGTCTTTTAACTGAAGGAAAGCGTAGTAAGTGACGTTTCTGCTAATATAAGCAACTGGAACAGTCATCGCCTCATCAGAATAAAATTTTACTTCTGCTGGGGTGTCTTTATTTAACCGTTTAGGCAAAGACGTTGCTGATGATAGCAAGTAAGCTTCCTCTAATCCAAATGAAGAATTTAAATTAGCCGCAGTAACTTTTACTTTTAAAGATGTGACGCTTGATTGGATTTCAAATTTGTTTGTCTTTACCTTTTCAGAAGCCGTAGAACCAGAATCAAAAAGAGCATATAATTCAACATAAGATTTTCTCGGCAATGTTACTGGACCATATACCACAGAATCATCCTGATCTAGAATAGAATAACTAATTAAATCAGCATATCTATAATCAAGCTCGAAAGATACCGATATGTCAGAGGCCCCGGCAACAACAGGAGAGCTTACGGATATCACTTCAGGAGCATCAGTAGAAAAATTTAAAAACTGGAATGGTATTTCAAATGGGATTTTATTATTTAATAATAGAATTAATTTTATATTACCACTAGCGTCTAATTTTTTAAATAATTTTTCCTTTGAGATGCTTATTGGTTGGCCGCTTGTTAATCTATTCGATTCCCCTCCTATTTCTAAATATAAAGATTCAAATCCAGCAGCTAAAGTAAAAGTAAAATAAAAATATATATCATCAATAGCCAAGTAATCAATATACATCGTATAAGAATCAAAGCTGCCCTGATTGCACGGAGAGATGTCTAAATCGGTTACGCCAGTTCCAGCAGAATCATAGAATGTTTTATCAACTAATGGAGAGCCACTTTTGATTTTCAACTCCAATGATGTTATTATATATTCAAAATCTATTGATTGATTGAAATCCGCAGATTTGTAAGGCTCTCTAGTTCCGCCATTGAAGTCGTAGAAAAACCCATAAGCATTGGCAGCTATATTTTTAGAAGTAGCACTAATATCAATCAAAGTTTTTTGATTTAGTCCGTCAGCAGAATCTGTTACCGATACAGTCTTGGGGTTTAAGCTGTCTCCATTGATGTAGTATATTATAGTCGAAGCGTAATTAGAAGTTAACTCTAGCTTTGAACCGTCTGCATTATATGAGGCTGATGTGATTTCTGGAAGAGGAACATCAACTGGAATAGTTAAATTATAAGTCAATGCTCCAGCTTCAATTTCCGAAACTTTATACACTACAAATCTAAAAGTTATGCCTAGAACCTTCCCATCTCCATCTTCTTCGATTGAGTAGTAATTATTAAGATTTAGAACTTGATTTGAAAATAAAACTGTAGAAGATGCTATTGAAGAGTTGTCTTCGAAAGAAGTGTAGACGATACTATTATTTACTAAAGTAACATATTTTATATATCTAAAATTGTTCGCATAGATAGAAACTGTTTCAGAAGTTAAAGCTGTAAAATTTTTGTATAAATTTAAATTAGATTGATTATCTCTTTTTATTACTGCTATAGGGTTTCCATTCGAGACAGGAGAAACTCCACATATTTGAGCATCTTCATAAGAATAAGGCAACCCATTATACACCACATCAGCATATCCGGGAGAATTAACGCTGCAAGTTATAGTATTTAAAATTATTACTACAGGATTTACCGGCGTAATATCCACGTAATCATCGTCTACTAAATTCTCTCCTAAATCCATCAGATTTAAATCGTCTGAAGGCTCCACTGTAGATGTGACTTTCCCTCTTATCGCAGAAGAGTCTCCATTCAGTAATAGGAACGGAAAGAATTCCTTCCTTATCTTTAAGTTAGCCAAATTAGTAAGCCCCGCATCTGTATAATAAGAACCAGCTGAGTAAAATATTTTACCAGAAAAGTCTTCTAAATAATCATAAGATTTTTTAGATTTTATTATGAAACTTATAGGTTGATCTTGTCCTGAAACACTTATAGACACTAATCTTGCAAAAGAAAAATTAACATAAACCACATCATCCCGCAGAGTGACGCTCCCATCTATCCCATATTGATCATAAAAAACATCTCTAAAATTACAATAAAATTTATTTATAAATACAGCAGTCAGTTCAGTCGCTGATGTTACATAATTTGGATAAGATTCATTATATAAAAATTTAGGATATCTTGAACTGTCTATAAATGGCTTTAACCCTAAAAAACCAATAAATTCTGCCTTTATAGAATTAATTCCATGACCATAATCGAATGGAATATATAAAAAAGAACTCTGGGTTACATAAAAACCATCCAAACGCTTTCCGTTTAAAAAATTAGCTCTAAAATATTCTTTTGCTAAATTATAAGAAACACTTGAGTCTTGGAAAGACAAGTCCTCAATAGAAATTGTATTTCTTCCAATTGATTGAAAATAATCCGGATGGGAGGAAGATTGTAAATATAAAGGCATAACTATTTACCATTCAAGGTCTTGACGGTTTCGTCCTTTGACATGTCTTCAAAATTTAAATTTGGAAATTTATTTAGTTTTCTCAATTCAAATTTTATTTGACAAGACGAAGATTTTACTACATCTTGGTTGGAATTTGAAGGCAGCAAACTTTTTTCATATATATATCCAATTAGCATCTCAGAAGAGTTTAGCAAAAAGTCTTCCTTGAATTCATCTTGAGCTAGTCTTGTTTTTATATTTTGCAATTGTTTATCTTCCAAGTCGCCATCTAAGCCTATCGTAAGGTCTTTTTGATCAGCCATTTCTTTTCTATCTTGAAGGGCTGATGATAATTCAAAAGAGTAATTAAATACCACAGTTTTCAAATCTTCTTTTTCCAACAAGCATTTCGTAAATTTTACATACCTGTCGGAGCTTCCTTCTGGATATGAGATTGTAAAAGTTTCAGCGGGATTTACTGAAACTGAACTTATAGCCCAAAGATTTTTGTCGAATTGTGATTCAAGCCAAAAAGCCTTTTCAGATTGAGGAATCCAAGAGATTACACTATTAGAGTTGGACGGAGCCTGATCTATAATAGCTTGATTAAACAGAGAGCCTAAATCTAAAGGCTCTTCTCTGGGATTCAACCCATCTTCAGTTTCTTCATTAGCCTTAGACTCTTGTTTGTCAAAAGATTTTCCAACATTAAATACAATTTTATTTAATTTTACATAATTAGGATATCTAACTTCATAATTAGAAACATCTTCTCCTTTAAATGTTTTTCCGTCAAGATAGACTTCTCCTTTATAAATGACGCATGGATCTGCTAGACTTTCCAAATCTTGATCTCCATATGAATTTGGCAACTTTTGAAGATCTCTAAATAAACCATAATCTATAGAAACTTGATAAGTTTCTCCTTTTTTAATTCCCGGCATCGTATATGTAGAATTGAAAGGATTAAAGAATAAAAATTTATAAAACGTCTCATGCCCAATTCCTATTTCATATCCAACAACATTTTGAGGAGAGTCCGTCGGGACATCTTTTCCATTATAATAATCTATTAGATTTAGATAAATAGTACTAGAGGACCCTAATTTTGGCAAAAGTTTAACATAAGATTGCTGCTCATTGTTATCTAAATCTAAAATTGGCAATACATCATTATTTCTAAATATTCCAGTATTTAAAGTGATCTCTCTTTGGGTTGATATTGTGGTTCTAGGATTAAAAATACAATAAAACTCATCTCTAGATTTTGCTTTTTTAAGATATCGAAACTCTATTCCGCTAGATGGGCCTGCTTTTAAGACTAAAACATTATTTCTAAATAAAGTAATATATGTTCCATCGGTTGTTCTTACAAATATGTCTTGAGCGCAATTATTTACCAAGAACATGTCTGATATTGCTGGCGTAATTTTTAAATCATAATCATTGTTATTAAATACATAATGGCCCGCTGAAGATATAGATAGATTTGGCTTTTGGATATCGTATTGATTTGTATTTTTTTCCAATTGCATACCTTCTGGATTCTTTAAAAGAAACATTTTTCTATTCTCTAAATCATGAATTTCATAAGTTCCGTTATCATAATATAAATAATAACAAGGTATCAGATTATTGCGAAAGAAAGATATTGCATTATTTGAAGCGTTGTCTTTCACTTCTTCAACCTTACCATTTAAATTTTTATAATCAGGTAGGCTGTCAAAAAATAAAGTAACATCAACCTTTTGAATAAAATTAGTATTCGTTCTTCTATTGCTTACGTAGAAGAATCCCTTTTTATGATATTCCATAAAAGAAGCTGAGTTTTTTGATATCTCAACCATTCTTCTAGGAGGTAAAGTTAAAGCATTCCCCAAGTCAGAATCTGCCTCTTCGAATACTATGACAAGAGGAGAGCGTGTGTTATT
>Ga0181346_1001222_pt1 | contig 11253 bp, 28 predicted proteins | sample Su13VDMM15DN_FD_130100 | JGI IMG/M metagenome (GOLD analysis project Ga0181346, IMG submission 130100) | Freshwater viral communities from Lake Michigan, USA - Su13.VD.MM15.D.N | ecosystem: Environmental > Aquatic > Freshwater > Lake | place: USA: Michigan | collected 2013-07-15 | reverse complement strand
TAATGTTGCCGGTCGAGTCAGTATTTTCCATGGATCTCCAGATAGAGCTTTCCAGAGGGGTCAGCTCGGCCTTAAGGAAGGCCTGTTGGATCGTATTCCACGGCAAACGCAAACTGTTTGCCATTTGGATCATTTCGCCCTTTTCATCGTACAAAATAGGCTTAACCCACTTAGGGCGCACGCCCTGATACGCTTCTCTTATCACCAAATCGCTAAGCTTCATTTGAGTACCCCCCGACAGTTTCCTCTAAGGAAACCGGTGTCTTATGTATCTTCACCGCGAAACCTGGTGCAAGAGTATTGACGCCGCGCCTAAGTCTGTTACAAAAAAGAAGCGGAAACCAAGGTGGTGATCGCGAAACACACAGGAGACGAAAAATGTACAAGATCATTCGATTCTACTTCAACGGCAGACCAAGAACAATCGAACGCGGCCTGACCCTCGAACAAGCCCAAAAACACTGCTCAAGCGACGAGAGCTCATCAAGAACCGCGACAAAGACAGAAGCAATATCGAGGACAGAAAGACACGGCCCGTGGTTCGAAGGCTACGACCACGACGAAGAGTAAAACAAGCGGGGTTGACGCAGCAGCCCCCGTCTGTTACAAAGAAGAAGCGGAAACCAAGGTGGTGACCGCGAAACACACAGGAGAGACGACATGTTTTACGTTTTCAACCAAGCAGGCGATTCAAGCTACCACGAGATCAAAAACGAAAAGGGACAGGTCATAGCGGACGCCTATGACACCGAGGAGCAAGCCAGAGGTACGCTGGAAGCTCTGGGCCATCCCTCTGACGATCTTGAGATAGTCTACGACCAAGCGCAATGGGACAGCATCGGCTGGGAATATCGCTAGACAGCGCGGCGGGGGTTGTCACAACGACCCCTGTCTGTTACAAAGAAAAAGCGGAGGCCGCAGTGGCAACCGCGAAACACACAGGAGACGACAACAGTGTTCACTTTAGTTCAGTTTGAGTGCGACGAGACAACAACAGTAACCAACGCCTTCGGGCCTTTCGTAACAGTGGGCGAGGCCAAGAAAGAAGCAGAGAAGCTTTTTCCAGGTCTTGAACTCGACGAGTACGGCAGAGGAGTCACGGAAGACGGAGACCCAGTCTACCAAGTGGTCAGTCTAAAGTTGCCGAGCTAACGGTAGTTCCTAGGGGGTTGCCTCGGTGACCCCCGTTTGTTACAAGATGTTGGGTTTAACAATCACACAAAGGAGAGAAAAGATGTCGATTGAAGAGGACGAATACGGTATCATCGAAGTTGAAAAAAAGACACAGTCAAAAGTGACTTTAGCTGAGGATATAAAAGCGGCCGTAGATGAAGTGTTAACAATGACGCGAGAAAGCAAAGAAGCGAAGACTGAATGGGATATCCTCGCTGAAGTCCTTAAAGATTTCGTGGAGCGGCAGGAGAAGAAAAAGAGTAGTCCGGTTCCCGAACCAGAGCGGTGGAATGACCTCTAGTATTACAGACGGGGTTGCCCCAGCGACCCCCGCTTGTTATAAGATTTTGGGTTTAACAATCACACAGAGGAGACAAAAGATGTCGATTGAAGCTGAAGAGGACGAATACGGTAGCATCGAAGTCGAGGAAGAGACGCAAACAATCGTATGTGGGAGGACTATGTATTTTGTGAAACTATCTAAAGACGGTAAGACTGCCTTTTGTAAGTACGATGCAGAACTCCAGTTCAATTGGACCGTACATTGGGGTTGGCGCAGCAACCGATAACGGGGTTGCCTCGGTGACCACCGCTTGTTATAAGATTTTGGGTTTAACAATCACGCAAAGGAGATAAAAAATGTTCACACACGAGCTAGCTAAGCTGCTTCTTGAAGGACCAGACGTTGAGATTTCCGTCATGGCTGCCCCAGGTGTCACAAACCACATCCAAGGCATAGCCTCGTTTTTGGTTGGCTCTTACCCTGCACCGTCGTGGGACGATGACGCAGGATCGATGAGAGATGTGGTCGTCCTGTTGGCTACCAGAGAAACCCTAAACGAAGACGAAGCTCTCGTCTTTCCGGAGAGCAAGCATAAATAACGCACCTTAAAAGCCTACGGGCAACAAGTCGGTTTCCTTGTGTGGGGGAGGGTGAGGAGTTAGCTCCGCCTTCCCTTTTTTCATATTGACAAGCGCCTTTAAGCTGTTATAATATGTTGGGCTTAAAAAACACACAGGAGAAATAAAATGGTGACGATAAAGACATTTACCGGAAATCATGCCTTCTTGAGTAATTTTTGGCCTTCGCCGATAAATTATGATGGCATAGAATACCCGACAGTCGAACATGCCTTTCAAGCAGCGAAGACGAGAGATATTGAGACGCGAAAGACCATCGCCAAGGCAAAGACGCCAGGCTCGGCGAAACGAGCAGGCGGAAAACGAGGAATCCTGAAGGATTTCGATCAGGTGATTTGGGAAGCGATTAAAAACCAAACAATGTATGACATTTGCAAAATCAAATTCAGCTTTCCTGGCCTCAGGGATTGGCTGGAAGCAACAAAGGACGCGGTTCTGGAAGAGGGTAACATTTGGAATGACACTTATTGGGGAATATCGCTAAAGACCGGCAAAGGTCAAAATAACCTCGGCCTTATTTTGATGCGGATAAGAGAAGAAAACCGAACCAAGGCATGTTGACCCATCGGCCTACGTCTGTTATAAAAAGTAAGCGGGGGCCAAGGCGGCAACCGCAACACACAAAGGAGAGACGAAATGGTCGACAAGCAAATGGTGAAGGCAGCCTACAAAGCCTTCAAGAAGAGACTGAACATCACCCAGCTGGTCCAAGACTCGAAGTGGCAGCACCAACAACTGACCGGTGGGAGCACCTGCACGATCGTGGCGATCAACGCCCCACTCGATCTCGACTTCCCCCCGATCGTCTGGAACGAGCTGGTCAAGCTCGGGCGGCTCAACAGAACGAGAGACGGGCTGTTGGCGATCCCCGAAAAGACCGCGACAAGAGGTGGTCTCTAAACTCCGCGGGGGATTGACGCAGCGACCCCCGCTTGCTACACGATTTTGGGTTCGAAACACACACACGGAGAGACGAAAATGACGACGATCAACACGAAGCAGATGGGTCAGTTGCGGTCTGCGATTCAAACACAGATCCTGCAATTATGGGCTGGGGGCATCACGGCCAGCGAAGCAGGCGGTACAATCGATGAGCTAAAGGCGCTCTATGTCGAGATCGGCGGGAATGCAGCTGATCTCGATCGCACTTTCTAAATAGGCGGCAGGGGGGTTGTCGCAGCGACCCCGCTTTGTTACAAAGAAGAAGCGGAGACCGCAGTGGCAACCGCGAAACACACACGGAGAAAGAAATGAAGATCAACAAGCTAGTCTACAAAGACACGCAGAAGTCAATTCTCTGCGACGAACGAAGCGAGCTGTTAGCGCTGTTCAGCGTTGAACACGACGGACACCAAGGGCATCTCCTTTACGCGGCGACCTTCGACAAACGCGACACCGATTCACAATGCTATTGCGACATCGAGAGCGTCACAAAAGACACGATCGCCTACGACGGGGCTGTTGTCGACGCTCTCAACATCGATGTTTGGAAAATGAAGCCGGAATACACGAAAGACACCGCCTCCGACGACGAAGTATGGCAACTGATCGGTAAGCTCTGGGTCAGGCCGATATAGTCGAATCCGCAAGCGGGGTTGCCCCAGCGACCCCCGCTTGTTATAATATTCTGGGTTTAAAAATCACACACACAAAGGAGACAAGAATGTATCATCGTCACTTGACAATTTATGATGGTAACCCGCGCGAATGGTCACGGTCACAAATCGAGACCGAACACGAACAATTCATCTGGCCGGTTATGGACCATCTCTGCAGTTTAAACAAGAGCAATTACGATTGCCCTATTGGCCCCGTTAAGTATCTGAGTGATTTTAAATATACGGCGCTATGGTGTACGTGGACGATGGGGCAGGAAGATTGGCTATTTATCATTATCGTATCGAGTGCCAGATTAGATGAGATCGAGACAGCAGAAATCATCGCGAAACTAGGTGTCGACCTAGGCGACGATGAAGAATAGACTGTTTCCTCTTTGGAAACGGGGTTGCCCCAGCGACCCCCGTTTGTTATAATATTCTGGGTTTAACAATCACACACAAAGGAGAAGAGAATATGAGAATTGAAAACGTGGTGGTCATCATTTGGGACGAAGTTGGAGAAAAAGCTTCGACCTTCTACGAAGCAGCCGACGGGACAGGATTGGTCCTGGACCGCGATCTGAGAACGGAAGAGCTTAACAACAACATTGAACTGAAGCTGTTCGGAAAAGACACCTCGTCTTGGCGAGCAACAGGTTATATGGAAATCAACGATGTGACCATCATCACATCGGCATCAGACCGCGGGCAACGGAGCACCGTCCAGATCGTCTGGCTCGGGGCTGCTGAATAAGTACGGTTTCCTGAGAGGAAAGCGGGGGTTGTCGCAGCGACCCCGCTTTGTTACGGGATTTTGGGTTCGAAACACACATAAGGAGACGAATGATGTTTAACGCAGAAGAAATGATGACCAAGCACGAAATCGGGCCAAAGACAAAAACCGTGGCCTTATGGGAGTGTTGGTCGGTAGTTTTTGACGTCAACGGCAATGCCCCTGCTGACGCCCATGTTGTCGCCTGTGCGACTAAGGAGCTAGCAGAAAATGTTAGAAGCATGTTTGCGGCACAAAGAGACGGGAAAATAGTTGGTATTATCATTGGTGGTCTACGACATACCAATTTGCCTAGCTTCTCAGTCGAAGGTTATGATTGGGACGCGAATTTCCGCGTGAGAGCCGACTGGCAAACCGAAGATAAGATCCTTAGGTGCTTGGCCGACCTGACTGAAAAATGCGACATAGTAGCCAGCACCGATCTGCCTGATGGGGTGGTCGCGACGGCAACCGCCTCCCATAAAAATGGACTCGATTTTCCGGGGGATTGACACAGTGACTCCCTTTGTTACAAGATTTTGAGTTTTTAACACACTTTTTAAGGAGATAGAAAATGGGACTAGACATGCACGCTTTCGCGATACCAAAAGAACTCGTGGCCGAAGACGCTACAGACGTGGTAATCAGCGACGAACTAAACAAATCGTCAGATACGCTCAAATGGTGGAGAAAACACCACAATCTACACGGGTGGATGGAAAAACGCTACCGCGAAAAAGGTGGAAGCGCTGAAGAGTTTAATTGCGTAACCCTCAGGCTCACTGAAGTAGACCTAGACCGTCTAGAGCAAGACATAACCGCCAATAAACTCCCAAGCACCAGAGGTTTTTTCTTTGGCGATAATCCGCCTGACGAAGAAAGCTTGAAAGCTGACCTTGAGTTCATCAAAGATGCCAGAGAGGCTATCGAAGCCGGAAAGGCCGTCTTCTACGATTCTTGGTGGTAGATGGTATATCAGATTTCCAACAAGGAAAAGGGGGTTGACGCAGCAGCCCCTTCTGTTACAATAATTTGGGTTCGGAAATAACACTTAAGGAGAAGAAAAATGAGCGAAACCAAGATTATCGGTACTTTCGGCACAAAAGTTTTCATCGTATATGACGAAAAAGGCGTTGAAATACCAAACTTACTGATTCGGTCACTGGGTCACAACTTAGCCGAGAAAACGGCTCAGGCGATGTTTGGGAAGAAGGCCAGCGTCGCGTACACTGAGGTCTAAGCAGACTTATAAGCTGCATTCTTTCGACCTTCTATGATATTATTAAGCTTCATAACGTATTTTTTATTGTATTGCCCGTTCCGGACCATTTTGCTACAAAATTTCGGATTCGGAAATAACACTTAAGGAGAAGAAAATGGTTTTAGAAAATTTTATCGCTTTCCCCCCAGCGACCGGTACAGCAGGAGCAGCCAGAAGGAAACAAAAAAGAGCACTTACGTTTGCTATAAAGCGAACTAAAGCACTAAAAACACTGAAAAGATTTTATAAAGAAGTTAAAGCGGTTTTAGATTCTAATGCTACGCCCATAACAAAGAATATCCTTATCGAAATACTCGTCGAAGCTATTAAGTTGTAGTATTGCTCTGGTGATTCTAGTTTGTTACAAAAATTCGGGTTCGGAAATCACACTTTTAGGAGAAGAATTGAAATGACTGATGCTAAAATTTGGTCGACAAGTAATATTTGGTTAACGCAATGTAGTGATGATTTCGTTGAGTTTAGGCTAAGGGTTTCATATTGCGGGCCTAATATGCTACAAAAACACAGGATAGGGGTTGATAAATCCGGTCGAGCAACTTACTGTTTTGACTATCCTCGCGATGATAAAGGCTGTAAATGGGACCCAAATAGATGGCAAAAGCGAACTTATGAAAATCTAGTTATTTATGGCATCAATTTAAAATCAGCAAAGAAAGAATGGTCTAAATCGACCATCGTATCGCTTTCAGAAGTACTACCAGAAGCATGTAGCCTGATTGGTGTTCCTGCCCCAGCGAAACTACTGGAAGCCTTGGCGAATGCGACTGAACTTGTCGTCACCTTTCATAATTTCGATGGTGAATTCCAAATCCTTGAAGCCGGCAAAGAAAGCAAGATGGCCGATGGTTCTGACGACGAAGACGACGACGACGACGACGACGAAGACGAATAGTTCAGTTTTCAAGGAGAAAAGCGGGGGTTGCCCCGGCAACCCCGTCTGTTACAAAGTATTGGGTTCGAAAAACACACTTTTAGGAGAAGAAAGAATGACGACTGAAGAATCGATCTACGTGGACATCATCGAGGACAACGTGCCACCAACCAGCGTTCTAGTCACGAATGCCCCGATTGAGGCTAATCTCAAGGAGCATAAAGAAGTAGGCTCCATTTGCCCCTATCAACGCGACACCTTGCGTTACGTCAGTATCCTTAACGTAAATGACCGGATGGCACAAGCCAAGGCATGGCGAGAAGCATCCTTCGTTGTTCTTGGACTAGTTCCGAACCTTTTAGAAACAGCCAGAAAATACGCCAAAAATGTTTAAAGTAGAATTGACAAATAACGCTGGCGATAATGAGACCTCCCTAGGAGTATCTCTAAACCAAGTGTTAAAGAGCGTCCTTGGCAAGTTTTTAGACAAGGACGCCTACGGGAAGACCAGATGTACGATCTATAAAGACGACGAAGAATTAGGTTGGTCGTGGGGAAGTAGTGCTAAAGAAGCAGTAACGATGGCCCAGCGAAAAATGAAAAAATTCGAGGACTTCAGAAAGGATATTTTATGAGGAGAATGTGTATTATGTAAATAGTTTGGGTTTTACTAACAACAGGAGACGAAGATGAGAATATACCAGCTAGTGGACGGCAACCAAACTTATCACTTTTTTAGAACGAAAGGTGAAGCTAAACAAGCTAAAACCGCTCTGGTCACTGAATACCGTGCCTTGGAAGCGGAAGAAAAAGCCAAAAAGCTCGAGAACCTCAAGGACCAACCTGTAGAGGTAGAAGTACCGACCAATAAAGACAAATTCCTAGTCTGGTTGTTCGATCACACTGAAAAAACAAAAGGACGCGTCTAAATGGACCCTAAAATCGTTAAGAAAGCGTTCAAAGCCTATAAAAAGAAACTTGGTCTTACGCAGCTTGTCGAAGATTCCAAAGTAAGCACAAGACAGATGACAAGCGGAAGCACATCGAGTATAGTGGCTATCCAGCCGCCCTTCGACTTTCCGCCTGAGGTATGGACAGAACTGGTGAGGCTCGGTAAGCTAAAGACGTTCGGCGGCGGCCTTTACGAGCTAGTTAAAATATAAAAGCGATCGGTTTCCTTGTGTGGGGGAGGGTGAGGAGTTTGCTCCGCCTTCCCTTTTTTCATATTGACCTCCCCGTCAGGTCTGTTACACTATATTGGGACGGAAACAACACACAAAGGAGATAAAGATGAGAATATTTTCTTGCGAAATAGACATGGAAAACGAAGCCTTCGAGAATCACGAGGAATTACCGAGAATATTAAGAGCGATAGCGGCCGAGATAGCCAAGGGCAATACCGGCAAAAGAGTCGCTGACGCCAACGGGAATTTTGTCGGGCAGTGGGTAATCGAAGAAGATGAACAATAGGAGGCTGTATGTTTGTTTTAGTGAAGCTTAAAAAGTCGAGTAGCAAGGGTGATTCATGGGAATTGTTCGGCGACTCGACTTATCCGACCAAGGCTGAAGGTGATTCAGATATAAAGAATCACCGCGCCTCTTTTCCGAGAGCAGATAAAGGTGTTATGTTTCGTTGTATTCCTAAGGAACATGTTGAGAAAGTGTGCGGCGGTTTAGTGCCGCACTGGGGTTATCCTTATTAGAATTGAGCTAGGGCTGCCGTTTTACCAGCAGCCCTAGTCTTCAACCTCCGGAGGCGTCGGTCGCCCATTACTCTGCCTCCGAGACTCCTATGGCCCACTGCGGGCCTGTGCGTGTTGACTGATCCCTTTGACTTCATCTTCATCTTATTCTCCCTTGTGTTTTATAAAGCCAGTGCCGGATCTCAAGGAGCAACTCACATCGAAAAAGAGTCGCATTCTTCTTAGCACTGGCTTTATGTCCTGTTGTTTCCTCCACAAAATAATATAACAAGGAGAACGAGGCCGTCAATCCTACACGCCAAAAAGCTCTTGCCTGATTCTGGCCATAATGTCTTTGATCTCTTGGCTTTGTTCTACCCAGTCCTCTTTGACAAAATACTCTTCCGCCTTATCATGTCTACCGTTGACAAACGTGACCCGAAAGCCCTTCTCAAGAGGTCTGTAGCTGATCAGCCTTACGCTTTTCCTGAATGTCGCGTCGAGTTTAGCCGCGTTGATATTCTTACATCTCCGACGCAAAAACATTTTGCCAGGCTCGGTAAGCTTTACGTAGATCGGATCCTTGAATATAGTCTGCATCATGCCTCCATTAGTTTGGGCTACTTGGATTCGAACCAAGAACCAATTCGTTATGAGCGAACTGCTCTGCCGTTGAGCTATAGCCCATTTTTATCGTAATACATTATAACAATCGTGATTAGCTCTGTCAATCCATGTCGGCCTATTGCCAGACCAGAGACGCTTGTTACAATACAACATGGAAGCCAAGGTGGCGACCAGAGACACACAGGAGATAGAAACATGGCTATGATGTACGTGATTGGCGAATACAGAGCAGACGGTCAACTGCGAGTGGGCGTTGTGGAGAGGGAGTGGGTATCGAAAGAGGGCATCGAATGCGTATGCCTAAAGATCATCGACCACCACGACGAGCACAAGGACGTGTACCGGACTTATCACAAAAGTGCCCTGCGTGTCGATAGAGAGCTGACCTACACGCCGTGACATATTTACTGGAACTATTCGACGTGTTATAAAAGGGGGAGGGGGCGACTTCCGCCCCCAAAACACACAGGAGATAGGAAAATGGCCAGTAAAGCTCTGCGGACAGTAGCGACAAGAGGTAAGCTTCTCACCAAAAGCACCTTCTCAGGATATGATGTATGCATGAACCCGTACGTCGGCTGCGAATTCGGGTGTTCGTACTGCTACGTACGATTCTTCATCAAAGACGACACAAAGCCTTGGGGCGAGTTCGTAAGGGTGAGGGAACATCTCGAAGAAAAGCTCCCGAAAGAAATAGCCAAGGGTGTTGTGAATCTCGGAAAAGGTCGATCAATCGCCGTCAACGAGGCGCGACTAGTGCTCGGCACTATGACCGACCCGTACCAACCAGCCGAGATAAAACACCGAATCACGAGAGCAGCTCTCACTGCCCTGCTGCACAAAGACGCTCCGAAGTTCAAAAAGGTCGGGATCTTCACCAGATCTCCACTAGTACTGCAGGATGTCGACCTGATACGGCAGCTTCCAAACGCCCGCGTTCACTTCACAGTCACGCCCTTCCCACCAGATCTGCTACGTGTAATCGAGCCCTACAGCCCGACGACCGAAAGGAGATGGGATGTGGTCAAGAAGCTCAAGGAAGCGGGGATAAGGACGCACGTCAACGTCTCGCCGGTGATGCCAGGTATGAGCGAAGAGCACATCGAAACCTTCGTGGAGAAGCTGATCGAACTGAAAGTCGATGAGTACTTCGTCGATCCGATGCAACCCTATAAAGAGTCCTTCGACGCCTTCAGGGAAGCCTGTAAGAAAGTCCCGAGGATTTCCTGGCAGGAAATTGAGGATACTATGACGAACAAAATCGAATACGGGACGTGGAAAATGATGTATCTCGGACGCTGGCAGGCGGCACGTGCTAAGCTACAGCACAAAATGCCAGAGCAGCTTCCGATCTGGAGCGACCACGAGCACAGAGTGTGGGTCGACATGCGGACATCTACCCCAATGAGTCGCAGGACCTACGGAGACGAAGCTCCCGAACCTGCCCCGACAGTGCCGACGATCCACACTGATTTCGATGATGAGACTCCCAACTTGGACTAAACGCCGGAACACGGGGGTTGACGCCCGACCCCCGTCTGTTATAATAGTTTGGGGTTCGTAAATCATACTAAGGAGATAGAAATGACGATTGAAGCAAAAGTCGAAGAATCTAATGACGAATATGGAAGCAAAGATGCCAAAATAGAGAACGAAGACGAGCAGCGGAATACACCACCAGCGGGACATACACCCCGAGAGGCACACCCCTGGAATTGGATGAATGCACATCGGCGGCCCAAGTACCACTGGGAATACCGTTGACGCCAGACCCTCCGTCTGTTACAATAGTTTGGGTTCGGAAATCACACTTAAGGAGATAGAAGATGACAGTCAAATTCCCAGAAGTTAGCGTAAAATTAGTCGGCGAAGACGGCAATGCCTTTGCCATTCTCGGTAGGGTGAAGAAAGCTCTGCGTCGTGCCAAGGTCGGGACAGACCAAATCGAAGCATACTTCAAGGACGCAATGAGCGGTGACTACAACCACCTCCTGCGGGTCACGATGGAGACGGTGTCCTGCGACACCGAAGATGAAGACGACGAAGAACACGACGAAGATTAAAGGTTGACACTGTAAACCATGTTTGTTACAATTGGATATGGCTGGCGTACTGGCACTAAATTCTTGTTGAACTAGTGTAACAATCCTTACGTCAGCCAGTTTTTTCAAGGAGAAAATTAATGGACAACACAGACGCAGCCGCTGCTGCCCACGACGTGAACGCCTGGATGTATTCAGATTTAATGTTTGTTGTCCGAAAAATAGATCGTGCGATAAATGAAAAGAAAAGCAGAGATCTTGATGCTGAGCCTTTTCTGTACCGAG
>Ga0181346_1001213_pt1 | contig 11284 bp, 14 predicted proteins | sample Su13VDMM15DN_FD_130100 | JGI IMG/M metagenome (GOLD analysis project Ga0181346, IMG submission 130100) | Freshwater viral communities from Lake Michigan, USA - Su13.VD.MM15.D.N | ecosystem: Environmental > Aquatic > Freshwater > Lake | place: USA: Michigan | collected 2013-07-15 | reverse complement strand
CGAGGATCGTATTACATTTATGAATTTATTGGTAAAAGACATTCAATTAGGAATTAAACAGGCTGCAAAAAAAGGCCTGATTCCTGTTTTTCGTTTGAACGGTACTTCTGACCTTTCATGGGAGAAGTATGAGGTTCTTGTGAATGAACAATCATACACCAATGTTTTCATGGCATTTCCTGAAATACAATTCTACGATTACACCAAGGTTCTTGGTCGTAAAGTAAAAGCTTTTAAAAATTACCACCTGACGTTTTCGGCAGCTGACGGTAATGACGTTGATGTTAACCGTGCTATGTTCGAAGGTTATAACGTGGCTACAGTTTTCGGTCTCAAGAAAACAGTACCAATGCCTGAATTTTACATGGACACTCCTGTGTTTAACGGCGATGAATCAGACCTCCGTTTCTTGGATCCTAAAGATGTTGTTGTCGGTCTGTATGCAAAAGGCAAAGCCAAGAAAGATACAACCGGTTTTGTGAAATACGTTCCTAACGGACCATCGACATTTAGCAAGTTTATGCCGATTCCTAAGTTTCCAACAATTATGATGGCAATGGCAGCATGATTAACCTAACAACCATTAGGTATAGTACCAATGATTGCCAAAAAACTGCTTGACTTACAGGCAGTATTGTGATACCATGGTAGTTATTAATAATTAAATTGGAGTTTTATATTATGGCAAAAGTAAAAACAGTTAGATTAAATCATACTCAAAAAGTATTAACTGTAATGATTTCTGGTAAGGTTGTAACAACGGAAGAAATTGGAATCCTATTGGGTGACCAAATTCAAATGTATAAATTGTCGACCTATATGTGGGCAATCAAAACAAAAATGCGTGGTATAATTAAAGTTATCAAAGACGGTCGTAAAGTTGCTGGCTATCAGCTAGTGAATGTCGATGAATTGAAACAATATATGCGCCGTGCTGGCATACACAATACTACAGCAGAAAAACCTGTGGCCAGTTTGCAAGAATTGGAAGCAACCGAATTGCCTGACACCGAAGAACCATCAACAATGACAGTTACTAAAATTGTCGAATCAGTTTAACCAACATAATAGGATTTAAAATGTATATGTTAAATTACTACGTTCTATGGAAAAAAATCACTGGTGTTTTCCAACCGTGTGTTACTCCTGATTATGAGTATCAAGATTTGACCGATGTTGTTCATAATTGGGTTCAAGCGAAGTGAACATCTTTTACTTACATCACGATCCAAAGATTTGTGCAGAAATGCACAATGACAAGCATTGTATTAAAATGATACTGGAATATGCACAGCTCTTATCTACTGCTCATCGTGTTCTTGATGGTGATGAATCTGTACAGAAATCTTTTACTGGTCGCAATGTCAAAAGATGGATTTTATCGGATGCTCGTGAATCTGTCATGTACAGCGCTACTCACATTAATCACCCTTCCGCTGTTTGGGTAAGAAAATCTATTGGTAACTATTTTTGGTTATCAAATCTTTTGGTAGATTTGTGTAAAGAATATACCTATCGTTATGGTAAAGTTCATAAATGTGAGCGTGATGGATTGGTACAGATGTTACATGATTGTATACCTGATAATCTGCCATCAATTGCATTTACAGAACCTACTCCGGCTATGCCTGATGATATTAAGATTGCCGGAGATTCTTTGGCATCGTATAGGAATTATTACATAAGTAATAAGCAGCACCTAGCCTCATGGAAAGGCAAAGTGAACAGTCGTAATATTCCGGAGTGGTTTAATGCCAACTTATAGATTTATTGATACCAAGACAAGTGAAGTTTTTGAATCTTTTATGAAGATATCAGAAAGAGAAAAGTACCTTCTTGAAAATCCACATATTGAAACTGTGATGACAGCACCTGCTATTGTTTCATCATCAGGTGGTTCTCCAGACCAAAAGGCTGGTGATGGATGGAAAGAAGTTTTATCAAAGGTTGCAGAGGCACACCCGAGCAGTACCGTTGGTGAAAGATATTATAAAAAATCTATCAAAGAAGTTAGAACCGCACAAGTCGTTAAAAAGCACGTTGACCGTATTACCAAAAGAAATAGAAATAAATGATTTTTACACATGAGAAGTTACCTGAATTAGATTTTGAGTTGGAAGCAAAGACAACGGAATCTGGTCGTTTATATTATACGCCTTCAGGTAAAGCATACCCGTCAGTAACAACAGTCCTTGGTTCTATGAACAAAGATGCTATTGATGCATGGCGCAAACGGGTTGGTGAAGAAGAAGCCAACAAAGTATCAGGTCGTGCCTCACGCCGAGGAGAAGCTTTGCATTTGGCCTGTGAAAAATACTTACTCAATGAAATGAGTGATTTAAAAATTCGCAATATGATGCCAAATATTAAAGAGTTGTTTTTTCAATTGCGTCCCGAATTGGACAAAAATATCGGCAAGATATATGCAATTGAACAACCACTTTATTCTGACAAACTGAGAATTGCTGGTCGTGTTGATACTATTGCAGAATGGAATAAAAGATTATCAATCATAGATTATAAAACGTCATCGAAAGAAAAATTAGAAGAAAATATTCTAAGCTATTTCCTACAATGTACGGCTTATGCGGAGATGTTTGAGGAATTGACCAACAAGACAATTGATACTTTGGTTGTTGCCATTGCAGTAGAAGGTGGGCAACCACAAATCTTTGTTAGGCAAAAGTATATGTACCGTACCCAATTATTGTCGTTTTTAGCGAATTCACCCTTGACTAAAATTGCGAAGTGATATATAATGGTTGCATGGTTGTAATCCCTTCAAAATGAAGGCAAGTTGGACGGCGGTGCAAATCCGCCCACCTCCACCTAAGAGTATCAGACAGTATTCTTAGGTGGGGGTGTATTCAGTATTCGACAGCTTGAGATAGTGGAGACGGCAACTCGGTAGGCGATGACCGCAAATCAAGCAAAAACCATAAAAGCAAACGATAATCGCTTTTTGATGGCTGCGTAAGCATAACCATCTGAGTTTTGGTAGTTGAACTTGGAAACAGAATCAACTATCACTTTTGTAGTTTCACACACAGTAGTTACACACACTAAGGAGAAGTAAAATGAGTTTAAATCCATATGAAGTACGCTTAGAAGTTTTGAAGATGGCAGCAGGAATGCTTAATGATGAATATTATGGCAAACGTCAGGTAATTGATGAAAATTTTCACACACAGGTTGCAACCTCTCGGGAAAATAATACTACACCACCATCACATCCTGGATTTCCTGATTTTCCAACAGAAGAAAAGATTCTAGAAAAAGCAAACAAACTTTATAAATTTATTGATCCGAAATAATTTGTTGGGTTTTTGTTAGGTTGACCCTGTATCATAATAACCTAACATTCTTATTAACTTTGGAGTTTATAAATGAAAAAAGTACTTTTGATTGCAACACTTTTGGCAGCATTTAACGTAGCTGCTTTTGAAGTTGGTGTTAATGGTGGTGCTGTTACTGGTAGTGCATCAGGTGGTTTAGCTGGTGTTACCGCTGGTCAGAAATTTGACAAACTAGGTTTAGAAGCTGGATATGGTCAAGCATGGTTAAATGGTTCTACTCAGAATCGTTGGTCTCTTACTGGCTCATATGATTTATATACTACGAACAGTTTGGTAGTTGCTGGTAAAGTTGGTTATGTATACCTCAACAATCAAAGCGCTACAAGTGGTTCAGCAGGGACTGTTGGTCTCGGTTTGACTGTACCATTTACAAAGTCGGTTGCAGGAACACTTGACTATGCATATCAATATGCTGAATCTGGCGTTACTCAATTTAATGGTAGTGTCATCACTGCGGGTATCAAGTACAAGTTCTAATTTAATTCAGTTTGGCAGTTCTGTTGAAAAACTGTCATTTCAATTTTTGTAAGGATAAAAAATAATGCGTGTGTATAGCAACAAATACCGAAACCATTGGTTAAGTCCTTACACCATACTGGAGAAAGTATTTTTCTGGCGTGAGATTGATTATAAAGAACCGCTTATTGATAAGTGGTCTGACCGACTACATCCAATCTGTGAAGCTCTTCGAAAAGTTCTAGATGTAGTACATCCAAAAATCGACTATGTGAAGATTGATTATTGGGATACTTGGGGTATGGATAGCACTCTAGCACCAATCATTCTACCAATGCTTAAGCAACTTCGTGACACCAAACATGGTTCACCTCTTGTTGACTTTGAGGATGTTCCTGAGCACCTGCGTACAACAGGCACACAAGAGTATGAAGAACAATCCGTTTTTGATTTTTATAAAGAAGATAAATCATATGACGATGATTACCCAAATATTCATGCTCGTTGGGAATGGGTTCTTGATGAAATGATTTGGACATTTGAACAGAAAGTTGATGATGATGCCGAAGGTAGATTTTTCGACCATTCGGAATGTGATGATAAATTTCCTTGGGATAATGATAGTAATTATCAAAGTAAACTCAAGGTAGATTGGGTTGGTCTAAAGGCTTGGCAAAAGCGCAAAGAAAACGGATTTCGCCTGTTTGGTAAGTATTACGAAGGTCTTTGGGACTAATCATATTTTTTTATAATTAAACAGGAGTTATATTATGGCTGTAGTACAATTGAGTGTTAATCAGATTTCTAATCCAGCAGATCAAAAGAAATTGTTGGATGTTCTCAAAGAATGTTCTGGTGCAATGACACGAATGGAAGGTGAAAAGGACTATATCAAAGAGTCTGTAACCGCCATTGCAAAAGACCTGCAATTACCTAAACGATTAGTTAGCAAACTAGTTAAAGTTTATCATAAGCAAAACTATGATGAAGAAGTTGCTACGCATGAACAATTTGAATCGTTATATGAAACAATTGTTAAGTGAAAATAATGCCAACTAAAGATGAAATGATGAAGTTTGCAGTAGAGATTGAAAAGTTGATTTCTGGTACCGACTACAATTACATTGAGGCTATCGTTGAATATTGTAGAAAGACTGGCTTGGAAATCGAGGTCGCATCAACATTGATTAATGCCAACCTAAAAGGCAAAATTGAATGTAATGCAATTGAATTTAATTTACTGAAGAATAAAAGTCCACGTCTACCAATATGATGACAGGTTATGAAGCCTTCTCTATATACAACGGATTGAAGTTACATTTTACCCAAAAATCTTATGACTATCTAAAGTATAATGGGAAAAGTAACGTCAGCGTTGTTACGTTTGAAAACCGTAAGGATAAATTCTCCTTTTATAAATTATCCCGTAAGCATCCAATTAAAGATGATTACATCAATTTTCTTGTGGCTAATCTTTTGGAAGATAGCAAAGTTTGGGTTGGTACTCTACTAGCTGAAGAGTGTGAAGTTATCTATAGGCAAAGACAGAAGGTTATACAATCAATGTCTTACACCTTTGAAAATGAATGTAGTACCTTGTTCTCAGTCTATAAGAATCCAAACGATGTTTTGGTGACGAATGGAGACTATCCAGTACTCTTAACTAAAGCTTTGCGTAAAGAGATATCTCCAGAGACACTAATCATCCTAAACAGAATCCTTAATTTCTTGCCCATGTGGAACAAAAGAATTTCGGATACTATCCGTTGGCCTGACTATGAGATGAAATTGACCAAGTATGCCGCATTTCTTATGTTAGATGATGTAAAATACAAGTTGATTTTGAAGAAGGTTATATTATGATTTGTAATCCACCCACTTGGAAGAAGCATATATACTAGTATATCATGCATCATGTGGATAAAAAATATACATTAACATACATTTAATACGAGGTAATAAAAAATGTCGAATTTCGCAAATTTAAAACGTGATCGTAGTTCTTTGGACAAACTCACCAAAGCAATCAACGATACACAATCCGGTTCTTCAGAAGCCGGTTCAAAAGATGACACCCGCCTTTGGCAACCATCAGTAGATAAATCAGGTAACGGTATGGCACAGATTCGTTTCTTGCCGGCACCTGCTGTAGACGGTGATGATGCTCTTCCTTGGGTTCGTACTTTCAGTCATGGTTTTCAGGGACCTGGCGGTTGGTTTATTGACAACTGCTTGACAACATTAAATGATAAATGTCCTGTCTGTGAACACAACAGCACTCTTTGGAATTCAGGCATCGAAGCCAACAAAGAGATTGTCCGTAAACAGAAACGTAAGTTGACTTACATGGCTAATATCTTGGTTCTTTCTGACCCAAGCAATCCAGAAAACGAAGGTCAAATCAAACTCTATAAGTTTGGTAAAAAGATTTTCGATAAGATTTCTGAAGCAATGAATCCAGAATTTGCAGATGAATCACCAGTTAACCCATTTGATATGTGGGAAGGTGCTAACTTCAAACTGAAGATTCGTAATGTCGAAGGGTATCGCAACTATGACAAATCAGAATTTGCTGGTATGTCTGCATTGTTTGATGGTGATGATGAAAAACTTGAAGCTCTCTGGAAGAAAGAATTCTCATTAAAAGAATTCACAGAGAAGGGACAGTTTAAATCTTATGATGTACTCAAAGCTCGTCTCGATAAGGTTCTTGGTTTTGAAGGTGTTCAATCACCTAGAACTAAGGCGGAAACTGCTGTGTTAGATACATTTAAAGAAGAGGACTTAGCTGCACTTGATAAGAAAGTTGTTGCTGAAGCCGATGAAGAAATGGATTACTTTAATTCACTAGCAGACACAAAATAAACTCATCTTCACAGTAAAGTTTAACCCGCTTCGGCGGGTTTTTTGTTATCCGTAGCCAGAACTATTAATCAGAGAACCTAATAGTATTTGAGCAACATTTCTATTGTATACCGCTGCGGTCTGTGGAGTGTTCTGGTTATTATTTTGTTGTGGTGCATAAGATTGTTGTGGTGCAGCTGCGGCTTGTCTTTGTTGTGGTTTTAAACCAGCAGCAGGTACTCCTGGTACATCCTTAACAGCACCTGTTACTGTTGGAGTTAATCCTGATCGAATCGAATCGACAACAGCTTTTCCTTCAGAAGGCATTTTATTTTTACTGATTTCGCCATGGCCAAAAACACTTTTTGGATCATAATTATATGTGGATGCTAATCTTGCATTTAAGCTTATACTTGCTGATATTTGTGCCGCTGTAACTTTACTATCATCTTCTGCAACTAGCGCAATACCAAAAGTGTTGACATTGTAAGATTCTGCATGATAACCAATACCCTTTCCTGGTATTAATTGTTTTACAGTTCCATCTTTATCAATTATATAATGATATGACAATCCTCTTTGTTTCAATGTTTCAATTGCACCAGACATACTTCCACCACCAGTATGATGTATAACTGCACCATCAATCTTTTTCATTTCACCATGATTTTGCATACTTTTCGACCAAGTTGGAAAATCAGTTGATGCATTTTCAATTTTATTTGGACTGGTACTGGCATTTTGTGTAGGTTTTGCAGCAGCATTAGGAAGATTTCCAGCCATACCAGATCCATTAACCGATTTCAATTTATTGGCATATCCTGGATCAGTTGCGTAACCAGAACGACCAATAGCTAAAATAGCTTCATCAACAGTTTTGGCGGCCAGAGTTTCTTTATACCGACTATTTTCTTTTAAAAATTTTACATAGTCAGCAGCTGATTCTTCCATATTGTTATATCTTCTAAATTTATCATTAATAGTTACCATTTTACCATTGATAAATTCTTGTGTTTGTAGAGCTGGTCCTCCTTCACCAGGACGAGCCTTTATTCCAAAATAATTATTTCCTCCAGCTAAACTTTTACCGTATCCAGTCTCTATTACTGATTGTGCGGTTCCTACTCTAGCTATAGCTTCAGGATTTTGGACTCCTTGTTTTGTAGCTTCACTTAAAAGTGTCGCATACATTTTATCATAAAATTGTTTTTGTGAACCTTCAAATGGTTGTGATGTTGCTCTATCTCTCAAAGATCCTGGAGTAGGAGTACTCATTGGTTTCTGTATTGATGTAACAGCACCGCCGCCGGTTTGATTGATATTAATATTTTCTCTGAATGGTGATGTATCAGTATCACCCTCTACACTTGGCTCTGATGTGTCTGTAGCTGAAGTGGAAGATGATTCATTATTTGGATTGAATATCTCAGGTTTTGTACTTGTAGAATCACCTTCAATACCTTTAACTGAAGCATTGTTCGCTTGTCTATTTGCAGCTCTTCTTTCACTAGCGGTCGGAGGTCTCTTTGGTGGTTCTGTTTTAGGCGGTTCTGTTTTTGGTGGTTCTGTTTCAGGTACAGTCGGTGGTGTTGTAACAGATTCTTCCGCCTTAGTACCATTGACTAAAGAAAGGACACCATCTTTAGCCTTTGTGATATTGTTGGATATACTGTTAACAGATTCTTCCATTTTATCATAGGCAATATTACCAAAATCTTTTAATCCAGCATAAACACTAGTGATAGATTCTTTCATGTTGTCATATATCTCACCACCAGATTTCCTAATGCCATCAAAAGCACCGGTGATAGAACCACTCAACTTGTCGAACACATCTAAACCAAAATTAGCAAAGCTATCGAACGCTTCTGTAATTGTAGATTTAATTTTATCAAGTCCCAGAGTTAAAGCAACACCAACACCTGCAATTGCCAAACCTATCATTATGGCGGTAGAATTCGATTTAACAAAATCTACAGCTTTAGACATGAAAGAAGGAGTTGTTTCTGATCCACTTTCTGCCTCTGGCATTGTTACTGGAGTTACAGTTTCTAATTTAGCAAACTTATTTACTTCTGTTTTCATTCCAGAAATGTTCTTTGCTATAGATTTTATTTTAACACTACTCTTTGCAACAGATGCTAAATTAGAAGATATGAGTTTTACAACTTTGCTAGTTGGTGAATTTGCTTTTTGTGCTTTGTATGCCGTTAACTTTGGAAATAAAGTAGTCAGTAAACCACCTTGTGGTAAAGCTCTTTTCCAATCAAGGTTTTCTTTTACTTTTTCTTTTAATGCACCGCCTAATGAGCTGGCAATTCCTTCTCCAGATTCACGGCGAGATTTAACAATATCGGTTAATGAATTATTTTCCATATTTTATGCTGGTACACCATATTCATTCGCCAATCGTTTGATTAGGCTACTGAATTGTGGGTGCTGGTCGTTGTAAGGGTCATCAATTGGAAATTTATTTTCTTTTATCGGTTCTGCTTGAAACTCACCGGTGTTATTAGCATCAGTTGTGGAAGCAGTATCAGCGGCTTGAAATGAACCAATATCACCACCAGATACAGGAGTCAAATCTTTTGCTTTGTCTTTAGGTGATTCTTGTGATAGAGTAGTGGCAGTAGGATCATCACCACTTGCTGTGAGTGATGACTGTGTAGAACTAGGTTCTGGTTTAATATTAGAATCAGCAGTACCAGTATTATCTTTCGTGTAGGTATCATGTTCTGACATTGGTATAGCAGGTGTTGGTGATGTTGCACTACCACCTAACTCTGAAGCACCACCGGTATCCGCCGCACTAGGTGCAGCAGTTGGTGATGTTGATGCACCAGATTCACCGCTTGCTAAATTTGAAGCTATTGCTTCACCAAGTCTTTGGTCATCAGCATCCGCAGCTGCAGTAGGCAATGTTGCTTTGCCTGACATTGCTTTTGAAACAAAAGTTTTTCCTAAGTTCTTTTTGTTTGCTACAGGAAGATATTCATTTTCATTTTTAGAAGCAATCTTTTTTAAACCATCATTAACTTCTGTTGCATTTTTTGCTTGTTCAGACACACCCAATATTTTGATAGCATTATCTGAAGCACCCATACTTTTTAAAGTTGAAATTTGCTTTAGAACAGTATTAAATTCTTTCGTTGATCCATTGCTATTCTCAAAACCTGTACTTAAAAATACAGTTTTACCTTCCAGAATAGTTGGATTGCCGTCGTTTTCTTTTTTATAATTTTCAATAAGTTTCAGAACAGCTGTTGGTGATTTAGCAGAAGCTTCAACACCACCCTCTCCAATTTTATTTTCACCAACCAGTTGAGCAGTTACTTCATCACCAAAACCAACCGAACGATTTCTGTATACAGCATCCATGGCTTCTGGTGTCTGTTCTCTGATGTATACATTTTTAAGTTTTGAACTCTTAACACCTTTATTAGCAGCAAACGTAATTAAATCATTATTGACTTTTGGATCAGCATCTCTTGCCTTTTTGAATTCCCTTAACATAGCTAAATCGAAACCAGTTGATTCCAAAATCAAATCATTTGCATCTCTCTCCGTTGTTTTACCGGACTTTATTTCACCTTCCAATTGTTTCAGAATAGGCAGACCTGTGTTAGCAGCACCTTGTACAGCTGCCATCTGTCTGGCTTCTCCTTGACTAGCTGTAACACCGTCTCTCTCTAATTGTTCCAGTCTTTTTAATTCTTCTGGTGTGGCTGTTTTATCTTTCTTTTTCTGTCTCAATAATATCAAATCAGCTTGTGTCTCTTTACCTTGTCTGTAATCTGACCCTAGTTTGAAAACCGAATATGCAGCCAAGGCAGCTAATGCCGCTATCAAGACAGGTACTGATGCTAGCATTGGTAAAAATCTTGTGGCTAATTGTGTAATCGTTCTTAGGACCGGTAGAAATCTTTTTACAAAACTGCCAATAATATTTTTAATGAAATCAACAACTCCACCAATTAGTGTTTTTATCGTTGCGAGAATAGCAAGTATACCACCAATGTTACTTCCATCCTCTTCTTCAGCTTGTGGCACAGCTGTGACTTTTGTTGGTTCTGTTTTCTTAGTTTCTTTTTTAGTTCCAATTTTTCTTCCAGATATAACTCTAACAATTTTTGAAAGAGTCTGTTTCATTAAATTTGTGTCTCTCTGAATCAAATTTAAAGATATATTATTTTTGGCTATAGTTTTGGTACTCTTTTCTATTGAAATGAAAAGAGGATTCAATGAATCTTTTGAATTGACTGTTGAACGTGGTTTAGTACCAGGCGCCGCAGCATCAGCCTTTTCAGAAACAAGGTCTTTTGATCTATAAGCTTTAAGTTTTGGAAATAAAGATGTTATTAATCCATCTTGATTAAAGACATTTCTTGGATCAAATTTCTCTTTTAATCTTTCTTTAAAACCACCAGCCAAAGAACTAGCAACACCTTCACCGGATTTACGGCGGGCTTTTATAATGTCGGTTAATCTACCTGATGCCATTTCTATCTTCTTTGGTTAGCAGCTTTAATTTTCTCATTTTCTTCTTCAAGATATCGTATTAGCATATTCACATAGATATCTTTTTCCCAAGGAATCATATTCTCCAACTCTGTCAAACTGTACTTGTG
>Ga0181346_1001212_pt1 | contig 11291 bp, 8 predicted proteins | sample Su13VDMM15DN_FD_130100 | JGI IMG/M metagenome (GOLD analysis project Ga0181346, IMG submission 130100) | Freshwater viral communities from Lake Michigan, USA - Su13.VD.MM15.D.N | ecosystem: Environmental > Aquatic > Freshwater > Lake | place: USA: Michigan | collected 2013-07-15 | reverse complement strand
TTATTGTGCCTGGTGATAAAACAAACGTTGTTGACCAGCCGGTCAGGGAAGATCATAAAGAACGATTCCCGCGCCAGTGGTTGCATTTTCAAATGCAAAGCGGCGATGGGCCGGTTATTGGAACGCTGTTGCAGCAATGGAACACGGACGATGAAGAAAACTTCAGCTTGCATCAAATGGCCGAACTTCAGATCCTTAAATTCCAGACCGTCGAGCAAGTGGCTACAGCTTCAGACAGCCAGCTGCAGCGCATCGGCATGGGCGGTGCTGGATTGCGCGAAAGAGCAAAAACGTATTTGACCAGAAAAAACCAATCCGCAAACACTTCCGAACTGGAGATTACTCGCCGCGAGCTTGATGAATTAAAACAGCAAATGGCGATGTTGATGGCAACTAAAAAACTCGGTAGACCGCGCAAAGAGGCGTAAATATGAGCAGCACAATGCTCCAGTTGGTGCAGCAAGTCACAAACGAACTAGGTGTCTCGGCGCCGGTGTATGTCGCTGGCAATACCAATCAAGATGTGACGCAAATTCTTGCGCTGATGAACGCGACGGGCTACGAGCTGCTGCGCCGCCACAACTGGCGCGCAATGACGAAGCAAAAAGCTTTTTATACTCAATACCTGACAACCACCGGCAACTGGACGACCGCAGCCAGGACGATTACCGGCATTCCTAGCACTACGGGGCTGGACACGACCTACCAAGTGCAAGGAACTGGTATCAACCAGAACACATTTATATCTTCTGTTGATAGCGGAACGCAGGTAACTGTAGATCAAGATTTTGCGTCCGCTGGCGGCGCTTCTGCTACTGCGTATTTCCAGAAAATGAAGTATGACTTGCCGAGCGACTACGAGGCGTTAGTGCCGCGCAGTATGTGGGACAAATCCAAGCATTGGGAAATGCTGGGGCCAGAGGACGCCCAGCAATGGGAATGGTTGCTTTCAGGTTACATCAGCACCGGGCCGCGGATTCGCTGGCGCCTGCTGGGATCTTATTTCCAGATATGGCCAGGCACTTCTGCCGCTGAATATCTTGGCTATGAATACAGATCAAACGGCTGGGCTAATTCTGCCGCTGGCGCCGTAAAGACCAGCTTTACGGTGGACACCGACACAACGATCTACCCTGATCGCCTGATGGTGCTGTCCACAAAGCTAAAGTATTTTGAGGCCAAGGGCTTTGATACTACGGCAATGTATCGCAATTATATGTATGAGCTTGAAGCAGCAATGGCGCTAGATATGTCGTCTGCTAATCTGAGTTTTGCACCGCGCCCCGGCACTGTGTTAATCGGATACGACAACATACCGGATTCCGGCTATGGCCCAAATTAACCAACTGGTGCAGGGCAACGCGGCGCGAGTAGCGTCTGTTCCAGCTCCTGTTGGCGGCTGGAATGCCCGCGACAGCATTGCAAACATGGAGCCGCTGGATGCGGTTCAACTAATTAACTTTTTTCCGACAATCAGCAACTGCGTGCTGCGGGGTGGTTCAACAAACTGGGCTACCGGCATGACAGGCCAGGTGCAAACCATCATGGTTTACAACGGCAGCACCAGCAGCAAGATGTTTGCCGCTGTAGGCACGCCGGACCTTAAATTCTATGATGCCAGCACCGCAGGCGTTGCAACAGCAACTAGCGTTACCGGCCTGACCAATGCAATTTGGGAATACATCAACATTACGACGACCGGCGGCACTTATTTATATGCCGTGAATGGCGTGGACAAGCCGCGGTTGTACGATGGCACAAGTTGGGTTGCAATTGATGCTGCTTCAACGCCAGCCATTACCGGCGTGACTACGACAACTCTATCAAATGTAACGCTGTTTAAAAACCGTTTGTGGTTTATCCAGAAAGACACGCTTAAAGCGTGGTACTTGCCGACCAGTGCAGTCGGCGGAGCTGCACAAGTGCTTGATCTGTCGGCAATTGCTAAATTCGGCGGCAAACTTGTAGATCTGGATACGTGGACAATTGATGCGGGTTATGGGGTTGATGACAATTTAGTGTTTGTTACCAGCAACGGCGAAGTTATTGTTTATCGAGGCACAGATCCGGCCAGCGATGCTACATGGGCGCTTACCGGAGTTTGGAAACTTGGCTCGCCAATCGGCAACCGATCCATGCTGAAGTGGGGCGGCGATCTGCTGATCTTAACTTATGACGGTCTGATGCCGATGGCGCAGAGCTTGCAATCATCCAGGCTTGATCCTCGCGTTGCGTTGTCAAACAAGATACAGGGCGCCATTACAGCAGCCATAATTAACTACGGGGGCGCGCACGCTGCGGTGGGGTGGCAGGTCTACTATAACGCTCGCAGAAATGCCGTGTGGATCAATGTGCCGATCGCAGAGGGCCAGCAAGAACAATACGTGATGAACACAATTACAACGAGCTGGGCACAGTTTCAAGGCTGGACGGCTAACGTCTGGGAAACTTACAACGATAATCCTTATTACGGTGGCAACGGCGTGGTGGTCAAGGCGTGGGACGACACCTACGTGGATAACACATCAAATATTGCAACAAATGTTTTCCAAGCATTTAACTATTTTGACAGCCGAGGCGTAAAAAAGTATTTTACCAGGGCGCGGCCCAGCATATTTACAAACGGCGCACCTGCTATTTTTGTTGGCATCAACGTAGATTTCAACGTTGATGATACAACCGCGCCTATTTCGGCATCGGCATCTGCTGTTGGATTATGGGATGCAGGAACGTGGGATTCTGCATTGTGGGGATCTGGTTTACAAATTACAAACAACTGGCAAGGTGTTACCGGGCTTGGTTACTGCGGATCCATCCAGCTTAAAAGCGCATCCAGCGGGTTGCAAATTGAGTGGGCATCGACTGACGTTGTTTATCAGACCGGATGGGCAGGGATATAGTATCGGGGCCGGATGTCGGCCATTGGGTAGCAAAACGTGTGGATTATGGTTTTTTAGAAACCAGAGCCAACGCGATAGGGTTAAAACGAAATGATGAACTTATTGCAGGAGTCATTTACGAGAATTGGAATCATCAAAGCATATGGTGCCATTTCGCTATTCAAGGCCAACTGACACCGGCTTATTTGGCAGCAATATTTGATTATCCGTATAACATCTGCCAGGTTGAAAAGATCATTTGCCCGGTTGGAAGCGATAACGAACAAAGCATTAAGGTAGTGAAGAAAATGGGATTTACCGAAGAAGGCAGAATCAAAGAAGGGCGACCACATGGTGACATTGTTTTTTACACATTGCGCCGCAATGACTGCCGGTTTTTAAATACACGATACAGCAAAAGGATAGTAAATCATGGGTAAATCTTCACCTTCGCCACCTCCGGCACCGGACTACGCGGGCGCAGCTCGGGCGCAGGGCGCAGCAAACGAGGCAACTGCTCGATTGCAGGGACGCATCAGCAATCCGAATATCATCGGCCCACTTGGCGGACAAACTGTTACCTGGGGAACGCCGACTTTTGACCAGGGTGGATATGATAAAGCAATGGCTGCTTATCAATCAAAGCCAAAAGGGAACGCACCATACGAGCGCCAATTTATCACTGGCAGTGGCGGGGAAGATGACCCCCAACAATTTGATGAAACTGGGTATCAAAATGCAATGAACGCGTATATGTCGGGCAATATTGCGCCGACACGAGAACAATTCACAACAAACGCAAATGCTGACCAAGCGACCGTAACCCAAACACTGACTCCGCAAGCGCAAGCTACCCTAGACGCACAGCAGCGCGTGCAGCGGTCGTTGGCAGGGCTGGGTGAGCAAGGTATTGGAACGGCCAGAAACGTGCTGGGGAACGCGTTTAATCCAAACCTTGCAGGCTTGCAAACTAGTGTCGGCAACGCTGGGCAAATCCCGCAAACGCCTAATTTGAGCAGCTACGGTCAGGCTGGCGGGTTGCAAACGTTTGATGACTTGCGGTCTCAAGGCTTACAGATGGGCCATGGCGGTCTGGGGATGAATCGAAGCGGTAGAGAAAGGGAACTCTTAGATAGAAAAGTCACGGATTTCCCACAAATTAACCAGCCAAATGGAAACTTAGCGCAAGCGCTACAAGCGCCAGAACTTAGCGCATACGGCATGGCAGGGGCAAACGTCAACGCGCAACCAGTAAACGCCGGACCGCAAAGCGGTCAATATGGGATGGCAGGTGCAGGCCCACAAGCTGGGCAATATGGCTTTGCGGGCGGTGGTCCTGGCGGTGGGCAATACGGGCTGGCAGGTGCAAATGTGCAAGCTGGTGCAATCAATCAAGGACCGCAAGCACGAGATTTTTCATCTGCACAAGGTAATGTTGCAGCTCCACAGTTACAAAATCAAATTGATACATCTGGCGTGGGTAACGTCAATTATGGACCGCAAACAGATCAATATGGGTTGGCCAGTGGTGCATTGAACACCCGCAATGTGGCAGCAATGCCTGTTAATGCAGGTATGACCGGTCAGCAAGCGATTATGAACCGCTTGGCGCCGCAGCTTGAAAGATCGGACGCCGCAACACGGCAGCGACTAATCAATCAAGGTCTAGTGCCGGGTGGCGAAGCGTACGAAAACGCCATGATCAGTCAAAACCAGCAAAAGAACGATCTGCTTTCGCAGGCGGCGTTGCAGGGAATTGGCCTGGATACCGCGGCAAACGCACAAGGGTTTGGCCAGGCGTTGCAAGCGGGGCAATATGGCAATCAAGCGGTAGCGCAAAACTTTAACCAGGCACAGGCTGCACAAGCCGCACAAAACGCAGCGCAGAATCAAGCATTCGGCCAGCGGGTTCAGTCAGGGCAATTTGGCAATCAAGCGCAGCTTGCTAGTTTTGGCGCAGGAATGCAAAACGCAGGACTTTTCAACAGCGCATTAAACCAGAATTTAAATACTGCGCTGTCAACGCAGCAAGCGCAAAACGCAGCCCAGCAGCAAGGATACGCGCAACAATTCGGGTTGGCCGGATTACAAAATCAAGCGGTTGGCCAAAACTTTGGTCAAGGCGTTACTGCACAGCAATTGCAAAATGCTGGCATTGGGCAGAATTTCGCTCAAGGTCAAGCCGCAAACGCCGCTGGGAATCAAGCGGTAGGGCAGAATTTTGGCCAAGGGTTGGCCGCGCAGCAAGCGCAAAACGCCGCCGCGCAACAGCTTTACAATCAATACATGGGCGTGCAGGGATTGCAGAATCAGGCTGTTAATCAAAATCAGCAAGCTGCATTAGCTCAATATCAAGCGCAGCTCGGTGGCCAGCAGCAAGGGTTTGGACAAAATGTTACGCAACAGAATCTTAGCAATCAAGCAATTGCACAAAACCAACAAGCAGCATTGCAACAACAGCAAGCTGCTCTGGCCGCGCAAAATCAGCAATACAACCAACTTTTGCAAGGCGCACAGTTTGGCAATACCGCGCAGCAGCAAAGTTTGCAGCAGCAGCTCGCGTTGCGAAATCAACCGCTAAACGAGATCGCTGGCTTAATGAGTGGCTCGCAGATCCAGATGCCACAGTTTCAAGGCTATCAGGGCGCGAACGTGGCGGGGACGCCAATCTTTGCTGGCGCGCAGGCAGCAGGGCAGGCTGCGATGGATCAATACGGTATCCAGTCGGCCAACGTCAACGCGCAGAATGCAGGGCTGTATGGGATGTTAGGGACTGCTGGCGGGTTGGCTGGAACGGCGTTTTTCTAATGTTAGGATTAGCTTTTTCGGGCGGCAAAGATTCATTGGCTTGTTGGTATTTATGCAAGCATTTGAATCCTGTTGTTTTGTGGGTTAATACTGGGAAAGGCTATCCAGAAACATTGGAAATCGTAAACGAGGTTAGAAGCCAAGCATTTGAGTTTGTAGAAATTGAAACGGATCAGCAAAAGCAAAATAATGAATGGGGGTTTCCGTCTGACATTGTGCCGATCAATTTTACAAATTTAGGCATGACATTTTCAGGCAATAAACAGGTAAAAGTTCAGAGCTATTTAGGCTGTTGTTTTGAAAATATCATCAATCCTATGATGCAAAAATGCAAAAAAATTGGCATTACTGAATTGATAAGAGGGCAACGATTGGGCGAAAGCCATAAATCAACGGCGGTTAATGGAACTGTTGTAGATGGTATCAAGTTTCTGCAACCGATAGAAACATGGTCAAAACAACAAGTTTTTGATTATTTGCTGGAACAGCGGGGCAGTTTGCCAGAGCATTACTCGATAGATCATTCAAGTCTTGATTGCTATGATTGCACAGCGTTTTTAGAACATTCTGCGGATCGAATTGAATGGACAAAACATCGGCATCCTGATCTTTATGAGATATATGCAAAGAGAATGGACGCACTGAAAATGACATTACAGCCAAGTCTAAAAGCAATGGGGATGATATGAACTCAACCTACAATTTCAATCCTGACGACAAGCGGATGCAGCTTGCCGCGTTGCTGCAAGACCCGACGCAGCCTTACAAAAGGTATAGCGGCCCAATGGGTGCGCCCAAGTCTGGCGGTGGCGGCATGAACGACATGATTATGAAAATGATGATGCAGAAAATGGGTGGAATGCAACCTAATACACAGACTGTCGGAGATTTCCCGACAGGGGGCGCAAATCCAATGTCTAATATTGGTTGAGGATATAAAATGGCCGAACCAAACAAGTTATATAACTTTAACCTGCCGGGACCATACCAGGCAGAGCTGGCAAGAATAGCTGACCAGCAGCGCATGGCAGAGATGCTCCAGGCGCAGTCACAAGCACCGTCAGAGCGCTTTAGCTACAAAGGCATAGAGGCGCGCACGCCGGTCACGGCAGGGCTGGCAAAGCTGCTACAGGGCTTTGGTGGGGCATACTTTAAGGGGCAGGCGCGGGAGCAGGAGAAGGCTCTTGGTGAGAAGTATCGCGGAGACCAAATGGCAGATTTGACCGCTCTTGGAACTGCTATTAACGCGCCAGCTATAGCTGGATCTGCTGAAATTCCGGCAAGGTCTGAAATACAAATGCCTTCAGAAGAATTGGGCGGTGGCCCCGGTAGGGAAGCTGCGCCTGCAATACCTGCTGTCACGGCTCGCCAGGCTGGATACATTGGGCCAGAAATGATAGCAAAAATGAAAACTACGGAAGGCGCTAATCAGGTATTAGCGTTGAGTTTGGCGCAAAGGCAGGCGCAGATAGAAGCGGAAAAGCGCGCAAACGAACCTTATACGCTGGCAGAAGGCGCTGGACGTTATCAACCTATGCCCGGCGGTCAACCAGCTAAATTGATTGCTGGCGGTGTGCCTAAAACGCCATTTGCACCTATTGACGTATCAAAATTCACGTCAGCCAGTGTGCAAGCAGCGATGAATCCTGATGGCACAATTGATAGAACTAAGCTCGTTGCTATTCCTGAACGCGCTACTGGCGATCTTGCTGTTTATAATTTATATGCTGAGCAAACAAGAGCCGCTGGCAAAGTGCCTATAGGCATTGATCAATTTATAATAAATCAAAAAATTGCAGGGAGAACGCCAGCAACTCCTGCCCAGCCTAGAGAACGATTTGTTTATGATGCAGATAGAGGCGGCGTGGTTAATTTAGATACTGGCGCTTTTACTCAGGCTACTCAAGACGGCAAGCCAATTAGCCCAAAAAATAAACCACTTACTGAATCACAGGCTAAAGCTGCTGTTTTTGAATCGCAAATGCGGGGCGCTACGGAAGAACTGGCATTAATTCCGGGTTACGACCCTAACAAAGCTTTTAGTCAAGCAGAAACCGGGCTAGCTGGCGGTCGCGGGAATATGCTGGTTAGCGAAAACTCGCAGAGGGCAAAACAAGCACAATCGCAATGGGCCGAGTCATTCCTTCGTTTTAAAACCGGAGCAGCATCAACCCCTGCGGAAGTATCATCAAATGTTGCTACATTCTTTCCGCAAATTGGTGATAAGCCAGAAACTATTGCACAGAAAAAAAGAATGAGAGAAAGGGCCGAAAATGATATTGCATTTGCATCTGGAAACGCATTATCACAAAAACCAGGCAAACAACCAGGTCAAACAGATCCTTCAGATCCTTTGGGATTGCGGAGATAAGATTTATGAAAATTTCAGAAGTTAGAGCTAAGTTTCCGGAATATAAAGATGTTCCTGACATAGAGCTTGTGAAAGGAATTTATCAGAAATTTTATTCTGATATTCCTTATCGCCAGTTTATAAATACTATTGATTTTAGCGAGAAAATAAACCCTACCAAAGACATGACCGGCTTTCAGAAATTTGCTGCCGGAGCAGGAAAAGCAGTTTTTGATTTAGGATTAGGTGCTCGCCAAATAGGAGCAAGCGTTGCTGATTACGTTTCTCCTAGATCTCAATCAAGAGCTGCTGAAATACAGAAAGAAGTTGATGAAGTAAAGGCTAGAGATGCTGCGCTAATGAACACTGGCGCTGGTATGGCTGGCAACATTGTTGGAAACATTGCGACATCTATTCTTCCAGGGTTGGGCGCAGTTGGCGCCGGCAAAGCCATTGGCCAAACGGCACTAACTGCTGGTGGAAAAATGCTTTTGGCCTCACCTGCAACCCTTGGAGGGGCAGCGGTACAAAGCGGCATGGGCGCGGCTCAATCTGCATTGCAACCAGTGGCCACAGGCGAAAGCAGACTAGGGAATGCAGCCATTGGGGGGATTGGCGGTGCATTAGTTCCTGTTTTGGGGATGGGATTTAAGGGCGCCAAAGCCGCAGTAGAACCTCTATATGAAGGTGGACGAGAACAGATTCTTGCCCGCGCCCTTAGAGCTTCTGCTGGGGAAAATGCTGATATTGTGGCGCAAAGAATGCGTGGCGCGGCAGAGCTTGTTCCGGGATCTGCACCAACAGCAGCAGAGGTTGCAAATTCTGGTGGAATCGCAGCAATGCAGCGCGCAGCGTCAGCCGTTGATCCTGAATCTTATGCAACTAGGGCAGCACAACAAAACGAAGCAAGGGTTGCATCACTTCGAGAGATGGCGGGAACTGGCGGCGAGCGAGAATTCTACGCAGCAGCAAGGAATTCTGCGGCTGATGCTTTATACAAAGATGCTTATAAGACTGGTATTGATCTCACTGTTGATGCTACGACAGGACAAACACTATCAAAAGCGCAGCAAGCTGGTAGATTTGGTGAAATAAATAAGTTAATGAATACTCCGGCCCTCAAATCTGCAGCCGATGAAGCAAAAAATATGATGGCAAACGACCCTAACTTAAAGGGTCAGATTCTCAGTGCAAACGGTTCTGTGCAGGGCCTGCATTACACTAGAAAAGCCTTGTCTGATATGGTTCAAGCCGCGACGCCAGGAAGCGATAACAAAAGAATTTTAACTTCGCTTCTTGGTCGTTTTGATACTACTTTGGACACTATTTCTCCGTCTTACGCTCAAGCAAGAATTACATACAGGGAAATGAGCAAACCAATCAACCAGATGGACGTTGCTCAAGAACTTGCAAACAAATCTATAAATCCTCTGAACGATTTGATGCAACCCAATGCGTATGCCAGAAACTTGTCTGACGATATGGCTTCAAGAGCCACAGGTTTTAAAGGATCGACACTATCTAACACAATGACGCCAGACCAATTGCAGAAACTAAATGCAATAAAAAGTGATCTTGCAAGATCTGTTGCGGCTAGGGATTTAGGTAGAGGGGCTGGTTCTGATACTACCCAAAAACTGTCAATGACAAACCTATTGCAACAATCTGGAATCCCGGTCGGAGTTATAAATACTCCAGGGCTGGGAAGGGTTGCAAATTTTCTTTACTCCGGCACAGATCAAAGGATGCGGGAGGCTTTAGCAAAAGCCTTGCTTAATCCAAAATCAACTGCCGAAATAATGGAAAAAGGAATTTCAAATAAAAAAGCTGCTCAGATTGCTGATATTTTACGAATGATTTCTGCGCCGTCGGTAACTTCTACTGCAATAAGTTTACAAGATGCGCGATAGCAAACGATTTTTTAATTTTCCGTCTTTTAATCTTGATTGCAGCCACCGTCGGATTGGAAAAGCAATCACCGTTGCAACAGAAAACAACGCCACAAGTGCAAACGGTTTTATAATTATGGCAAAAAATGTAGTCATGGAAAAAGGATAACACAGTGTCCTATAACGGTTCAGGAACTTTTAATATCAACAGCGCGGGCCAGCCGGTCGTCACCGGCACCGTCATTTCATCAACAGCTTTCAACGCCTTAACCGCGGATCTCGGCACCGGCTTATCCACTGCTCTTACCAAAGACGGCCAGACGGTCGCGACAGCCAGGATACCGTTTGCAGCAGGCATCAACAGCAGCCTGGTGACAGACGCCACAAACACAACGACCGGCTCGATCATCACTGCTGGTGGTGTAGGTGTTGCGAAAGCGGTGTTTGTTGGAACGACTTTAAACGTAGCAGGCGCATCTACATTGGCTGGTATCACCGGCTCATTTAACGGCACTGTTGGTGCAACGACTCCTGCTGCGGGTGCGTTTACCTCACTCACCGCATCCACAACCCTCGGTGTTACAGGTGTATCCACCCTGACCGCTGGTGCAGTTATCCAAGGCCTCACCGTAGGCCTTGGCGCTGGTGCTGTGTCTACCAACACTGCGGTAGGTGCTAGTGCTTTGGCGGCTACAGCTACGGGAGGAAATAACAGTGGGTTTGGTTATGAGGCATTAAATCAACTTACTTCTGGAACATTTAATAATGCTGTTGGGCGAAGAGCGTTGTTTTCAAATACAACGGGAGGTAACAATAATGCTTTTGGTTATGGTTCTTTGTATACCAACACAACGGGTTCTAGTAATACAGGCTATGGAGAGGGCACGCTCTACTCAAACACCACAGCATCAAACAACACTGCTGTAGGTTATCAAGCGGGGTATAGCAATACTACTGGCACAGAGTTAACGGCACTAGGTGTTAATGCTCTAAAATTTAACACTACTGGCAACTACAACACAGCTAGTGGTGTTGGTGCTTTACAGAATAACACTACGGCATCAAATAATTCTGCATTTGGTGATTCTGCGTTAATTAACAACACCACAGCATCAAACAACACTGCACTGGGTATGCAGGCATTGCTATCCAACACCACAGCCACAAACAACACTGCTGTGGGTTATCAGGCTGGGTATGCTATTCAGACATCTGCAACAGGTACATTTGTTGGTGCTCAATCAGGATATGGGGCTTCTATTTCAACTGGTGCGCAAAACGTAGGTATTGGTTATAGGGCTTTATTTCAATTTACAACAGGCGAGTTCAACACGGCATTAGGTAGTCAATCCCTATATAACAACA
>Ga0181346_1001211_pt1 | contig 11310 bp, 14 predicted proteins | sample Su13VDMM15DN_FD_130100 | JGI IMG/M metagenome (GOLD analysis project Ga0181346, IMG submission 130100) | Freshwater viral communities from Lake Michigan, USA - Su13.VD.MM15.D.N | ecosystem: Environmental > Aquatic > Freshwater > Lake | place: USA: Michigan | collected 2013-07-15 | reverse complement strand
GCCACGGCCAAGACGGCCTGAGAAAGATGTTGATAGTGGTTGAGGTCAAGGCTCTCCTCCTGCGTGTGCTCACGCGCATACCCTACGCTGATGTTGGTGCACTCGGGGATGATGTCGGTAAACTCTGCGGTATCTGTATACACACCGGTGTCATCGTTCAACATCATCAGGTTGTCGCTGCCATCCATCAGCGCATCAGCCAAGGCAGAGCCGAACGTATCGGAGCAGCACCTACCCCACCCCTGATGCGTGATGACGCTGTCGATACCCCGCCTGTCGAATGCAATCGCACGATCAAACTCGCCCAACAAGGTGGGCATCTTGTCTGCCAGATACCGTGCGCCTACACCACCGCGCTCCTCACCCTGCGTGAAGATATAGTAGCCGTGCACCCCACCCCAGATCATGTGCATGAGCAGCGCAACACCTGCGCCGTCATCCGCACCCAGTACGTCACCCTTAGCTCGCCAGTGTGTCTTGGTCTTGGTGATCTTGTTCTTGCCTTCGTTACGATGCACTGTGTCCACGTGTGCTACGAATAGCGTCTTGTGTGTGGCCTGGGTTCGGTTGTCCACGTGGAGGTTGCCTGCGCCATCGTAAAAAGAACCCTTCTGTAAATCAAACGGCAAATTATCTTTCAACCATGCCGTGAACTTGACGTTAGTTGCTGACCCGTGTGGGCGCTTGGTTGAGAGTGCTGTATTTAATATTTTATTTAACACGGTTGTTGCTCTCATGATTAGTTCTCCTCGTTGATTGTGATGTACTCGTGTGCATGGTCAGGGTGTACCGATTTACCGCAGTCAGTCTCGAACGCAGTCACATCGTCAGACAGATACCACTCATGCGTGTGCTCACACTGCCATGCGTCACCTTCAAGCGCCCAGTCGCCGTTCTCTAACTGCACACAGTCATCGATGTGCTCGGTATTACATGAGGGATGGCAAGTTACCCAGCACTCGTCATCCTGATGCACCCACACCTCACGGTTCTCCAGATACACCGCATCACCTCGATGCTCGTAGTCACCATTGTCAAGCTCAACGATGTCGTTACGCTCAAGGTAGTCAGGGTCATAGTACTGATCTTGTGACTCGACATATATCGCATCACCTCGGGGTATGTAGTACTCGTTACCATTGCGCCCTACGACATACGCATAGTTGTCGATGCAGCACGGACCAACGTGCTCCTCATAGTGATACCCAATACCGTGCATATCCTCATCGTCATGACGATCGCCGCAGTCACTACAAGTAGAACGTGCTGAACCATCTGCATGACCGTCAGTGCGGTCAAACGTATAGTCACCATCGTAGGCAATCATCAAGTAGTCACCGCAGTCCACGACATTCTTACAGTCACCGTCAAGGTAGGGCGCCCAGAAGTCATCGTCACATCTGTCCGTGTTGATGCGCCGCAACTTGAGACCTGCCCAACTACAGGACTTGGTATAGCCTTGGTCACGCAGCCACACCTCGATAGCCTCGTCACTGTGCGAGTACTCGCCGTCCTTGCGTGTGTAAGACCGAACGAATGTCATCTCCTCGATATTGACCAGACACCGCGCCGTGATGATGCCGTTACCGTCAACGCGCACCGCTGCCCGCCAGCCATACTCAGGGTCATACACCTCGTAGGGATGCGTAGCACCGGAGTCTTTGTTGTATCTCTCCCACCGCATACATGAGTGTGGACCATCTTGTACTGAGCGCACAATGTCAGGCACGGTGCGCCACATCTCGAACCGATTAGCACCGTGACGCATGACGATGTCACGGATGTGGTGGTCAGCAAGGGTAGGGAAGTGCCGCGTCAAGTACTTGCCGACTGAAGTCACCGTCTGCCTGTCGGCCTCGCCGTGTGCGTCTGACCTTGTGTATGCGATACGGCTCGGGTCACTGTCTGCTGCGTGAGGGTGCTCAAGGACAAGGAGGTGCCAGTTTGCGGGTGGTGCGAGGTACACTGCTTGCCGAATAGCTGGATGCATCGGTGCGTTGTCGGTCTCGCGTCCGTACCACGTGCGGTAGTTCTTGTAGTCACGGTCAGGGTAGCGTGGTTTGTAGTCAGACGGCAGATCATCCCAGCCATAGCGTCTGATGTGGGTACCTACCAGTGCTCTCTCGCGCAGGACGCGAGTCAGCGATTCCATCCAATCCCAGCGGTGAAAACCGCAATAGTCTGCGTGTGTCATGGTGTTTCCTTTCGGGTTGTGTTGCGGTTGATGTTGTTGTGGCCTGAATTTCCGGTCAGGCCGACCGGATTTTGTTTATCTCAAGTCAGCGAACCAATTGCCCTGCTCCATCTCTGCATCGAGCCTTACCTCTTTGGGTATGAACTTCTCAAACAAATCCCCGAACGCGTCCAGCAGGATGCGTTGGTTACCCAAGTCGGCGAGGAAGAACGCACTGGCTATGGCTGCTGCGAAACTGCCGCCGATCTTCCGCATCTCATGTGCTGCTGCATAGAGTTCGTTCTGTGAGTACTTGTCCTGTATGCGGACGGGACGCGGCATAGCGTGGATGTTGTTGGTTGTAGTCATTGTGTTTCTCCTTTACTCGTAGTGTGGTCTGGTTTCTGGGTAGTGCGGCTTGGGCATACCCACGTTGACGATGGCGTGATAGCGCCCCTCGGATAAGACGCTGCTCACCTCGGGTCTGCCTTCGTTCCACTCGGGTATCGTGGTGTCGTTCAACATATCGGCGTAGGCAAAGGCATCAGGCTCGTTGTCAAACCCTCGCAGGAACTGCGCTGCCCTTGGTTCCATGACTAGCTCGGCGGTGTCGAAATACCAGCCGCCTTCCTCGTGTCCGCCGAATGCCCTGTCTTCCATGTAGATAGCCACGGTGTAGAACTTGGCGGGGTTGTCGTTGTATTTCATTTGTTGCTCCTTTCGGTTGGTTGATTTTCCGGTCAACTTGACCGGATTCTTTACTACATCTAGATTTTACTACATCTAGTCTGGTCTCTCAAATTTGTACAGGCCGTGCCACGTGTGGGGGACGGCTTCGCTTGGCTTCATCTCACGCATACGGTCTAAGGCTTGGCGCATCTGGTTGTACTTCAGGCGTATGGTGGGGTCAGTGGGTGCAATGTCTAATTCCTGTTTCACATAGGCGATCTCCTTTTCGGTTCGTTTGATTAAGCGGGTCAGTGCGGGGTTGTCCTTAATCGGGCGTTGGGTTCTTTGAAACGGTATCTTGCGCTTGGCCTTGGGCGTGTGGGGTATCGCATCGAACAGTGCCAGTGCTTTTAGCTTGACTCCAGCAGGAACCCAGTCTGTCCAGTGGATGCCGTTGTTCGGTATCTGCCGCTTGCCTTTGGCGTTGACCCAGCGTGAGTAGTTGCTTGGTGTTGGCTTTGGCACTTCGGGGTTGGCTTGTGCTGCCTCGATCTCATCCCTGACCCTCTCTACTATCAACAAATAGCCTTCAAAAGCTCGCTGCTTTTCTTCGTGCCCCTGCTTTGCCGCGTACTTCAGCCCCTGCCGGACGTTGTTGTGTTCGTAGTTCAGGTCACGCAGTAATGCAGCCCAGAGTCTTTTTCGATGCGTTGCCGTGATCTTCTCGGCTCGGCGTTGGCTCTTGACGGTGCGTATCTCTGATCTCAGGCTATTTCTTAACCCGTGTTGGTCAGGGAACTCGCGCAGTAATGCGCTGTCGATCTTGCGCTGTGTTGCGGTGTACATCCATTTGTGCATGATTACTACCCTTTTTGATGTTGGTATCCTTGAAAGTATCTAAGACTACCACAAGTGGACAAGTTTTTGGACAGTCGTATGCCAGTCTGTGTGCGGGTGAAACCAAAAAGTGGGGAGTTTATATATCTGTTCTGAGTAATGCACTTACCCCTCAAAATAAAAAAGTCAAAGCAAAAGAAAAAGACGGACGTATATACAAATACTCTCCTATATATATATATATATTTAAATAGATTAATAAATGTGCCTGTTTTTTGGATACGCCTTGATGGCGCTACGTTTTCGCTGTCTTTTTTCTTGTCCACTTGTAGTAGTCATGGATAGGTGGAAAATGGGGTCAGATTGACCCCTAAAAGTGTAGTAATCTTAGTCCACCCACTTGAGGCCGTACACGGACGGGTAATACTCGCCGGTAAAGCCTTGGTCATCCATCTCTTTCACATACACGCGGCCAGTGCTGCCGCTGTGCCGTGGTTCTTGCCAGCCTGTGATGATGGCGGCATCGCCTCTGAAGTCGTGGACTACTGCGCCGGTCTTAACTTCAACGCCTGTGGTTTCTTTGATGAGTCGCATGATTAGTTTCCTTTCCGGACGATGCCGTTGAGTTTGTTGGTGATGATGACTACGCCGAAGGTGTAGCCAATGAAGGTGAGCAGCCCAAGGTTCTCCAGTAGTTCGGGCAGGGTGAAGTTGATGCAGGAGACGGCAATGATGGTGCCGAGGATGTCGGCCAGACGCAGGTTGATATTGTTCATGGTGTAGTTCCTTTCAGGTTTTCCGGTCAGGTTGACCGGATTTTTTGGGTTAGATAGAAGTGACGCGGGTGTAGTGCTCGGCCTGATCTTCGTAGCCCATGACGAAAGCGCAGATGGCTGCGCCCTTGAAGTCGTAGCGGGCGGTGTCCATGTAGTCCCAAGCCTTTCGGGCAGAGGGCAAGCCCATCTCGCGGCTGACCTTGCGCATAGCGCCTCTGAAGGTGGTGGCATGGACTTTGAAGCGGTGTACCCAGCAGTAGTTCGCTTCGCCTGCGTAGGTGTCGGTGACTTCAACGAAGAAGATAAATTGTGTGGCTTTCATGGGTTGGTTCCTTTCGGTGGTGGTTAGATGATGAAGTCAGGGTGATACGCAATGCCCCACGTTTCGGCCAGCGCCCGCAGATCGCACTGCGTTTTCCAGTTTCGGGATGAACGGATGATTGCCGACAGGCTACGCGCCAACATTGAATCGTCAGCGCCAGCGGCACGATAGGTGGTGAGTTTCTGTACTTCGCGGGTTTCTGCTTTGTTCATGATTAACGCCTTTCTGTTGTGGTTAGACAGAAAACGGAACACCGGCCAGCCCTGCCGCCCGTGCCCCGTGGAAAAAATCCGGTCAGGTTGACCGGAAAATTCATGCCAGTGCTTTCAGGACAGCGCGCTGCTGCTTCGCGTCCAGCTTGTTAAACGCCTTGATGAGCGCGGCTACGGGGTCAGCCTTGCCTGATGACTTGGCTTCGCCCGTCTCGCCCTTCAGTGCGTCCATCACACGGCGTACTCGGGTGTTCAGAAACTCGTATCGCTCGTGCTTCGAGTCCAGCATGACCTTGCCCGTGGATGATTCATTCCAGCCCTCGCCCTTCGTGCAAGCCGCACACACCGCTTTGATGACGTAGGGGCGTTGAAGCTGCGGGGTATCAAGCCCGAGTGAATGTAGTTCGATGACGATGGTGTCGGATGCCTTCAGGTAGTTGGCGACAAGGGTGTTGACTTTGGATTGTGTAGTAGACATGGTGTTTCCTTTCGTTGGGTTGATTGAATCGGTAGTCAGCACCACCGATGTCATCTATTATCCAGTTTTTGCTTTCCGTTACTAACTTGATAACTGGGGTATCTTGACCCCACCGTACCCCCATCACCCCTATTTGGCGACGTGGGGGCGCTCCGCATATAACACTATTCCGTAACCATCCCGAGCATTCCTGTTTTCACCTTGATAACCCCAACATCCCTACTACAAAACCCCACCCCATTATTAAAAAAATGACAATATACTTGTCTAACCTTGGACAAACACGGACGAAAAAAAGCCCCGCACGGGGGTACGGGGCCAAAAATGCTCATTGAGCAAAGGAGAAGCAAATGTCAAGAGTTGCCACTTGCGCACTTGCAAAGCACACTATACACTTCGCGCAACGAGGTACGCAAGGGACCTGCGCATGTTGGATCACTTAATAGAATTCACCCCCGATGTGGACGATGACTCCGCTGGCTTTGTCACGCTTGAAAAGATTGCCCCGGCAGACTTGGTAGATGCCAAGGTAGATACCGCCGACTGGTTAAAGAGTCTGGGCGCGGCAAGCGACGAAATCTCTGACGAACTAGAAGCGCAAGCAGCCAGAACGGCCTTCACCAACATCGTCACCGCCCAGCCGGACGAACACTCCCGCGCTGCATTAGCGGAAATAAAAACCCCCGCTGCGGTACAACACCTTGTCGGAATGTTAACGGCATACGATTGGGAGTTTATCAATCAGGCCAAGGAACTTCGCGGCTACACGGTGGCCAAGATACTGGAAGAGACGAACCACCCAACGGCAAGCGTACGGCTCAAAGCACTGGCGCTTCTGGGCAAGGTCACGGAAGTGGGGCTGTTCACCGAGAAGATCGAGATTAAGAAGACGGAACTGTCCGACGCTGAACTCGAAGCGCGGATCAAGGAAAAGCTGGGTAAATTCGCCAAGATCGTGGACATCACGGATGTCAGAGAAGTCGAAGAAATAGAATGTCAAAGTGTAGACAATGAACCCAGTACTGAGTCCTGAAGAGATAGTGGCGCTGCAACGCGCCCTGCCAACGCTGTCTCCACGGGAAAAGGCGGAACTGCTGGCGGACTTGGAAGAACGCGCTGCCCGCGCCAGTAAGGTCATCGGACGGGACTCCATGCTGGGGTTTGCTACCCACGTGTATCCGGGATTTAAGATCGGCCCCCACCACCGGAAGCTCTCAAAGATCTTTGAGGATGTGATCTCCGGCAAGAAAAAGCGGGTCATCATCAATATCGCCCCACGCCACGGTAAGTCCGAGTTCTCGTCCTATTTGTTCCCAGCTTACTTTTTAGGCAAGTACCCAGACAAGAAGATCATCATGGGCACCCACACGGCGGGTCTGTCGGAAGACTTTGGTCGGCGGGTGCGAAACCTGATTGAGTCGGAGGAGTACCAAGAACTTTACCCAGATACGCGGATTGCAGATGACCAGAAAGCAGCAGGCAAGTGGAGTACCGGAGCAGGCGGACAGTATTACGCGGCGGGTGTCGGTGGTGCTTTGGCTGGCCGGGGTGCTGACTTATTTGTTATTGATGATCCTCACTCTGAGCAAGATGTAAAGTCCAACAGCCGTCTGGCGTTCGATACGGCGTGGAGTTGGTTCCAGACAGGTCCTCTGCAACGTCTGATGCCGGGCGGTGCGATTATTGTCATCATGACACGGTGGTCTCTTTTGGATCTGACTGGGCGGTTAATTGACTACCAGACCCGAAACCCCGACGCAGAACCTTGGGAGATCGTAGAACTCCCGGCCATCCTGCATGAGAACGACGAGAACGAGAAAAGCCTGTGGCCAGAGCAGTGGCCGCTGGAGCAGTTAAAGAAAGTCAAAGCGTCACTCGACCCCCGGTACTGGAACGCCCAGTACATGCAGAACCCCACCTCCGAGAACTCGGCCATCATCTCGCGCAAGCACTGGCGCATCTGGGAGCACGACAACCCCCCGCAGTGCGAGTACATCATCCAGAGTTGGGATACGGCGTTTGAGACCAAAAACAACTCGGACTTTTCAGCCTGCACCACGTGGGGGATCTGGTACAACGAGGAAGAGAACGACACGCCGCAGTTAATCCTGTTGGACGCGTTTAAAGAACGCATGGCGTTTCCTGATTTGAAACAAGCGGCCCTGAAGCACTATAAAGAGTGGGAGCCAGATGCGTTCATTGTGGAGAAAAAGGCAGCAGGTGCCCCGCTTATTCAAGAACTTCGGGCAATGGGTATTCCAGTTCAGGAGTTCTCCCCAAGCCGGGGCAACGACAAACACGTGCGACTTAACGCCGTCGCAGACCTCTTCACCAGCGGAAAAGTCTGGGCACCTGACACCAGATGGGCCAGAGAAGTTATTGAAGAAGTAGCTGCCTTCCCGGTTGGCGAACACGATGACTTCGTAGATACTACGTCCCAAGCACTGCTACGCTTTAGGCAAGGGGGGTTTATTACCCTCGACTCGGACGAAAAAGACGAACCCATATACCACCGCGCCAGAAAAGCGGCGTACTACTAAGGACATACCATGCCAATCGATAAATCAGTAAACCAAGCCCCCGCTGGGCTGGACGCGTTGGACGTAGAAAACGATGAGCCAGCGTTGGAGATCGAGATTGTTGACCCAGAGGCGGTCAGCATCAAGGGTCCGGGCTTTGAGTTGGACGTTCTAAAAGCCGAAGTTGAAGACGATTTTGATGCCAACTTGGCGGAAGAACTTGATGAGGGGGCGCTTTCATCGTTGGCAGAAGATCTTATTGACAACATTGAGAACGACAAAGCATCCCGCAAGGAGTGGGAGAAGGCGTACGTTGAGGGCATTAAGCTCTTGGGTCTTCAGATCGAAGAAAGAACAGAACCATGGTCAGGCGCGTGTGGCGTCTTCCACCCCATGCTCTCCGAAGCAGTTGTCCGCTTTCAGTCTGAGACGATTTCTGAGACATTCCCCGCGCAAGGGCCTGTACGTACCAAGATCATCGGCAAAGAAACGCCAGAGATTAAGGAAGCAGCGCAGCGCGTAGAAGAGGATATGAACTTTGAGTTGACCGAAGTGATGTCGGAGTACCGCCCAGAACACGAGAGAATGCTCTGGAGCCTGCCAGCAACCGGCTCGGCGTTCAAAAAAGTCTACTATGATCCCAATTTGGGACGTCAAGTGTCGATGTTCGTGCCAGCAGAAGACGGCATTCTGCCGTACGGCGCAACAGATATGGATACCTGCCACCGGTTTACGCACGTGATGCGCAAAACCAAGAACGAGATCATCAAACTACAGCAGGCAGGGTTCTACCGTGACGTTGAGTTGGGCGATCCTGACCGCAAAGTTGAGGATATTCAGAAGGCCAAGGACAAAGAGACCGGCTTTTCGGACTTAAACGACGACAGATACACCCTGTATGAGTGCCACGCTGACCTTTATATTGAGGATGACGTCCACGCAGATGTCGATGAGGACAAAGAACACACAGAAATCGCTCTGCCATACGTTGTTACCTTAATTAAAGGCACCAATGAGGTCTTGGCCATCCGCAGAAACTGGAAATACGAAGATCCACTGCGTCTAAAGCGTCAGCATTTCGTGCATTACCAGTACATCCCCGGCTTTGGTGCGTATGGCTTCGGTCTTTTCCACCTGATCGGTGGTTTTGCAAAGAACGCGACCTCTTTGATGCGTCAGTTGACCGATGCCGGAACGCTTAGTAACCTGCCGGGTGGTCTTAAATCACGCGGTTTGCGTATTAAGGGCGACGACACACCGATCGCACCGGGTGAGTGGCGTGATGTGGACGTAGCATCAGGCAACATCCGCGACAGTATTCTCCCACTGCCATACAAAGAGCCGTCTACAGTTCTCTACAACCTGCTGGGCACCATTGTTGACGAAGGCCGTCGCTTTGCAGCGACTGCGGATATGAAAGTCTCCGACATGTCGGCTCAGGCCCCTGTTGGAACAACGTTAGCACTGCTGGAGCGCCAGCTTAAAGTCATGACAGCAGTACAAGCGCGTGTGCACTACACACTAAAGCGCGAGTTCAAGCTGATTAAAGAAATTATCCGTGACTACACAGATCCCGCCTACGAGTACACCCCAGATCACGGCACGAAGAAAGCCAAGCGTGAAGATTACGACAAGGTAGACCTAATTCCTGTCAGCGATCCGAATGCAGCGACGATGTCGCAGCGTGTTGTGCAGTACCAAGCCGTCATTCAGATGGCGCAGATGGCTCCGGATATTTATGACCTGCCGTTCTTGCACCGTCAGATGTTGGAAGTGCTGGGTATTAAGAATGCAGAAAAGCTGGTGCCATTGGAAGACGATCAGAAACCACGCGATCCTGTGGCAGAAAACATGGCTGTGTTGAAAGGCAAGCCGGTCAAAGCGTTCTTCTACCAAGATCATCAGGCACACATACAAGTACATATGTCGGCAATGAACGATCCGCTGATTCAGCAGCTTATCGGACAAAACCCAAGAGCACCGCAGATTCAAGCCGCGATGATGGCGCACATTTCTGAACACGTGGCCTACGCATACCGTCAGAAGATTGAACAGCAGATGGGCGTTGCTCTCCCACCAGAAGACGAGAAGTTGCCACCGCAGATTGAAGTTGCTTTGTCGTCGATGATGGCACAAGCTGCACAACAGGTACTGCAAGAGAACCAATCGCAAGTACAACAGCAGCAAGCACAGCAACAGGCACAAGACCCTGTCATTCAGATGCAAATGCAAGAACTTCAGATCAAACAGAAAGAAGTTGATTTAAAAGAGAAGAAGATTGCAACCGATGCTGCGGCAAAAGCCGACGAGCTTGAGCTTAAGAAACAAGAAGTCGAAGCCCGCATGGAGCTTGAAGGCTTTAAAGCAGCTACCACCATGCAGCAGCAGAAAGAAAACATTGCCGCACAACAAGAACGCGAAGGCGTTCGCATGGGTATCGACATCGCCAAAACTAAAGCACAGGAGAGAACACCTAAATGATGGATAACTTCGCAAGCGTACTGCGCGACAAGATACGCAAAGATATGAATGACTACACGGACGACATGGCAAATGGCGTCTGCACAGATTTCGCCTCTTATCAAAAACTCTGCGGGGTAATTCAGGGTCTTGCACTCGCAGAGCGACACTTACTTGACCTTGTAGAAGCAGCAACCAAAGAGGACGAAGACGATGAGCGATCTACTGCTACCTCCGGGTATTCAAATGCCGGAGCCAATTCAACAAGTCGAAGAACCAACAGAGGCAATCCCTATTGAAGAGCGCGGGCGTTTGTTGCCTGTGCCAACAGGATGGAAGATTCTTTGTGGCGTTCCCGATGTGTCGGATAAGTTTGAAAATTCCAGCTTAGTTAAAGCGGAGTCGATCATGCGTCAGGAAGAGCACTCGACCACCATTTTGTTTGTGCTGGCGGTTGGCCCTGATGCGTACAAAGACACAACCAAGTTCCCCAATGGTCCTTGGTGTAAAGAAGGCGACTTCGTGTTGGTGCGCACTTACTCCGGTACTCGGTTCAAGATTTACGGAAAAGAGTTCCGTCTGCTGAACGACGACCAGATTGATGCGGTTGTGGACGATCCACGCGGTATTACCCGTGCTTAATAGGAGTGTTACATGTTAGATAACTACAAGTTTCCGGACGAGGAGGGTGACAAAAAAGTCACCGTATCTCAAGAAGACGATTCCGTAGTCATTCAGGCAGATGCCGAAGATGATGTCGAAATTGAAATATTTGATGACACCCCTGCAAAAGACCGTGGCCGCAAGCCATTGGACAAGGAGGTGGCAGACCCGACTGACGACGAAATCGAAAACTATTCGGAG
>Ga0181346_1001209_pt1 | contig 11336 bp, 8 predicted proteins | sample Su13VDMM15DN_FD_130100 | JGI IMG/M metagenome (GOLD analysis project Ga0181346, IMG submission 130100) | Freshwater viral communities from Lake Michigan, USA - Su13.VD.MM15.D.N | ecosystem: Environmental > Aquatic > Freshwater > Lake | place: USA: Michigan | collected 2013-07-15 | reverse complement strand
CAAGGTCAAGGAATCAATGTAGTAGTCGTTGGGAAAGAATGGGTTGCGTCCGCTGTCGCTGGCAGATACGTTTGTAGCGGTGCCCATGTTGTCTTTGGCACCTCCGCGGTTGACTGGCGCACCGCCATCTTGAAATAACAAAAAGTACCCGTCAATCTTTTTTGTTTTACCTCGTAACAATCTTGTGTATTGATCAGCACTCAGTAGATAAACTGATATTGAATAGGTATAACTGGCAAACTGATCTAGAGGATTTGGTCGAGCCTGTATTTTGAGCGCATTTACTGCGGCATTGGCGGTGGCTTGTACTGTGCTGGTGCTGTTGTTTTTGGCATCGTCAGGAAGTGCTGCCGCTCCAGGACTTGTAATTGTTTTAGCCTGTGCTAATTGTGCTTCTCTTTCTCCGGCATTGCCTTCTGAACTGGCACCTGTTGCAGGAGATTGTAACGCTTCTCCATTATTGCTGTCAGGCCCAGTGGCCTGAGTTTGTTCAGTGGTGCGTAGAGGTGCATTGGTACCAATGTCACCACCGGTGTTGGATGTGACTGTGACATCTGCTGTGGTGGCACTGCTGGTGTCAGGTGGTGGCACTATACGACCATTATTAGCAACTTGTGCGGCTGCAGGAGCATTAGGACCCCGGGGTGCGTCATCACTGGCGGCTTGACTGGCAGTGGCCGGAGGCGGAACTTGGATTGCGTTTATTTGTGATTCCAGTGCTGCCACTTGTCCAGGAATGGTAGAAACTTCAGCAGTGTATCTTGCCAGTATGGCCTGATTGCTTTGCAAATTTCTATTGAGTGTAGCAAGCCCGTTCTGAGCTATGCGGTATCTTTCCTGTAATCGACGAATTTCTGATTGGAGTTCAGCAGCTGTGGCCATGGGTTAAAACCCCAGGGCTGATTTCAGCGTGGTAATTTTTGGCAAGTAGATCAGAGTGTTTGCGGCAAAATCCAAGGGTGGTGCTTGCAAGGTGTTGGGATTGCGTTGATAAAACACCCACCACAGGCCTGCTATGCCATACAGGTCATAGGCCAACAGATCTGGTCGATACTGATAGGTGGCGTTGATGGTGAATGTAAGGTCGTCATCTTCTTTGGGAATGGGTCTGTTGACCATGACATCGAGAAAAAACTGACTGTAGCCAGTTTCAAAATATGGACTGGTTGCATCATAGTTGGCCATTACCAGAATCCTCCTTTGAGTAGGTCACCATTGGCAAAGTCTTTGAGCTTGAACTGTTGACTCACTTGGCTGCGTGTTTGTACTGGTATCAATGTGATGTCTATTTCCATCTTTGTGGGTACATAACTAGCAGGCACATTGTTGGTCACACTGCCTACTACTGTGTTAGGTGCTGGAACTCGGGGCAGGGCACCCTTGCTGAGTCCCCCAGGGATGGCATTGAGCAGTCTGTTGAGACCTGCCAGTGCGCCACCTGCTGGCAAACTCACACCTGACGGGTTGTAACGATTGTTCAAATTCAGGCCAAAATTGTTGGGGTTGGTTGTTCTTATGTAGTCCACATCATTGGGCAGATTGTAATTAAATGCACTGACCACCACAGGATGATCAGAGAACTGATACCCCCCATACCCGTTTAACAGGCATATTGGTGGTGGTGTGCCGCGTTGTTCGTCTTGCCCATAAAACATCTTGGTCACACTGCGGAAAAAATGTATCACTGCCAAGAGATAATTGGCTTCGTCAGTATCTTGTGCTGTGAAAGTGCCGCGCAGTTGAATATCGCCCACTCGAGAATTTTTATAGAATATTCCTCGATAATTTGAGTGTGTCAAATCATACTGTTCATAGTTGGCCGAATACGAGGTGGTGATATTTGGGGTGTAGGGGAATATCACCCCATCTGTTCCGCCATTGGCTGCCAAGGGTTTCAACACACCTGCCGGAGTGGCATTGTAAAGATACTGTGCACCAGGACCAAGACTCAGTCTCACTCGCCAGTCTTTGTTGCCGGGTTGTTTGAACCGTGCTTGTATTGTGGCCTGCTGTCGGGCTAAATTTTTGGCATTGGCTGCATTGGCTGCCAGAGCAGTTTCGCCAGCTGCTCCTAAACTTGCGTCTGTTTCTCCTCCTGCATCTAGTCTGGCCTGGGCAATGCCTTCTGAATCAGCGATATAACCGGTGGTATCCCCCACTGGCCCAGCACTTGCAACTGCTGATATGGGCATGCCAAATTCATCAACTGGATTGCCGGCACTGTTAACAAAGCCGCCTGAGCCTTCTGGATCTGGATTTACATCAAATCCTTCACCACGGAATTCTGCCACTGGCTCGGGATTGTCTGTTGTGCGCAAACGTTCAAATTCTGCGTCAGTTTCTTCAGCAGATAATCCTGCATCGTTCGCAGTATCCACGTCTTGTTGACGTTGTGCCACAGCTTCATCCACTCCTCCAAACTCATCGGTTTGTCCCGTAAAAGAACCTGGCTCAACGTCTGCTGCTTCTTCAGTCAACTGCTGACGATTGAGCTCTTGTTCTCGTTCAAGTCTTGCCGCTTCAAACGGATCTTGTTCTGCATCTACTTCTTGTGGAGCAAAGTCAACTGGTTGTTGATTTTCTAAATCTTGTTCCGCTTCAAGTCTTGACGCTTCAAATGGATCCTCGTTGGTGTTAAAATCTTGTGCCTGGTCTACTGCAATTCTGTCTCGTGTGGCAATTTGTTCAGCATCAGTGACAAAATCCGGCTGTAGACCAGGATCCACCAGAGCTGCCACTTGATCTGGTTGCCCGCTGTCAGGATTGCCGCCACCAGCTGCATAGCCATCAGCATTGGCTTCAATTACTAGTTCTTGTTCTGCTGTGTTGTCGTTGGCCAATCGAATGTAATTTTCTTGACTGGCATTGTTGGCTTCTAGTTCTGCTCTGCGTTGATCTGAAATGTTAGGGTCTACTAGTTCAGCATTGTTTTCAGCAATGATTTGTTCAGCGTTAGAAATGCCAACCTGATTTCTGGCAATGGCTCCGCCTGCCGCATCAATATTCTTGAGATTGGTATTGTCTGTGCCTGGGTACAGTGCCGCGGCATCTGCGGCTGTTTGTTGGTCCTGTGCTATGCGTTGGTCGGCAGTTAATGTTCCTGTGCCGTTGTAATAAGCGTCTGCTTGGTCGGCATTTAGTGTGGTTCCAGAATAGGTTGTGGGTGGCGCTCCTGCAATAGGCATGCCGACAGAATCAACTGGATTGCCTTGAGCGTTGACAAAGCCACCATTGCCGTCAGGCGTACCAAGTCCAAATCCTTCACCACCATTGTTTGTATCCACTGCGGCTTTTGATGTAGGAGGCCCAGTCACAGGTGCCACCAATGCGGCCACACCCGATCCTGTGGTAGCAGCCACAACAGATGCCGTGGGCTTGGCGCCAAACAAACCGCCTATGGTGTTGCTGAAGTTAGAAAATAGAGAAGTGGCGACGCCGCCAATGATACCCAGTGCTGAGTCTATTGCTGGCACACCTGTTTTAATGGTACCAAAGCCACCGGTTGCAATAAGTGTGCTTCCAGGCAGTTGTGGTATGCCTAATCTAGCACGAATATAAGGATCTGTTGGATCTGCTCCACCAAGATCTTGCAATTGTGTTGGTGTTAGCCCTGCGTATGGATCAGCAAGAGGAGCGGAAAATGTTGTGGGTGGTCTTTGACCAGCAAACACCGGATTGTTGTTTTCGTCAAGATCATATCCAGGTAGCAAATTACCTTCATCATCATATGCAGGAAACTGAGTTGGATCGGATTGTGGTGGAACTTCACTTTTAGTGGCCGCATTTTGAAACTGCACAGTAGTTGTGTTAGTTGTGGTGTTGGGTACTGTGTTGATCGTAGGCGGATTGGGTGGGTTAGCCACTATTGTAGTTGTGCCACCGTTGCTATCGGATCCTGTTGGGTCTGCCATGTTGATATTCCTATCCCTTATTTACCCAAATTTTTAACGGCGTAGATTAAGAAAAGGTTGACAACTGTTGTAAATGTGTTACAATAAGTACATATTAGGAGACCCAGTCACTCATGACTTTACTACCCAAAGCGGCACCTCGTGTGAACTATCTCAACAACAGAGATATCTTAAAAGAAATTCACCTCAGTAAAAACAACTACTGCTGGTTCCAAGATAGAGCAATGGATCATCAATTTGATATTATTTTGCCGTCGATAGACCGGATCAATCAGCGTACTATTGCAGAAGCAAGACGTAACCGAGCGGATCGGTTCAAACGAGAAGGTACCATTGTGGACCCTAAAAAGATACCCAACACAGATGTTGTGTTCCGTATCACTTGCTGGGATCACATACCTCGGGCACCCAAAAAAATTACCAAAGCTGAAGCAAAAAAACGCAAGTTAGAGGAAATTTTAGATCTTGATGATGTGGTAGAAGAAGATCCACTGGCAGATATCGTGGATGTTCCTGTGCTGGACATGAATCATGTGCGTGTGAACTTCCCTCCGTTTGAACACTATAGGCTAGACAAAGACAAGAAACTGTTTATTGTTGGCCGAAGTCACTGGCGAGGTGATCTGGCTACTGGAGAGTTTTCCAAAGATCACGGGGACATGACCAAAAAACTGGCCCTGATGTTTATGAAGTTATGCGAAAGATATGCTACAAGGAGTAACTGGCGTGGATACACCTACAACGAAGAAATGCGGGGACAAGCCCTGCTACAACTCAGTCAAATCGGATTGCAGTTTGACGAGTCAAAATCGCAGAACCCTTTTGCGTATTATACTGCCGCTATCACTAATAGTTTCACTCGTATCTTGAACATTGAAAAGAAAAATCAAAACATTCGTGATGACATACTAGAAATGAACGGACTTAATCCTTCATGGACTCGTCAGAATTCAGGTAAACACAGCATGGCTGCCATGTCCGGACCGGTCACTATTACAACCTAACTTTTCGCAACGCGAACTCTGTATGAACAACAGAATTGTATTCACACACGATACCATTGGTGAACGGGAATGGCTTGCTTCTAAGTTTATTAACTACACCAATTTGGAAACCAGTAGTTCCGGGAAGTGGACAAAGAAATTCCCAGTTAGCGGTTGCAACTCTGAACTGTATGAAATTGCATATTCTGATTGTCAAAATCTGCGTGAATTACTTTTTTGTGATCTTGATCGAACCAAGATCTTTTACAGTCAGGATCCTGAACTAATTATACAAGACAATAAGTATTGGTGCTGTGCCAACGATTTTGTCAGCACAGCAACATATACACATTTTACAGACAAGCCTAAATTTTGGGTAATCCACCTTGCTAGATCTGGCACAAGGTTTGTGGAAGAACTACTACAAAAATTTAGAATTTTGCATCGAATGCATGTTGGGGTTGATTCTAGTAACAGTGTGATGTTAGATTACTGGCGTCACGCCCGGTTACATCCTGAAGTTGCGCTGGTATTTGTCTACCGACCTCTATTGTGGGAAACATTTACTAGCACAGTGTTGGGCCAGCACTACGGTTATCACCACGGCAACGAGTTTGACTGGAGTTTAGTCAAACCGATTGAAATTACTATAGATGATATGTTATACTTTGAATCAATACTGATATCTACATTGAATTTTTGGTGCAACTTGCGGTCGTTATTACCGACTCACAGTTTTTTACTGCTAGATGGTAACAAAATGATTAATAATTATCATCACCTAGTAAATCATGACAGAGTTCAATATAACAAACAACAACTTATATGTAATTATGAACAGGCCCAAACTCAATGGTATGAACAGTTTGATGCTGCTACAAACAAAATGTTAACTAATACAATTGCACATTTATCCAATATGAACTGCCAACAAAACTTGGATCATTTATTATGAATTTATTTCGTAAAGCCGCGATCTTCACAGACATTCACTTTGGCTTGAAAAACAACAGTACCCAACACAACGAGGACTGCCTAAATTTTGTCAAATGGGCAACTGCCAAAGCAAAATCCGAAGGCTGTGAAACCTGTTTGTTTCTTGGTGATTGGCACAACAATCGTGCCAGCCTAAACATTGTTACCCTAAACTACAGCCTGCGGGCACTGGAGCACATGAATGATAATTTTGAAAACGTGTATTTCATTCCTGGTAATCATGATTTGTATTATCGAGATAAGCGCGACATACAAAGTGTGGAATGGGCTAAACATCTCCCTAACGTACAGATATGTAACGATTGGTTTAGCAGTGGTGATGTTGTCATTGCTCCTTGGCTTGTAGCCGATGACCACAAATGCATACCCAAACTAACCGGCCGGTACATGTTTGGGCACTTTGAACTGCCCGGTTACCTAATGAACGCCATGGTAGAGATGCCGGATCACGGTGAGGTTAGGAGAGAAGACTTCAGCAACTTTGAGCATGTGTTTACTGGACACTTTCACAAACGACAAACAAAGAAAAACATCACCTACATTGGCAATTGCTTTCCGCACAACTATGCTGATGCCGGCGACGATGATCGTGGCATGATGATACTGGAATGGGGACAAGAGCCAGAGTTTTATGCCTGGCCAGATCAACCAAGATATCGTGTGCTGGGACTGGCTAGTATCATCGACAACGCACCCACTTTGCTTGCACCAGGCATGCATGTTCGGGTGCAGTTGGACATTGAGATCTCATACGAAGAAGCCAACTTTATTAAAGAAAAATATATCAAAGAGTACGGACTGAGAGAGATGGCCTTGATACCCAACAAGAACAGTTTGGTAGACACTGACATGGCACCTGGTGAAGTCAAATTTGAAAGTGTAGATCAAATTGTCACTGATCAGATTACCAACATTGAATCCGAATTCTACGACAACAAATTACTGTTGAAGATTTATCAGACTTTATAAGCAAAAAAATGATTAATTTTTACGAAAATATTCCAATATTAAGTTCCAAGAAAATAAAAATCCAACATGGTTATTGGAGAGATTTGCATGCACTTTAAAAAGACCAAAGTCATACCACCGGAGATTTTAGCAGTACTACAAACTCAATTTAAAATTATTGACAGTATTGTGTTTCCAAACTTTGACACAAATTGGAACGTCCTAAGAACATTTTTTATAAACACAAAAAAACAAGAATATCACAGGAATGATCGATATCTTATTGTGCATCAAGATACAGATATCTACATAGACGAGATGTGTGTTGGGGTAAATTTAAGAAATTTTTTCCAAGTGATACAGGAAATTGATATTCCTTTCTATACACTTATCATCTGGACTAATCACTTTGGATTACAAAAAGAAATTGATATATTATGTAAAAATCGCCACGCAAAAGATCGTCCTATGTTAATAGAATCATTCAGTGCCACACCACACATTACCGATCATTATCATGCTGTTGATCTTGATGCAGATCAAATAGAATATCATGCTATCAGCATGATGGGTGCGGGTAGATCGCATAGATTTGCTTTATATCACGAATTAAAAGATTTGGATCCTTCTAAAATCGCAGTAGCCATACAGGGCCACAATCAATGATACTTGTTCCAGAATGCCCGACCAGAGTAAACGACAAATTCATCCTGGATGAGTCTATAAATTGCACTATCCCCCAATTCAGTATTTCCCATCCATTAATACAAGGTTTGCCAAATTCCATTGACACAAGGTATCAAGCGTCTTTTTACAAAAAAATTGCGATAGATATTGTAACCGAATCAGTTTTTGACTATCCGTATCCTTATGTGTCAGAAAAAACACTCCGTCCTATTGCCTGCAAAAGAATGTTTATAATCATGGGTCCTAAAAATATTTTAAAATTATTGCACGACAAAGGGTTTGAAACATTTAGCGATTTTCTAGACGAATCGTATGACGATATATCTTGTCCAATGGAACGATTTAGAAAAATAATTCAAACCACAAAGGAATTTATAAGACGACCTCTTGATGATATAAAAGATTATTATATTCAAAATCAAAAAAGATTTGATCATAATTTTCAAGTATTATCCAATATAAGATCTCAGGAATTGATCGCACTTGAGTTGCGTATGAAAAAAATGGAGTTGTGATTTTTGTCTACATCCTATAAAATATATCAATGATACAAATTAAAAATTTAACTGTTAAAAACTTCATGAGCGTGGGCGCAGCCACTCAAGGCATTGACTTTGACCGAGACGATTTGACTTTGGTACTGGGTGAAAACTTGGACCTAGGTGGCGATGGCTCGCGCAACGGCACAGGCAAGACCACAATCATCAATGCACTGAGTTATGCCTTGTATGGACAGGCGCTTTCAAACATCCGCAAGGATAATCTAGTAAACAAGACCAATGGCAAAAACATGCTTGTGAGTTTGGACTTCTCAGTCAACGCACAAGATTACAGAATTGAGCGTGGACGCAAACCCAACGTGTTGCGTTTCTACATCAACAATGAACACAAGGCCGCCGAAGATGAAGCACAAGGTGATTCAAGAGAAACACAGGATGCTATTGAGCGTGTGATGAACATGAGCCACGATATGTTCCGACATGTGCTGGCCTTGAACACTTATACTGAACCTTTCTTGAGTTTGAAAGCCAATGACCAACGAACTATCATTGAGCAGTTGTTGGGCATTACCTTGTTGAGTGAACGTGCTGATGCAATCAAGGAACTAAACCGGCAAACCAAGGATGCCATTCAAGCAGAAGAGTTTCGTATTCGTGCTGTGCAAGAAGCCAACAAGCGTATAGAAGAACAGATTGAAAGTCTGCGTAAACGTCAACGTCTTTGGACAGCCAAGCGTGACGAAGATGTGGGCAAATTACAACAGGCAATTGCGGATCTTGAGCACATCAATATTGACGCCGAAGTTCAGGCACATAGAGATCTAGAAACATTTCATGAGAAGAAAAAAGCCCTAGACGACGCCAACCGTTACATTCGTCAAATTGACTCTGATGATGCCAAACTAAACCGACTGTTAGACAAACTCAAAACTGAGATTGCGGCCCTGGATGCTCACCGATGCCACTCATGCGGTCAAGATCTACATGATGACAAACAGGATGAATTGAAACAGGCCAAACAGGCCTTGGTACAAGAAACAGCACTACAACTCTTGGCCAATGATACTCAACGCCAAGGGCATGAAGATACCGTTGTCAAGATTGGTGCGTTGGGTACTGCACCCACTGTGTTTTATGATTCGTTAGAACAGGCACTAAATCATCGCAATACTGTGGAAACCTTGCGCAAAGATTTAACCTCACGTCAAGCAGATGCAGATTCCTACCAAGAACAAATTTCAGACATGCAAGGACAGGCCTTGCAAGTTATGTCATATGATACATTGAATGAACTTACTCGGTTGCAAGATCATCAAGACTTCTTGCTCAAACTGTTGACAAGTAAAGATAGTTTTGTTCGCAAGAAGATCATTGATCAAAATTTAAGTTATTTGAACGCCCGCCTTACACACTATCTGGATCGCATTGGCTTGCCACACACTGTGAAGTTCCAAAACGATTTGACTGTGAGCATTGAAGAACTGGGTCGTGAACTGGACTTTGATAACTTATCACGTGGTGAGCGTAACCGATTGATCCTATCAATGTCATGGGCTTTTCGTGACGTGTGGGAAAGTTTATATTCGCCTATCAACTTGTTATTCATTGATGAACTGATTGACAATGGCCTGGACACACAAGGTGTAGAGAATGCATTGGCCTTGCTCAAGAAGATGAGTCGTGAACGACACAAATCAATTTGGCTAGTAAGTCACAGAGACGAACTAGCAGGAAGAGTAGAAAACATACTAAAGGTTGTAAAAGAAAATGGCTTCACGACCTACAACACGGATGTTGAACTTGCGTGATATAAAAGTATTACACATAGAGTCCACAGATGTATGCCAGGCGGCATGTGCTTTGTGTGCTAGAGAAACTGACACGAACTTTAAAAAAGATGGTCAGCATCATCTATCTATGAGTCAGATACTACAAGTGCTTGACAAAGAAAAAATTCAACAATTAGACAAGATGTTCATGTGCGGCAATTATGGAGATCCTGCTGCCGGTAAAAACACACTGGATATCTATCAAGAGTTTAGGCATATAAATCCAGACATTGTGTTAGGTATGAACACCAACGGTGGTTTACAAACCACATTCTGGTGGTATGAGTTGGCCAAGATAATGAATCAGTCTCAAGACTATGTGGTATTTTCAATTGATGGGCTAGAGTCGACCAACGGCACTTATCGTCGAAACGTAGTTTGGAACAAACTCATGAGCAACGCTCGTGCATTTATCGAAGCCGGTGGTTCAGCACACTGGGACATGTTGGTGTATCGGCATAATCAACACGAGGTTGATTCGTGTGAACAACTGGCCCGAGACATGGGTTTCACATGGTTCCGAGCCAAAGTTTCCAAGCGCGGATTCACTGAATCGCTACAGTTTCCTACGGCATGGCAACCAATTCAAAAGCAGGCTACTAGTATCAGTTGTCATGCTTTAAAAGAACAAAGTGTTTACATAGATGCACAAGGCCGTCTTGGACCTTGCTGTTGGTTGGGATCAAGACAAAAGGATTTTGTTATAAATGTGGATGCTATTCCCACACAGGATCCCGTGTGCTTGTCTGCATGTGGGCAAACTGCCCATGGCACAGTATTTGATCAGCAGTGGCAAAGGGAGGTAGCATTATGCTAGCCACTTGGCATTTCCATATTGAAGTATCCAGCAAATGTACCTTGCGGTGTCCACGCTGTGCTAGACAAGAAGTTCCTGACGGTCTGGTGAATACAGAACTAGATTTAGAATTTTTCCAACGCAACTTTACTCCAGAGTTTATACAAACAAACGTAGAAAAGATCACGTTCTGCGGTGATGACGGTGATCCTATCTATGCTCACGACTTGATTGCTGTTATAGAATATATCAAAAGTATAAAGCATGTTGAAATTGTTATTATCACAAACGGGTCACATAAAAAACCCGAGTGGTGGACACAACTAGGATATGTTTTAGATAACGGTGATACTGTGCATTTCAGTATAGACGGTTGGGACGATGCCAGCAACAATCAATACCGTGTAAACAGTGACTTTGCAAGTATCATAGATGGTATTTCTGTATTGCGTGGTGCAAGCGATTGTCAAATTGTATGGGCCGCTATTGCTTTTCGATTCAACGAGGATCTACTAGATCACATGCAAGACTTAGCAAAGCAACTGGATGTTGATGTCTTTCAATTGACCAAAAGTACCAAATTTGGCAGTATCTATCCCAGTTATGGCATAGACGATCCGCTACAACCTAGTGTAAAATTTGTCAGTAGCAGTTACAGATTCGAAAGAGAAATCTCAGAATTAACT
>Ga0181346_1001205_pt1 | contig 11361 bp, 19 predicted proteins | sample Su13VDMM15DN_FD_130100 | JGI IMG/M metagenome (GOLD analysis project Ga0181346, IMG submission 130100) | Freshwater viral communities from Lake Michigan, USA - Su13.VD.MM15.D.N | ecosystem: Environmental > Aquatic > Freshwater > Lake | place: USA: Michigan | collected 2013-07-15 | reverse complement strand
GTCGGCGCACAACAGGTATCCAACCTGCCCCAAGAGGTCACGACGTAGATAGCCCCCGCTGGCTCCCGTAACTCCCTGACGAGCATACTCCTCGGGCTGTCCAGATCTCCCCAGAGCGTATCCCGGCTGCTAACCCTAGGCATTGGCCCTGACAAACGCTCCTGGATGCGAGAGAGGTTAGATTTAATCGGGGTGGATGTTAATAACCTGCCGTTTGAATGGGAGCACTTCAGCTTACACGACACCGGCTACAGCAAGTACAGCGATGCTTTCAAGGGTGAGACTTATGCGGGCATCAATTTCCACCCCACTTATGAGGCCAAAATGTGGCGCTGGCTCAAAGCCCAAGATGTTCTCGGCAATGTTTTACCTAAGAATGACTCAGTCGGTTTTTGGATAGTCGGCAGTGCGCCCGATGTCAACGTGGTTAAGCCTTTCTACACACACCCGGAGGCAGCATGAAATTACTTTTAACCGAACGCGAGCGGCTGGCTTACATTTCAGGCGACACCCGGCTCGCAACCGCAATAGCTGAGCACATGGACACTGCGCAAGCGCTTAGCAACCTGCTCACTCACGTCCGGGAGGACGTTGAAGAAAACCGCTCCACCCGGCACCTGTTTGAAGTCCTCGATGATGCTGAGGCTCATCTTTCAAGGGTTATGCCATGATTGATTATCGCCTTAAAGAGCACCGGGCGGGTTACTTTAAAGACCTGTACTTAATGAGCCTACAGCACCGGGTTATGCCGGGGCTGGTCTACCTGTACATGCCTGAGTTGGCCGCACATTACAACTGGGACGCTGAGCAGCGGCTCTGGTTTGCTGTTATCAACGGCTGCACCCAGAACCCCATAACCTCGTTACGCATATTCAACAAGTCGCCTGAGGTTCCGCGCATGCCCGCACACTGGCAAGAGCTAGACGAGTGGTTCAATGCTGAGTGGGTCACGCTGCAGTTCGACACCGACCGGGTCAAGAACAAGCGCAACACGCTTAAAGCCCTGCACAGCTACAGCCTGCTCGCCAGCGCTGCGGGGTCGCAGGCTGCGCTTTGGAGCGACAAAACGTACCAAGAATGCTGGGACACTGCGACGCAGATATTTAGCTTTGGGCGGTTGAGTGCGTTCTCATATTTAGAGTATGTGCGCATTATGGGGTTTGGGGCTGCGTGCACTGACCTCATGTTTGAAGACTTTGACGGCTCCCGGTCACACCGCAACGGGGCGCTGTTCCTGCAGGGGATGGACCACCTGGTGTTTGACAAACGGGCAGGTAACGGGTTTGACGGCAAATACGATAATTTCACAGGCATGTGTGGCTGGTTAAGGGGTAAATCAGACCAGGTAATTACTGAAGTCAACCATCCCGATGCGGGGTACTTTACCCTAGAGAGCCAGTACTGTCAGTTCAAGAACGGGTTCTTCAGCCGTCGGTACCCCGGCGTTTACGCCGACATGGCCCACGAGCGCATCCAGTGGTACGACGAACGCGACTTTAACCGGGAGACCGAGCCGTTCAAAGCTATTCGCGCAGCCCACCTGCCGGACTGGTTGCGGGTCGAGTGCGACGCCAAGAAAACGCCTCGCGCAAATAAGGCTAAAATGTTTGCTGAGACGGGTAGAGCTTACCGCCTTGAACACTTTATAACGGAATAACTGAATGAAACACCAGATCGTAAACATCCGGGGTTGCAACGGCTCGGGCAAGACCACCATCGTGCGTCGGTTCCTGGACCGGCTCCCGTGTCAACCCCTCGGGGGTAAGCCGGGTCGCCCCGCTGGGTACACTGTAGACGCCTCCGGCTGGGGCATCTCGGTGCCCGTGTTTGTGGTCGGCAGTTACGAGAACACCTGCGGCGGTACCGATGGCATCAACACGCAGGAAGAGATCGCTGCTCGGGTGGTAAAAGCCCACGCGCTGGGCCACGTACTAGTAGAAGGGCTCCTCATGAGCAAAAGCTCTGCGGGGGGTCACGTGGCCCCTATCCTCAAAGAGCACGGGGCTATTTTTGCATTCCTAGACACCCCGTGGGAAATTTGCCTAGAGCGGGTGTTACAGCGCCGAGCCGCAGCCGGTAACGAGAAAGTGTTCGACCCTGGCAAGACCATGCGCAGCGCATATGAGCAATGCCACCGTAGCGCTGAGTTGCTGACGCTGGCCGGGGGTTACGATGTACGCTGGCTTAGCCACACTGATGCAGCGGGTGGGGTGGTGGGTTACCTACTGGGGGCTGAGCGATGATTGGGTCCTGCCCTTACCCCCGCCCTACCGCAGAAACCGTATGCTCGATGCCGAGCTTGCTGTATTTTATTTGGGAGCGAGAGGCCATTCGTTTAGCAAAAGAGAACGGGCACCCCGCACCCTGGACCGCCGACCCCGTACTGCAGAAGTACAAGTTCACCAACATCCGTCGCCGGGATGACCGAGTCTCTCAGTGGGTTATCAAACACTTGATGCAACCTAACGAGGACCGGCCTGACTTGTGGTTCACGCTGTTGGTAGCCCGATTGGTGAACTGGCCTCCCACTTTACAGGCGTTGATTCATGCCGGGGTACTACCCTGCTCTCCCGAGGAGTTTGATGCCCTCCGGTTTGAGTCGGTGCTCGAGGCTCTGCGTGCCACCGGGGTTAAAGTGTATTCGGGGGCTTATATGCTCTACCCTACTAAAAACCCGGGTATCAACAAAGCTCGCACCGTGGCTAAGTACATCATCGGTAGCGTGGTGCAAAATGCCCCGCACATCCACAACGAGCTTTGGCGGGAAGACTTGGAGCGGGGAGGCAGTATTGAACGATTCGTAGCTGCGTTATCTGCATGTTTCGGTGTTAGCACGTTTATGGCTGGGCAAGTAGCCGCTGACCTCACTTACCACCCCGATAGCCACTTAAGCTGCGCGGCAGACCTTTACAGTTATGCGCCGATCGGGCCGGGTAGCCTACGAGGATTAAATTACTTACATGGGCGGGCACCATTTGCAGCTTGGGAGTCTAGGGTGTTCACAGCGGCGCTGCAAGGTATAAATAACCGCATCGCGAACGAACTAGACCTTACAGATTTAACCCTACATGATGTGCAAAATTGCATGTGCGAGTATAGTAAATATTGTCGCACTGTGCTCGGTGAGGGGAAACCTAAAAATACTTATATACCTGAGAAAGGCTTCTGAATATGGAAATCAAAGTCCGCAATGTGAACCAGGCGTTTAGTGAGATATTTTGGCGCCTCAAGGCTGAGGGTCTCAAGCCCGAGCCTACTCGCAACGGCCCAGCGCTAGTCATGCCTGAGCCGGTGATAACCATTTACGAATGCCCCGTTGAGCGGGTGTTGTTTCATCCGGGGCGGGACGCCAACCCAATTTTTCACCTGCTTGAGAGCGTGTGGATATTGGCAGGGAGGAGGGATGTTGCCTTCCTGCAGCAGTTCAACAGCCGTATTGGGCAGTACTCGGATGACGGTAAAGTGTACAACGCTGCTTATGGTTACCGGCTACGTAAGCACTTTGGCCGGGACCAGCTGGTGGACGCCATTAACCTGCTGCGCCGTGACCCCGAGACCCGGCAGGCCGTTATGCAGATCTGGGACCCCGTGGATTTGCACCGACGCACCCGGGACAAAGCATGCAATACGCAGGTGATGTTTGACACTCGGGGCGGGCGGCTGAACATGACAGTGGTGAACAGGTCAAACGATATCTGGTGGGGGGCTTACGGGGCTAACGCAGTTCACTTCAGCATCTTGCAGGAATTTGTTGCGTGTTCTGTAGGCTTGCGTCCCGGGGTCTACCGTCAAGTTAGCAACAACCTACACCTTTACACCGAGCTGTACGAGGCGAAGCATTACGTGTCCCAACCGCCGATAGCCGAAACGTATGACCACTACTCCTCCGGCCACATTAGGCCGTTACCGCTGATGCTGAACGGGGAGTTTAAATTATTTTTGGCAGACTGCGAGAAGTTTTGCGACGACCCTTTCAACCAAGAGGCAGCATACGCCCATCCATTTTTGAAGCACGTTGCGCACCCTATGGCGATGGTTAGCCGGGTGCGTAAAATTCACGCTGGTGATGGGCGGGGGTGGGCAGCCAAAGTACGCGCCGATGACTGGCGTCGGGCCTGCTTTGACTGGATTGATAAAAGAGACCTTATCCGCTCCGGAAAGGAGTAAACCCAATCGCTTCGGCTTTAGTGATTTGAAAATACAATCAAGCTGTGTGTTTTTTGGCCTAAAATTTACCTTAGCAAATAACTGCTATAACTGGAGTAACTGAAAATGAAGATCATCGTCCGCATCAAAGACCAATACGGCCAACAAGTGGTAATCCCGGTGTGCGCTGACGCTCAGTCGTTTGCCGCTATCGCCGGAACCCGCACCCTCACCGCACAAACGATTCGGCACATCAAGCTACTGGGCTACGCTGTAACCGTTCAGCAGGAAGCGGTGACACTGTGAAAGAGCGGCTCGACTTCTTTGCTGCTGGGGCTGACGTTTTGCGGTACCACACGGTGCGCACCCTAACGCAGGACACCGTGGGGCACCATTCCCATCTGGTAGCACTGCTTTGCACTTTAATCGACCCTGACGCCAGCCGCGAGTTGTTGATGGCTGCGCTGTTGCATGACCTCGCTGAGCAGGTCACGGGCGACATCCCTAGCCCCGCCAAGCACCAGTTCGGTATCAGCGAAAAGGTATCTGAAATGGAGGCTAAGATCATGCGCTTAGCGGGTATAGATTTTCCTGCGCTCACGCTTAACGAGGCCCGCATTCTCAAGCTGGCGGACCTTGCTCAGGGGGCGTTATTTTGCGCTAGAGAACTCTCCCTGGGTAACTCCCGTATGCGGCCGGTGTTTGACCGCTACTATAGTTATGCCCACGATATGGTGCTAATTGGCCGTGAGCGCGAACTCTTTGAACTCATTAAGCAGGGCACTTTATGAGCACGGCTAACTCCCGCCAAGTCGCGGGCAACCATTACCAAGCGGGTAATTTTCAGCACTGGGACATTGTTGACACATGGGGTGCAGGCTACCTTGAGGGCTGCTGCACCAAGTACTTGTCCCGGTTTCGTAAGAAGAACGGCCTGCAGGACCTGCAAAAGGCTGACCATTACCTGCAGAAACTGATCGAGGTGCGCTCTGCGCAACCGGGCTCTCACGGCAACCCGGTGCCTCGTGTCGAGGTTGCCCGGTTCCTCGCTGAGAACGGCATCGTCGGGCTTGAGACCGCAATCATACACATCGTGTTTGAGTGGACGCAACTCGGGCAGCTGAAGGCCGCTCGGCACTTACTCGCGGCCCTCATTGCGGAGTATGAAGGCTCCGACCCTGGCCCCGGTTACGTCAATCAAGACCAATGAGCACTTACGTGTTTGACTGCGAAACCCTAGTGAACTATACCGTTGTAGGCTTTAAGGATGTCGACAACGGTGAGGTCACGCAAATCCGTCGGAATGAGGACCGTGCGGCTGAGCGGCTGCGGCAGTTCCTCAGCCAGTCGGATGCGACGTTTGTGGGGTTTAACAACAAGTTTTTTGACGACGTTATTGTTGCAGCCTTTGTAGCGGGGCGCACTGAGGTCGAGATGAAGCGCATTGCAGATGACCTCATCGTCAATCGGCTTCAGCCTTGGGACGCTGCGCGTAAATACAACCTACCCCATCTCGGGTTTGATAGTGTTGACTTGATTCAGGTCGCCCCGTCTTTTGTGGGCTTGAAAGCCTATGGCGCTCGCATGCACATGCCCCTGCTGCAAGACATGCCGATCGCCCACGACGCAGTTATTACCCCAGAGCAGCGTTTAACAGTTGACAGCTACAACGCAAACGACTTAAACACCACAGAGGAGTTACTGAAACGACTTGATGGGGAGCTAATGCTTCGGGTGAAAATGAGCAAGCAATATGGTGTAGATTTGCGCAGTAAGTCTGACTCTCAAATGGCTGAGCAGGCTTATATAACTACCATGGGTTTGAAGCGGGTCGAGAACACCATCCCTAAGACTATCACTTACACCCCACCTGCGTTCCTTAAGTTCAAAACGCCCGAGTTGCAAGCGCTGCTTGAGCGCACGAGCCGCCACGTGTTTGACATGAATCAAGCTACCGGGCATGTCATTCTACCGGACTTTTTAGGCGCTGAGGTAGTCACTTTCCGGGCGGGCACCTACCAGCTTGGGGTAGGGGGAATACACAGCACGCACGACAAGTCGGTATGCCACGTGACGGGGGGCGACGTTATCACAGACATCGACGCGGCCAGCTTCTACCCTAGCATAATTTTGGAGTGTGGGTTCGTACCTTCTGGGCTCGGAAACAAGTTTGTCCGGGAGTATCGAAAAATTTACGAACTCCGACTGGCAGCTAAGAAAGCCGGAGACAAGATCACCGACGCCACGCTCAAGATTAGCCTGAACGGTACGTTCGGCAAACTCGCCAGCCGCTGGAGCGTGCTCTACGCACCGGACCTCATGCTGGCGGTGACGCTGACTGGCCAGTTCACCTTACTCATGCTGATTGAATGGCTAGAGCACCTGGGGGCGACTACGCTGTCAGCTAACACTGATGGGCTCGCTGTGCGCTACCCCCGCCCGCTGCAAGCTGACGTGGAGCGAGTTGTGGCCCGATTTGGGCAGGTGTCAGGGTTCTCTTTTGAGTTTACCCCTTACCGCGTGTTAGCGATGAAGGACGTCAATAATTATTTTGCGGTCAAGATCGACCGCAAGCTCAAAGCTAAGGGCATCTACGCCCCGCTGAGCCTCAATAAAAACGCCACTGCACAGGTTTGTGCCGATGCTGTAGGCCAATGGCTAGCCACTGGCACACCGCTGCTCGAAACTATCCGGAACGCAAGTTTTGAGGGTTTTATAAGTGCTCGCAACGTGACAGGTGGCGGGCAGCAAGGTGGGGAGTATTTGGGCAAAGTAGTTCGGTGGTACATGTCTAACGAATTGGGGTTAGAGCCGCTACGGTATGTTAAGAACGGAAACAAAGTACCTAAGACTGAAGGGGCGCGGGCGTGCATGGTGCTCCCTTTGGGTAAGCCCGCTGACTTAGACTATACCTGGTACTACCGGGAGGCTTGTAAGATAGCACAAGCCTGCGGCTGTTTTGACTACTTAACGCCGGTTGAACAACACTTGATAAAAACTGTTAAAAAGGAAAAGAGAATCGCGAATGGAAAATAAACGAACAGTCTACGTAGCTCATGCTCATGAGCGCAAAGACTTAAAAGCAGCTGAGCAGTTTGGACGGTTGACCGATGTCTTCAGTGCCGTGGGGCGAAGTTACAATACCCCCCGCATGATAGAGCACGCAAGGCGCATGTTGTCCAACTGGCAACCGGGTGACTCGATTTTGATGATTGGTGACCCGGCTTTATGTGGTATTTGCATCGCAGTGGCCGCTGAGTTTGACAACGTCATTACCACGCTCAGCTGGGATCGTAACGAGTTTGTGTACATTCCGCGCCGATGGGATTTTAGTCCTGAGGCTCGGGGTGTTGATTCCGCAGCGTAAGCTGCTTAACTGTAAGGAGCTCTATAATGAGTAACTGGAAAGAGAGCTTGCGTTCCGGCAAGCAGCAAGTGCCCCCGCGCATTTGCATATATGGCGGGCATGGTATCGGCAAGTCTACTTTAGCTAGCCAATTCCCTAAGCCTATTTTCATCAGCACTGAAGATGGTATTGATTCACTGGATGTGGTGAGTTTCCCCAAGGCGGGCGTCATCACTGACGTAGTTGGTAGCATAAAAAGCCTGCTTAAAGAAGAGCATGACTTCAAAACTGTAGTTGTAGACTCGGTAGATTGGCTGGTTGAGCCGCTCATCAGCGCTAGCATCAACACCCAATACGACGAGAAAGCGCAAGCCTACGGCAAAGGGCAAATGTATATGGCTGAAGAGTTCCGCGAGATCCTGCAGGGGTTGGACGCGCTGCGCATCAAGAAGCATATGAACGTGGTTCTCATTGCTCACGCAGCGGTGGTCAAGTTTGAAGACCCCCGCACTGACCCGTATGACCGCTACCAACCTAAGCTACCAAAAGCCTGCAACGCGCTGATGCAGGAGTGGGTAGATGTGTTGGCATTTTGTGCGTTCAAAGTGCTAATCAAGAAGAGCGACGCTAAAGGTTTTGACGTCGCCAAGGCGCGTGGCGTGACCACTGGCGAGCGGCTTTTGCATTTTGTTGAGAGCCCCGCTTACGCGGCTAAAAACCGCTTCAACTGCCCGGGAGACATCGAAATGACAATTGATAATTTGTCAAAGCTTATCCCCCTTACTAATTGAAGGAGTAATATATCATGGCTAAATTTGGATTTGACGTCAGCGAAGTGGACGCGTCTGCAACTTCCGGTGGGGGACCTCGCGAGCCTATTGAGCCGGGAAATTACACGTTGAAAGCGCTGGAGGCTGAAGAGAAAGAAACTAAGTCCGGCGGTACGATGATTAAAGTGAAGTTCGAGGTGGTCGGTGGCATGCACGCAGGCCATTGGATATGGCAAAACTTCAACATTACCAACAAGAGCGAAAAAGCCCAGGCCATTGGCCGACAGCAGCTTGTAGCTTGGGCCACCGCATGCGGTAAGCCTAATGCCGACGACACTGACAAACTGATTGACAAGCCTTTTAAGGCTGCGGTCGGAATAAGCAAGGGGACTGGCGGTTATGCCGACAGCAATGAGGTTAAAGCCTTTTTGTTTGAAGAAGACGAGAAACCCGCCGCTGCAGCAAAACCTGCAGCAAAAGCCGCTCCAGCGCCAGCCGTTAAGCCTGCGGGCAAAACAGCTAACCCCTGGGACTGATTGAACATCCGCGAGGAACCTAAGCCCCTTGCGGTGTTTTATCAACACGACATGGTAGCACTACCTAAAAGCGGTGAGCACCAGCTCATCGACAATATTTACAAGACCTATGAAGTTAAAGAGGCCGAACGGGGTTTTTACCTGGGTCGGCTGGGGGCTTCATTTTTAGGCGAAGAATGCATGCGGAAGACCTGGCTCAGCTGGCGGGCCTATGCCCAAGCAAAGTTCGGCGGGCGCATGCTCAGGTTGTTTGGCACGGGCCACCAACAGGAGGAGCGGATTGTAGCCGACCTGCGTGCGACAGGACTGGGCGTATGGGATCGTGACCATAACACCGGGCAGCAGCTCGAGTACGTTGACGAGACCGGGCATTTCATCGTAAAATTAGACGGGATAGTCAAAGGTGTACCCGAGGCTGAAAAAACCGCGCATGTGTTAGAAATTAAAACACACAACAAGAATAGTTTCTCTGGTGTCAGTAAGCACGGGGTCCAAAAGTCTAAGCCTGAGCACTACGTTCAGGTGCAAGCCGGTATGATGATGAGCGGGCTTGGGCGGGGGCTCTACGTCGCGCTGTGCAAGGACGACGAGCAGTTCCACATTGAGCGCATCAAAGCTGACCCAGCGGTGCAGCAGGCCGCAAAACGTAAGATTACCACCCTGGTGAACGCGACGCTCAAGCCCGCTGGAATCAGCACCGATGGCGAGGCTTTCGGGTGCAAGTTCTGCGACATGAAAGAGGTTTGTACAGGCGTAGTTGCCCCGCTCAAAACCTGCCGGTCCTGCGTACACGTTAACCCTGCAGTGCTGCCCGGTGAGTGGGTGTGCACTATTACAAGTGAAACGCTCAGCAAGCAGGCTCAGAAAACCGCCTGCGGGGAGTACGAATGCTTATAGTGGCGATTGACCCCGGCCTCACCGGAGCTATAGGGTTTCTCCGCGATGGTATTTACGTAGCGGTAGAAGATATGCCCGTGGTGCTCAAAGGGGCGGGCTCAGTTAAGTCAGAAGTCTCCCCGCAGGGTATAAAAACGCTCATCCGGGAGCGACTACAACCTGGCGAAGCGGTTGTAGCCGTGATTGAAAAAGTGGGCGCAATGCCTGGGCAGGGGGTTAGCTCGGTATTTAGCTTGGGGGACTCTTACGGTGCAGCCCGGGCGGTACTAGCCACTGCAAGTTTTGAACTCGTGCAGGTGCACCCCGCAACCTGGAAAAAGTACTTCAAACTCACTAGCGACAAAGAGTTGAGCCGGGCGCTGGCTACTCGGATGTTTCCAGCAGCGCCCCTACACTTAAAGAAGCATGACGGGCGGGCCGAGGCGCTACTGCTAGCCCGGTGGCTGTGGGAAGACGCTTATGCGTAATTGTTTTTAACAATCAGAAACCTGAGGGTCATTGAAAAATACAACTTTACGCCGAGGGGCGTTATACCTAAAATTTAAATTCTAACTTTTAACTCTTAACTTTAAAAGGCATCGTAATGAAACTTTCCCCTATTTGCAATTGGCTTGCAGCAGCCTTAGTAGCCATAGTAATTTGCACCGCGTATCTATTAGACGGCCCCAGCGAACATGAGGCGCGGATAGATACCATAGAAGAAGTTATCCAAAAAATGTGCGGAGAGAATGCCGCCTGGAAATTGTTGGAGGATGGGTCAGTTCAGTGCTTTACACATCGTGGTTTCAAAACAAAGAAGGTGCAACTATGAAAACTTATGATCTGTTTGATTTTGGGACTGACCCCAAAGAACTGGTGCGAACAACTGACCCAGACACTAGCCATGAAGCCGCTGCAACAGTTGATACAACCCGGTTAGAAGCATTGGTGTATAAAGCTATTTGTAAATATAAAGATGGTTGCATTGCAGATGATATTGAACGTGACTTAGCTTACTTACGAAGCAATACAATTACACCAAGGTTTGCGACATTAATCCGTAAAGGTTTTATAGTTGATACTGGAGAGCGAAGAATTGCTGCATCTGGTAGGTCGCAGCGTGTTGTTAAAGCATTGGTGACGCTATGAATGACGATGACGACTACAGCATGATTGATGAAGTCATGCACTGGGTGACTATCATCTTTTTAGTGTTGATGACGATTACTTTTGTCGCTGGCATAGCTGGCTTTGTCTGGGGGATGACATGAATAGCGAGGAAGACGAATTTAAGAGAATCGAAGCAGAGGCCAAGCGCCCGTGGGTAGGGCTGACGCCCGAGGAGGTGCAGTTTTACGCCCTGAAGCACCGTCAACTCGTGAATGCGCACTATGACTCAGCATCAGACACCAACATAATTACGGCAGCATTTGAAGCAACCGTTTTTTACGAAACTGTTGAGCAAGCCCTAAAGGAGCGCAACGCATGAGTTACATCATCGCATCACTGCCGCCAATCAAGTGCTTCGTCAAGCGTGAGTTCTTTTACAACGGACACAAGGGTCACGGCGAGCTTGAGCCGGCAATTTGGGTCAGCCTCAAAGCCCTACGAGGCCAAGTTTTTCGCATTGAGTCACTGTTGCCAGCTTACGGTGCGCTGTATGACAAGCTGCCTATCCACGCTTATG
>Ga0181346_1001204_pt1 | contig 11362 bp, 18 predicted proteins | sample Su13VDMM15DN_FD_130100 | JGI IMG/M metagenome (GOLD analysis project Ga0181346, IMG submission 130100) | Freshwater viral communities from Lake Michigan, USA - Su13.VD.MM15.D.N | ecosystem: Environmental > Aquatic > Freshwater > Lake | place: USA: Michigan | collected 2013-07-15 | reverse complement strand
CGCAAAATAGGGTTAGCCGAAACACCAATATAAATAATTTGATCTAACGCCATCTCCGCAACTTCTTCTGGGGTAAAGCCACGCCCAGAGACCATCATTGCTTTTACTTCGCCTAGTAAGGCACCACCAACAGAGCTAATCATTACCCCACCTTAATTTTAACTTGCCCATCACGGTACATATCCTGACGTAGTTTGCCATCCCCCATATTTTTCAGCAAGGAAATTGCGTGTACATACATTTTTTCGTAATTGGCAACTAGGTCTGGCTCGCCTTTCATAAACCGAATAGCTTCGACCAGTGCGCCGTTTAACAACGCAGAATCAAACGAATCACCCAACCATGTAGTGCCCGCAGTCACAATAGACTCAGGGTAATACCCAAAGTGCATCTCAACAGCGTAACCTGCATCTGGGGTTGGTCCTACGATAAAAGTTGTTTGGTCAAAAATACCGTAGTGTTGTGGTCTTCCCGTAACGGTAGAGGTTGGATAGGCTTCACGAATGAAGTTTACGTCTTTGTTTAATAGGAAATGGTACGCCGCATTTGCGTCAATAACCGCAAGAGAATACACGTACAACATGCTCGTGGGCATCGTTAGATATTTGTTGTTAGTGGTTAACGTGCCAGTCTGGTTTTTGCGCAGCGCGGGTATCTCTACGGTAGCATATATCTTCTGCTCCGCCTGCTGCGTAAACATAGCAAGCTGGTCTGCGGTAAACGTGTTCTCGCAGATGTCTTGTATGTTAGTTGTTAGTGCGGCGTAGTTCATCCGTTAACCCATAGGACCACGAGAAAGGGTGCCTTTAGTGGCTGCGCCAGCACCGCGCATTTTAACGCCGGAGGTCTTAGTCCCCGGTTGTGCGTCGCGGGTAATGTTGCCTACAGACATGTTAACTTTATCTGCCGTAGCAGAAGTGCCACTGCTAATGACAATATCGCCACCAGACATGGTATGGGGCTTGGCGTAACTAGCTGCTGAAAGATTGTGCTTAGCCATGATTATCGACCCCTACCTGATTTGCTAGACGAAGACGTTCTCTGGTTGACTACTTTAGCCATACCACGACCCATTGCCTTCATGTTGGAGTTTGTTTTGCCGCCTTTAGCGAAGCCTTTAGCATGCATTGCTTTTTCATGCCCTTTGACAGCCTTGGTAGCAATGCCTTTAACCTGCTTAACGTCACCGCCGCTCATGTAATTTGTACCAGTTTTGCCTTTCATAAGACGCTCCTAAGTGATAACTATTCCAACACTACCAATGAACCCTGTAGCTACAACCGAGCCCGATGGTTGCAACCTTGCTCTGCTTTGCGGGTACCCAGTAAAGTCTGGCCTCGGGTTCCGTATCGCTTGCGGATCGTATATAGGACGCTCACCTATGTGTAACTGTGGGTGGTCTGCGTTCCAACATTCTTGACACGCCTGAATGTTAGTATCCTTGCCCTTTACGATTAACGCTTTTAACTCTCTACGCTTGTACCGGAAACCGCAAATATCGCATTCCGCTATTGCAATCCGCGCCGAAGCAAATCTGCTACTCATGCTTATCTCCTAGGAGAACGCGGTACAAACCTGATCGGAGCTTTCTCTCGGTCTTCTTGTCCAGCAAGATCATATTGTTCGTCATACACAGCTTTCAACATTGGAAGCCGGTCTACAAGTTCTGGGGTCTTCATCGCAATGTAATAAGCCAGTCCCGCTGCTACAGCGGGTAGGAAACGGAAACTCATGTCCGGTGTATTTATCCCCGTGCCCGCGTCTTCAATACGGCGCATACGCCAGTACACAAACAAGTAATAGGGGGCTAACGAGGTTCCTTGGTCTGGCACAGGCCATATCACAATCTTTGGAGTGTCACGCAGACGGTCTATTTTGACTTGTATGGGGCGACCTTGGGTCTGTTTATTAGGTATGGAGGCGTAGGTAGAAACGCTGATACGAGAAATTGTAATGTCTTGCTGAGTGCTATAGTTGCCATTCCCGGTGCGGATAACGTGCTCTAGTAGGTCAATGGTATCCGCAGGTAGATTGTACTCTTCCTGTCCTTGGACGAGGTTGATATACCCCTCCTCAATGCACCACATGTTAATGCCACGGTTAGCCCACTCAATGGTCATCAAATTCATAGACCGGCGGGCAGTACGTAAGTCGTAACCAGAACGCATCTCGCGCCCAGCTCTTTCCCACGCTTCCTCAGCGAGCTCAGTGAACTCCATGTTAAATACTGAGGTACCCGAAGTTGCCATTACCTAAATCCCGCTGTTTTCTTTGCAATCTTTTTGGGTTGCGCTACAAACTGTTTCCCTGCTTTTTTGCCAGCCCGCTTCGCCTTTGTTGTTGCGGCGTATTCAGCAGCACTAAGGTTTTCAATCGCGGCTTTTGGCAAATACCTTTCGCCCGTTTTACTGGACGGCTTGCCGCTTTTAGTTGTCCATTTCTGATCGCCCCAATCTTTCAGGGATTTCTGGGGAGCTTTCAATCTTTATACCCTCCACCTGCCGCTTTATAGCGTTTAGCCATTACTTGCGCTTTTCTTGCGCTCCATTGGCCTGCACCTGTACCTGCAATTGCCGCAGCTTTAACACTGTTAAAAATACGTTTGCGTAACTCGGGCTTAGTGTAATTTCCTGCCTCATTTACCTTAGATTTTGCTTCACCGCCCTCTTTCATATAACCCATTTTGTTACGCACTTCAGTAGGTAGTTTGGAAAGTCCCGTTTTATCTTCTGGCACTTTTTTTAACTCCCCGCCAGCCGCCATCTTTTTAGTTAAAAATAGTTTATCAACCATTTCTATTCTTTGAGGCTTAGTTGTAACTTTATTAATAACACTTAGACGTTTGGCTTTGCTGTTTCCTTCATCATAAAAGCCAGCCTTTTTTAAAGATTTAGCTACTTCACCTTGTTTCATATAGTTATCAGCGGCGTTTACTTTTCCGCCTTTATCATATTGCGTGAAGTCAGTGTCATCCCGACGGGATGTAGTTTTTCCGCCGGGCATCTTGGACTTGTTAATTATGCCCATACCACGGGAGGGCATCATACAAACTTACCTTTGGTTTTGCCTTTTATTGCACAACCATCAGCGCGTTTTGAAGCGGAGCTAACGCTGCCGCCTTTCTTGTACCCCTCGTCTTTTAGTCCTTCCCTATATCCTCTTTTACCCGCTGCGCGGTCGTCCATACCTACTTTTTCTGACATATAAGCGTCAGCGTCGTCAATTTTATCTCCAAGGTACTGCCCCGCTCTTTCAATATACGCCAGAGGAGTGCCTAGTACGCCCCGCGCGTCGACGATCTATTTTGGCGTTTAGCACCTGCTTTGCGCCCCATTTCACGGGAGGTGTCGTAACTTTTATCAAGCTCCTGTTGTCTTTTCCGTTGGCGCTCAAGGCCTGGCATGTCCATCCCGCCTCGCACCATCACCTCTAAAGGTAGTTTTTTGTTAGCCATAATCGTCTCCTAGCAGGCCATTCCGCCTGAGTTCATTTTAACAACTTTACCTTTGGTTTTGCCTTTCATAGCAATACCATCAGCACGTCGAGAAGCAGAACCCACAGAGCCACCTTTAGAGTACTTTTGGGTTTTGCTAGCCATTTCTTTTTTCTCGTGCTTAACCATAGCTTTAGGAGCGCCTTTCTTCTGCATAAACGCCATTTCTTTTTTCATCATTGACTTAGATTCTTTCATAGTACCCTCAACAGTTCCACGCCCGCAGGCTTTTGTTTATCCGACTATCTGGATCATTTGCAGTCTTCGCACTAGTAAGTTTAGCTTTCATGCCTTTCATCCGAGCGCAAAACGAATCACGCCGACTACCCCCTTCCGGCTGGGGCTTCTTCAACCCCGGCTTTCCCGGATTAGCTGCGTTATAAGATGCACGTCCTTTGGCGTTCAAACCACCTTTATCGGACTTACCTTCTTTACGTTGCCATGCAGGTGACTTAGCCATAGAAAATTTGCGCCGAATCAATGTTAAGCATTAGCGCATAAATGCCGTTGACTACCAGCACACCTTCGCCCGGAATAACCGGTGCATTGCTAAAAGTATCAGTGCTATCTATTTCATACGTCATTAACCAACGCCCACTACCACTTACATACGAAGCAACGGTACCCCCAGATATAGTGCCAGAGTTAATATCTGTAAGCGTAAAACTGCTGGAGTTTACAACGGTAATAACATAGTTTCCGTCTGTTGCGGATTCGCTGGAAGCACTATTAAAGTGAATACCAACCGTGTCGCCAGATACTAGCCCGTGTGCAGTTTTTGTCACGGTTACGGTTGTAGTGGAGCGGGCGTAAGTAACACTAGAAGTTACCGGCGCGGTAATTGTATCAAACAGCACCAAAGTGCCATCTGTGCCAGAACCAAAAAATGAAATGCCTTTGACCCGGTTTCTTCCAAGAACAAAAAAACCACTTGAGTTTAAATGACCTTGTTTTACGTCATATTGCATTGTCATAACACACTCCTATTAAGCAGTGCGTGTGAACACGTACGCAGTTGCGCTCGAAAACATGATTGTGTAGCGAGCCAGACCAGTTACGCCCGCAGCAACAGTCAAGTCACCAAAAGACGCGCTACTGTCTACGCCAGCGGTGGACAAGATACCGTTAACAGCAGCAACAATGCTTACAGCACTTGCACCGGCAGTGTTGTCTATGTAGAGGTTAAAAATTGTACCCTGAACCGCACCAAGAGCTGCACCCAACAACGTACCTGTAGGCAGAGTGATTGCAGTAGCTGAGGCTGAAGTAGAAGTGATGTAACCGGTCGCAACTTCCGCGGCGGTAGCCACTGCGGTAGCGTTTATTGCTGATGTTGTAGTGTGGGTAACCGTGCCGACAGCCATGCTGCCGATAAAGCCATTGGTAGAAGTAACGGGACCAGAAAATGTGGTAGAAGCCATTAGAATTTCCTCACTTTGCGAGTTATGCGCATCTGTCTGCAAAGTCGTCAGCCGGGGCTGTCAGATACGCGGGTTGTTCCCGGTTGCGCATTTTATATCATGTTGCTTATTGTGTGTCTACACACTCAACAAAAAGAAAGGGGCCGAAGCCCCTCTCAAATACTGCATGTAGCTAAGCAGCTTAGCTTGCGCCGGGTGAGCCGAAGATACCCAAAGGATCAGACACACCAAACGAGTACCTTTCTCGGCTCTTATATCTGCTGTTTCCAGTATCGAAATCGGCATCCATAGAAGTTGAGATTGGGGTACGTGTGAAGTGTTTCAGACCATTAGGAACGTCGGTGGTCAGGAACCAAGCATTGGTGTCAGTCAGGTAATGGTTAATTGCGTAACCACCGGGGATTGAACCATTGTTTTTCAACGCGTTGATGTCATTGTCCGCTGTGCTAACACGAAGCTCAGTTTCCAAGATGCGGGTTGCAGTGAACTGCAATGCAGGTGGAATGATAAGTTTGTTAGGTTTAGAAGCGATCAAAAGACCACGTTCGTCAGTCCAAGCAGCGATCTGAATTACAGCGGCTTCCAAAGAAGTCTCATTCAAATCCGCAGGAGTTGACGGGGTGTTGCTGTTAGTTCCACCAGACACCAAAGGATGCGCAGTAGAGCACAACACAACGCCGTCACCGTAGGTGGGGCCACCAGAGAAAGCATTGTTCAAAATTGCAGCTGCTTTAACCTGTTTTGTGTATGCCATAGCGCGAGCTAGTGCTTTAGTGTAACGACCAGACAGTGAATCGTACAAGTTGTCCTCAATGGCCTCTTCGGTCAATGAGAAGCCCATAGCGATAGTCTCGTGTGTGTAACGAGCCGTAAAAGCTTCTTGTGCGTTGTCGTATGCCATAGCAGCGCCTTCGTTTTTGACGGGGGCAGCGCTAAAGCCTGACAACTTGGTTTCTTCTTCAAAAGAACGGTCAGAGAGTTCGGATTCGAAAATCTCTTTATGTTCTTCACCATATTTCTTATATTCCAAGCCAAACAAAGCGTTAAGGCCGGGAAGGAGTTCTTTAAGTAGTTGTGCTCTTGAAATTGCCATGTGTTATTGCTCCTTATAAGCCAACTGAATTGTTATAGGAATGGCCCCCGGTCACTACGCTACTAACTATAACGGGCGCATTGAACTTCACAATTGCTTCTGCGAAGAAAGTAGTGCCGCTAGATACGTAGGAAGTGTCTGGTACCACATCCACAATGCGCATTGGCAGAGTAGAAGTTGTAGTTGCCGCCTGTAAGATAGCCACCCGTGAGTTACCGGTAGCAGTAACACCCGCGTTTTGTACCAAAGCACTGTTCAAGCCGATATCCGTATACTGGAGACCTGCAATAACAGTAGTGCCAGATACAACAGCTACTTGGAACAACTGATCTGGGTCATCGGCTACAAAAGCAGAGATGAAACCAGAAGTTACAGTAGTGTTAGCTGGGAAAGACTGGCTAAAGGTAAGTTGATTGGTAACGGTATTTATAAACGAGCAGCCAAGGAACACACCCACAACGCCAGTTGCAGCAACTGCGGTAGTACCTACATCTTTAATAATGGTACCATCTGTGGTGCGAGAAACAACGTCACCAAAGAAAATGCCCGTGTTATAGCCAGAGGCTATGCGCATTTGTCGGGTGGCACCCGCAAACACCTGTCCACCGATTAGGTTAACAGGTTTTAGCCCGTAAGGGGCTGATACTGTTGGAAAAGCCATATGAGACTCCTAAATGTTTAAGTTCCTTTGCCGAAAGTAACTTTGGATGACCGCTCACTAAAAAGCGGCATACGTGGGTCATTTTCGCGCATGAGATTGTTGTCCACAGATCGAATCTGCGCGTCCGCCTGATTTTTATAATAGGCATTACGCTCATCGACCAATTCAACTGGGGCTTTGCAAAGCAGTAGTCCGCCTAGAACAACATTGTCTTTGAAGCGCTCATTTTCAGAGTGCGACAAGAAAATTTCGGGGTGATCTACAGCTTTTACGGGCTCCCAGCCTTCACGTAGTTTGGAGGAAACATTGGTGGGATCAGCTTGACCCCGCATAGATATGCGTATCCATCGAAACGCGTAACCGTCCTGTGGGGTTGGCGACGGAAGTGTTTCCGGCTTAAACCACGACTTCTTACGGGCTACTGCGTCACGGGTGGTTAAATCTCTGCTAAGTCTATTATCAGCCATTTTGTTTCCTCTCTAGTTCTGCAACCTGTGCGGCGTATTGTTCCATAGTAACTCCAAGTCCTCGGGCTCTTGCTTGTTGTGATGGCGAAAGGGTGACCCTTTTAGGGGCCGTGCTCCGCGTAGCGGGTGCCACCACACTGCTTGACTTCCTCCTCTGAGGAGACTCACTTGGAACGTCTTCGTCCGAAAACTGCTCGGGGAAAATCTGTCGTAAACGAGAATCTAACCTCTCGTAGTAAACATCAGAGCCGGGGTCTATACCCTCGCGCTTTAATTTAGTATCTAACCCTAACGCATATGCCGTCATCTCAGGGTTATTGTCATCGCCAAACCATGTGTTCTTTTTGGCCCAAGCTGCTGCCTTTGGATCACTTGGTGCTGCGGCCTGTCTTGGAGGAGCTTGTACCGGAGTTTCTCGCTCTTGTAAAGGGGGTACCTTTATGTTTTGTACCCTCTCCATACGCAGTCTAGCGGTAGTTAGGGATTCTTGTGCAGTTACAAGCGCATCAGAATCACCTGCTTCATAGGCTTCTTTGTACATACGGCGAGCTTCGGCAACCTCAGTTTCCACTGCTTTTTTGGCGTGTTCTACCAGCGCAGTATGACTTTTGTTTACCGATCCTTTGAGCTGCGCATTCTCGTCAGCCATAAGTTTCGCGTAGTTTCTTAGCTCTTCGCGTTCACGTACTGCTTCTTCTTTAGCCCTACGCTCGTCGTGGTAACCACGACTAAAATGCTGGAGACGTTTCTTAACTTTGTTGGCATACGTACCCAACTCTGCATCGGTTAGCTCCTCTGGCGGACCATTGGGCATACGATCTCGGTCTACTTTCGGGGTCGCTACTTCAGGTTCATCAACCTCCGTCTCAACCTCTATATCCTCGTTCTTGGTAGTCTCTATTACCTTGTCACTAAGGGGGTCCATTCGACCCACCGCACCTTCGATTTCAAATTCGCGGTCTCCTTTTTTACTTACCACGTCCTTATCGGGGTCGGGGAACTCATACTCTACAGTTTGCATTACCATGTTTTATTCCTCTAGGCACGGGCTATGGCTTTATGGTTAGGAACAGTTGCCTCGATTGAATCATCGTTCATCAGTCGATACTCTTGGTTCCCAATCTTAAAACGCGTTCCGGTATTAGTTCTAAACATCACATAGTCACCCGGTTTGCACCAAGGACCAGTTGGGTATCGCTCTTTATCTGCATACGCTTGAGGCCCAAGCTCTAGTACCATGCCAGCAGTAGACAGAATGTACTCGTCCCGTACTGTTTTGGTCGCTTTAAGGATTGTTCCTTCCTCAAAAGTCTCCTCTACAGGGACAAGCGCAATCAATATCTTGTAACCTACTGGGTGGGGGATATTAGCCTCTCGTTCCATATCCTCCTTTTCTATTTTTGCTTTGCGTTGTAGTTCTAACTCAGTCATCATTTTGTTCCCTTTGGTGCCGCACAAGGTCATTTAACTCACGTCGGGCGGTCGCTAGACCTCGGATAGCGCCACACGCTTCTCTATATTCTGCAAAGTCTTTGGGACCTCCAGAGTGTAGAAATTCTTCGATGCTTCGTTGCTGGTCAACGAGTTTTTCTTCTAATACGTCAAAAACGGTTTTAGCCATAATTTAGCGCCCGAATGGGGGTTTTTTGGGTGGCGGAGCTTGCTGCTTCTGCTGCATAGACATCATTACTTTAGCTGCGTCTATGTCAGCCTTGCGCTTGCCCTGCTTTCCTTGGTCATCAAGCCGCACACCTTCTATGGTAGCGTTGATGTGTACCTTCTGACCTTCTAGCTCTAACTTCTGCTTGGCGAGAGCAATATCAGCCTGATCTTTAGCTACTTTGCGCTGTACGTCTTGCGCTTTAATATCTACTTCTTGTTTCTGCAACTGGAACGCTGGGTCTTGAGCCTGTTGTTCACCTTGCTGCTGTGCAGCTTGTTGCTGGTGAGCTTGGGTGACCTGACGTCCAGCGTCTGCTAGAAGTCTAGAGAGTTGCAACTCCATCTCTTCCGGCATTTCTTCGCTTGGTGCGGGTAATGGAACGCCCAGTTTATCTTCCATTTGTTTGCGATACGCAAATGCCAAGTGTTCTGCCATATGCGCTTGTAACGCTCCCATAACTTGCTGCGCCATTGGATTTTGTCCAATAGTTGCCATAATCATCGGGTCTTGCATAAACGCTTGGTGCGTAGCCATGTGTGCGTCATGGTCTTGGTACATAAACGCCTTCATGGGTTTACCCACGAGAGCCGCCATGTTCTCACTTACTGGATCGGCTGGTTTAGAATCATCTGAGTTAGGAACCAGCTTGTCTGCATTCTTAACGCCTAACACCTCGATCATCTGCCGGTGTAACTGTGGTAGGTCGTATATCTGTGGAGCACCCTGTGCCATCTGCAACACCGCTTGGTACTGCACTACACGCTGCGCCATCGTGCTGCTGTTAGGATCGCTGACGGGAATAACTTCTACCATCGCATAGTCGGCTTGACGTGCGCGTGGCTCACCACGGTCAGGGACATACCCATATTCCTGTGGGGCGTATTCAGCAATGAGAGTCTTAAGTAATTTAAACTCCTGCTTCATCGCGTAATGAACGCGAGCTTGTACCGCTGCCATCGGCTTTAACGTGCGTTCCAAAAGGGCAAGTGTAGTCCCCACTGGCGCATTAGCACTCATATCACTGATGTTCATATCTGAGATAGCGCCGAGACGCCGTCCTTCTTCAGTAATCTGATTCAGCAGCGCCAGCAGGGTCTGGCTAGGTTCTTTATATGGTAGTGGCAGGATGTTGTCGCGTATGGAACCGCTAGGGACATCCACATCTCTAAACTCACCCGGAGCGATGGGGGTATCGTCGCCTTTAACTCGCAGTCCGCGTGTCTTGAGCCCCCCGGGTAAGTTACTCAGTGTGCCAGCGTCTACCAACTGGCGAATTAGTGAGGTGCCCGCTTTAGCGTAACCTCCAATGATGTGTATAAGACCAAGACCATAGAAACCAAATCCCGGTACGTACACATAATGTACAAAGTGTTGTCTTTTAAGTTTCAGCGGGTCATCAGGGTTCCAGTTACGGCGTATGGACAGCACGGTGTCAGTGCCCTTTTCAATAGTGACTACGTACGGCACGGGAAGCTGATCCCCTTCTCCCTCATCTACTTCCGCTCCTTCAATTACGAGGTCTGCGTGAATTTCATACACGGCGTAACGGTGGTCATGGGTAACAGTAAACCCACCCTCTTTAGCTTTCTTCTCTTCAATGTCGGTGTGGTAGGAGACGGGGTCGCCAAGTTCTACGTCACGGTAAAAACCCGCTGCCTGCAACTTAGCCATCTCGTTTACAGTTTTGCGCATGACGTGTGTAACACGTTCAGCAGACTCTAGATGTGACGCGCCGTACGGTACAATTACATCTTCCGCTGGGAGGTACATCGCCACTTGGCGTCCACGGGACGGATCGAAATATACTTTTTTAAATGCTGAACCAGCTAACCCTAAGGAGTACAACATCCGCTCATGCTCCGGGCGATACTCAGTCATCACCTCGGTTAACTCATAGTTCATGTCGGCTTTTACGCGCTCTGCGGCTTCTGTTTTGTCTTTAGTTTCTTCGCCTATAATCTTGGCTCGTACTGGCCCCATCGCAGGGAAAGTCTCGCTCATAGACTCGGCTTGGAACCGGATAGCTGCCTCGGCAAGAATAGTGGAATAAACACCGCAGGCGTCTTCCCACGGGTCAGTTCTCATCTCGTACTTGAACCCAATACTTTCTAACCCTTTAACGAATGTGTCCGCCCAGTCCTTGCGTCCTTGAATGTCAGACTCAACTTCGCCCATGATGTCAGTGGCTAGCTCGGTTAACGTACCTTCATCTAAGTAGTCCGCGAGATTGGCATCAAACGGAGCAGACTCAATGGTATCGTCCGTAGTGTCCCCGAAAGTAATTTCAATAGAGCCGTCATCAAGTGCTATAGTGGTGGGTGCATCAAGGACTATATCAAGCCCAACATCCATACCTAGCCCATTAAGACCAGCGAGCCCTGTCGGTGCCGCATACAAACTCTTTTCAATTGCCATGTTTGTTTCCCTTATTTGCTACGGACTAGATCAAGGATCATCTCATCCAACGTTTTTTCTTCCGGCGAATGTACTCTAGTAACCCCATACAACGCTTCTTGTTCCGGGGTTAACCAGTTGCTAAACCCCTCAGAAATTGCTTTGTACAT
>Ga0181346_1001203_pt1 | contig 11366 bp, 10 predicted proteins | sample Su13VDMM15DN_FD_130100 | JGI IMG/M metagenome (GOLD analysis project Ga0181346, IMG submission 130100) | Freshwater viral communities from Lake Michigan, USA - Su13.VD.MM15.D.N | ecosystem: Environmental > Aquatic > Freshwater > Lake | place: USA: Michigan | collected 2013-07-15 | reverse complement strand
GTTATTGTCGGTGAAAAATCATAAGGAATTGATGCTTGTGCCTTAACAACTGTTTTTTGTGGGTTAAAACCACCTGTAGGTACATCAGGGTAAAATATAACAACACCGTCTAAAACACCGAATCCTGGGTATTCGACAATAACATCAAAACCTAAATTATTACTTATTTCATAAACAATCATCTCACCTAATGATGTTAATTCTGAAGCATCCCAATTTGTTGGTAAGAACACATCAGTTGATGGGTCACCTGTCACTTTAAAGACACAACCTGTTGTGTTTATTACTCCTGATATTATTTGTGCGACATTTGAAAAATTATCACCAGCAACATAATTCACTATTTCATATGTTTCACCTAATATTAAACCACCATAGATTTCAGTTGATGATGTATATGTAAATGAACCTGTTTGTGTTAACAACGCACTCCATTTTTTATAAGGTGCTAAATCATCATATGTTGATTTATAAGTTTGACCTGAATAATACACGGGTATATATGTCGTCGCACTATAACCTGTTAATGATGGTAGTTGATTTATAGTTTTACCTGTTAAACTCATTTTTTTTTATTTTTTTATTTTTTTATTTAAAACTCTAAGAATTCATTATTACCTATTGATAGATAAATATCTACACCTATCAAGACTGGATTTTCTAATACTTGATTAGCAGGTGTTGGGGTTGGTGTGGGTGTTGGTGTGTGGGTTGGTGTAATTGTAGGGCTTGGTGTTGGGGTTGGTGTATTACATGGGTTTGAAGTTGTGGTTGTTGTTGTATAAGGTCCGTTAACACAACAAGGGAATTCTGAAACATAACAACTTTCATATTCTAAATCATTCGCGATAAACGACTCTTGAATATATACATTTAATTTTTCACGAATCGGTAGTATTAATACACCTTCATCATTTCTTAACAAAAATTGTCCTTCGTATTTACCAACTCGATTAGTGTCAGTCGATGTTAATTGATAATATATATAATATTCAGGTTCAGAATTTGGGTCAATAAAAGTTTTCTCCACAAAACCTGCGGGTCTCGAACTAATTTTTGGGATACCGGTTTCAACATCAACCATTGAAAAGAAGATTGCTGATAATTCTATGGTCTTCATAAAGTTATCAAAATCACTTCTTCCATTATTAACTACTTGTAATTTTAATAATGGTAATGTTGCATTTTTTTTTATAAAAAAATCCATCTACTATTTTTAATTATAAATAGTTTGATATTAAAAAAACAAAAGAGGTATTACTACCTCTTTTAACTTTCTTTTCTTAAATCCCTATTATAATGGTCAAATCTATTGTGTTCAGTTGGTGTTAATAACAATAATCCAAAATTTAAATTACCTTTTTTAAGTTCTTGAAACATATAACTCATCCAAGTTTGTTCATAAGGGTGAGACCATGTTGTATTTAAAAACATTTTTCTACTTCCTGATTTTGAAACTACTTGTGGCCAATTACAATAATAAATTTCACCTGTAACATAAGGTAAACCTTCATAAGATTTAACATTTTCATATTTAACTTTAGGTGCGTTAGAGTCAGTTCCTTGTTCAGGTAATCTATAATATTCCGGCCAAAACTCATCTCTAACAACTTGTGGAACATTATACCACGACCATTGAGTTGAATTATCACCAAAAAATTCCGAGAAATTTAATTTTAAAAAATCAAAATTTTCATTTTTTGCTATATTTAATGATTTGTTATATAAATCATCCACAACTCTATTAAAACCGTTTCGACAGACATCACCTTTTTTAGGATAGAAAAACATATCGTCCTCGAAGAAATACATAAATTCTAAATCCGATTTATCAAAATGTTCGGCAATCCATTGTCTACCACCACAAATCCCTAAGTTGTCTTTTTTAATATGTTCAAATCCGTATTCAGAACATAAACGACTATATTCGGGAGTAGTACTTAAATCAGTTGAGTTATCTAATAAAATCTTTCTTGGTTTTTCTATAAAGTTTTTATCATATTCTAACATTGAAATAATTAAAGTTTCAAATTGTTTTGGACTATTAAAACCTATCACATATACCCCAACATTATCAACTCTATTAATATTAGGTATTATATTTGTTGATTGGACTAACTGAGTGTCGTTGGATATAACTTGAACGGTTTGTTTTAATTCAACATTATCATTCTTCAAATCCTCAAAAAACTTACTAATTAAACCACTGTAATCAATTTCAAAGTAACTTGTTAATTCAGGGTATTTATACATCAGAATTGAGAATAAACTCTCTTCCGTTCCCATTAAATTATTATTTAAAGTATCAATTAATAATGAGTAATAAATTCCATTAACTTGTGATATATAATCTTTATGACCACCAAAAAAACCTCCACGACCAACTAACGTTACTTTATTTCCCGCATATTTGTTTAGTTCATCATATTTAAATCCGTGAATTTCTGACTCGGCTTCATATGGGAATGATATAAAAGTGAAGTTTTTTAAATACTTTGATAATTTATCAATAACTTTATCGTGAGTAAAATAACCAGCATGAACTGTATTAGTAATACCGGCATCTAACCAAAAAAGATAATCAGAATTAAATTTATCCATAATTTTAGCATCATTAAGTAAAAACATTTTACTCATAACTAATGGATTATAAAGTTCTAATTTTGCTTGTGTTGATTCTTCTAACCACCCAACTTGACTATACCACTCAGATTTTTGTCTAATTGTTTGGATTTTTTCATAATAGTCATTGTTTTTAAACCAATCTGTATTACGTAAAATAAATTGTGTGTTTGTATTATCTCGATATTTTTTAACTAACTTTTGAAGTTCTTCGTCACCAAAAATTATTAAATTAGCATCAATTTTTAATAATTGAGTAAATTTCTCAATATAATGTTTATAACTACGAGACCAATTGTTTTCTAATTTATCACGACCAATATCCCATAAACCTGTAACTATGGTGATTTTATCATTTGATGGATGTGTAATTGGGTCAATCGTTAATTCTTTTTTTTTTGATTGAGTATTATCACCTTTAACCAACATACCTAATTGATTACAAAGTTCAACAACATTATATTCAAGACCTCTTTCATTCAAAAAATCAACAATTGCCGCATCAACACCTGGTAAATCAGGTCTTAAATAATCGTGAAATAATATAACACCACCATCAACTACTTTATCGTAAACTTTGGTTAAACTGTCATAAATTGAATCGTAGAAATCACCATCTAAAAATGCGAAACAAATTTTTTCAGGGATTTTATAATCAGGAACATTTTTAAACCAATCTTTATGAATGATGGGTATTGGTAAATTGTTTTGTTTAAAATTTTGAATTAATATTTCTTCTGATGTTTTTAGAGTTCTAGGTCTCCATCCGGTATTTTCTTCCCATTTTGATAAATCAGGTAACCCCTCAAACGAATCATAAACATATAAGTTTTTATTAACTTTAGTTTCAACCAAAGTTTTCATCAAATATTTAGATGATTCACCAACAAAACAACCAAACTCAACAACATCACCATCTAAATTATTATCAATGACTTTATGTAAGTTAATAACAAGTTGTTCAACTTGTTCAGGTGTGTTCATACCTGCTTCAATTTTGTTATTTTCAAAGTTTAATATTGATTCTATAATACTCATAATTATTTAATTTTACATACCCATACAACTGAGTCAAATATTTCTTTATTATATGGTTTTAGGTTATTTCTCAAACAAGCCTCATCTATATTATTATCAGCAATTTCGTGCCAATTCCAAATTTTTCCATGATAGTTTTCATCAAAATTATCTCGATTATCAACATAGTCGTGAGCCATTATAAAATCACCATCTTTAATGTAATCGGATAAAACATTAAATTCACCAACTTTATTACCACCATCACATAATACCATAGTAATACCATCTTGTTGAATGTAATCAATAACTTCTTGATTTACTGTTGAATAATCATTGTTAAACACGTTTTCTACTCTAACATCAATACCGTCATTTATCATATCTTTATACCACCCCATTTCGTGTATATCGTATGAAAGTATTTTAGTTTCTAAGTTTGATTCCTTTATTACTTGTTGTAAAAACGATGTGAATCCACCTAACGCAGTTCCAATTTCTAATATCTGTTTTGGTCTAACTTCATTTAAAAAGTTATAAAAAACTTCAAAAACATTATGATTTTGTTGACATGCCATATTTAAAAAGGATGACAACCCATCATTTTCTTCTAAATTAACTCTTTTTGTTATTGATTGGTTAAATTCCATAATACTCTTTTTTTATTTTTTTAATTAAATTGAATTCATCAAAGTATCTTTCTTTCATTTTAAGTAAATCTGGTAACATTTGATTATATAATTCGTCTTTATTATCATTAATCCATGTTAGTTTATTAATCAGATAATCATAATCTGTGATACTCTCTAACAAAATATAACCTGTTTCAGGCCAAAATTCTTTAATGTTAGAACAACCATAATAAATTGGTATAGTATTACTTAAAATACAATCATAGAACTTTTCACTAATATAGTTTCTCTCATTTGAATTCTCAATACTTAAACAAAATTTATAATCTTTTAAAGAATCCCATTTTTTACCAACATGTGGTTTTAAATTTTCGTGATTCCCCCATCCGTAAAAATCAATAAAAGGTAATTTATTATAATTTAAAGACACCAAGTCAGTCCTTTCTTTGTATAAACAACTAATAGGAAATGACTCCTCATTTAAACCTCTGTTTGAGATAAAAGAACAAATACCTTTAGGTTTTTCAACGTTTAAATTGGTTAAATTATTATAATTCCAAAATTCATCACCTTCTTCCCAAGGACCTCTACCACCATAAAACATATGGGCAATTGTTTCCGTAACAGACTCTATTGGTGAATAGTTATTTTTATCAAACCCAAATATTTTAACATCACTAAAATCATTAAAATGTCTTTGATGACCACCTGACCAAGTAGGTTCTTGTGGGAATACAAATAATGGTTTATTATTTACTGATGGTTCTGTAACATATCCAAATGCTATGAGTAAGTCATAATCTTGGCCTTCCGAAATAATTTCAATATCAGATAATGATTCGGTATTACCAAACTGTTGAATTAATCTTGTTTTAATTTCCTCATTACTTGACCAATTACAAGTTACTTTAACTCTCATTATATTTTTTTTTTACGATTATTTACTTAATATAATAAATTAAACAACATTATTATCAATATTAATCCAAACATATCTTTCTTCATCGTCAACATTTAAGTTGATATAATTATGACCTATGGTATTTGGGCCTATTGTTGTTATTGGCCAATAAATTTTTTCAGCGTTAGATAACCAACAAGCCCAAAATGAAAATGTTCCTTGACATCCTATTATAGTTTTTTTTGTTGTGATTATTTTAAATAATTCCAAAATTGGTAAATCAAGAATTGTTGGGTTATATTGAGATAATTCAGATAATAAAGTTTGATGTTTATTTATATGGTCAATACTCACGTATAAATTATCAAATTCCAAATCTTTTAATATGTCAAGATAAAAATTATCGGGTATTTTAAATGTTGGGTCAATACCACTATCTCGTAATAAAATAATAACATCGTTTTTATTATCACTATCACCAATAAGGTTAGAATAAAGTATTTTTATTTTTTGTTTGTAATTTTTAACATAATCGTATTTTAAAAAATACCCATCCATAAATGTTTTTTTTTCAAAACTTTCTTCAATTACTTTATCAAGACCAATTTGGTGAATACTATGTTCAGACACATAATATTCAGGACTTTCAATTTTTACACCTTCGTTGGAAAAGTATGGGAATAAAATATTTTCACCCGCTCTTTTAATATATGAATGTTCAGGAACATTTAAGGCATAACCGTGGGTATCTGATATTATTTTGGAAACTGCGTAAGTAAAAAGTTTATTTCCAAAATTACGTCCTGATGACGCGAATTCGTGAGTTATTGTTATCATAATCTATTTAATATATTTTGACATAATTTATCGGTTGTTAAATTTTCTACGGTATAATTGTACAGTATTTCCGAATACTCTTTATATTGTGAATCACTAATATTCGGGTAATTTTTTTCTATTTCGATTAACAATTTTTTTGGTAAGTTAGTTAACGTATAGTCAGGACAATTTGTTAAGTTATCAAATAATGGAATACATTTATTTGCTAAAATTTCATAATGTCTCATAGAGTCCCATCCACCTTTTTTTTTGGTTATACCATATTTACTAATTCTATAATTATTATAATATTCCTCTTCATTTTCAAAAATATATTTTGATGATGATATATTAGTACAGTTATCTAATGAAGGTATCGAATCTGATAACTCTTGTGTTTTTATAGTGTCGTTAGTTAATAATTTACTTCGGTGAATTGCGTAATTTATTGGTAATATATTTTTATGTTCAGGTTTAACTAACTCTCGTTTGAAGTATATTACTTTTTCATTATAATGTTCAAATCTCCAATCTTCGTCCTCACCATTAATAAAAATAACATTTTTACCATTGGTGGCTTTCATAACCTCATCAATCATTAATGAATTACGAGAAATAAATGAGTAAATAATTAAATCATAGTAATTATTTTTTATTTTTTCTAAAATATCAGAAGGTGTGTTATTTAATGATGTATCTAAAATATTAGTATAAGTGAACCCATACCCCCAATAATGAAATTTATTTATTGGAGTTCCTTTATATAAATAAGGACAAGCTTGGGTTGACTCTACATCAGTCCCAAATAAATCTTTCATCCCTAAGTAAACAGAATCCTGTAGATAATCAGAGGATGTTGATGGTATTATTAAAACTTTCATATTTTTTTACTAATTTCTTATAACATTACAAGAATATTCATCAATATTTAATCGAATAATATTACTCATAATGTTTAAATTTTTAACTTGATTTACAAAAACGTGTTCAGGTACACAATCATCATACTGTTTAAAATTATTTAGATTGTCAATTATTTGAGTGAATTGTTTCATATGATTAGGTAGTATGTACAAAATATCAGAAAAATAGTATGGGTCATCATAATAAAATTCACCATTATCAAATCCTGTATACATTTTAGTTTTATCTAACGTATGTAAATTAGGTATCTTAATTACATTAACATCGTACCTACATTTAATAATAAAATCATATTCATCCCAATTAAACAAATTACTAGCATTCTGAACCGAATAAAATTGGCTTAGAAATGGTTCTTTAGATGGACACCTGAAATTTTCTAATTCAGGTTTACCCCAATTATTTATTGGGGGTTCAATCAAAAATTTTTTAGGTGAGTACAGTTTATTAATTAATTCAGGTAAATCTGGTTGAACATCATAATGTTTAAACAATCCGTCATAACCATTATTTTTTATTTCATCGTCCCACCATAATTGACAATATACGTCAGTGTCATAGACATCTAAAATATTTTTTTTTATAGACTCAAATGAGTTTAACACATTTCTACCTTGGCCACAAATAAAAACCGCAACTTTCATGTTTTTAATATTTAACTTTTTCCCAATTATTTAAATTACACGTCACTTTAATAATATGGTATAAACCATAGTTACCAAAATCACCCATCTTGTAACCTGATAGTAAAGCCGAAACACCAATTTCAAACGCCTCCATATCTACGGTTATTGGATGTTCACCCTGAGTTTCAAACTTATAACAGAAATCTTCAAATGTTTTACTCATTTTAGGTAATCTTTCATCGTTTTTAACTATAAAGACGTGTTCACTTGGTAATACAGCATCGAACCATTCTTTTGGACCGTTTTCTATAGACACTTCGTAAAAGAAAAATTTATTACTAAATAAATTACCCGCAAAATAAGGATTAACTTGACCGGCATCAATTAATTTTTTATGTTCTTTAACTTTAATTTCGTGGTCTTGTAATTCAGTATGTAATATACAATTTGTTCTAGTTCCTAACATATCAATACCTGACGATATGTTAGTATTTAACATGTCTTTAACTTCGTTAATGTCCCAAGTGTCAGATATACCCGCATCACAATCAAGATAAAGAACCCAATCATATTTTAAATCAATATCTTTTATTGAATAAAATTTTAACAACTGATTAAAAACCCCAACAGTTAATCTGTGTGTTTCTAATAGTTCCGTTCTAATTATAACCCTATCCCCGTAAATTTCTTTTTGGTTTAAAAAATGTTCAGGTTCATTAGTGGTTATCATAATATCGTAAGGTGTTTTTTGCATTACATCCTCAATTAATCTTTGTGCAAATGTTGAGTAAATTTCAGCGCCTGGTTTTTGTCGATTAACAAAACAAATAGTTGATACTAATATATTCATAATTTTAACTTAAAAAATTTTTATTAAACCTTTCCATTATTTTTTCCGGTGAATGATTATCATAAGATTTATAATAATCATCATATTTAATATATGATTTAATATTACTTAGAATATCATATAAATCACCACCATTATTATATAGAATGGCTCTATCTCCTAATATTTCTAAATGAGACCTTTCACCAGATAACGCATAAGTCACTACCGGTTTATTCATTATTGAAAATTCCGCAACCGAACAACCAAATGTTTCACCCCCACTTCTGGCGTGTAACATTGCATCACAAGCATCAATAAATGAAGATTTTTCGTGTAAATCCCAACTACCCGGTAAATGTATTACGTTTGGATGGTCTTCCATAAATTTATTTATATTCATAAAAATAAAATAAATATCATTACGTTCATTTACTATTCTTTGGATGGTATCGTGAGCGTCTCGGTGATTAAATTCTGTTGACCCACCTAAATACCCAAACACTATTTTATCTTTACCTATACCTAATTTTTCACGTAAATTATAATTAGGTTCAGGTAATCTTGTTATCATATGGGGAACTGCATATTTTTCAGGGTCGTATCCTTGGTCTTTGGCTAACCAATCTGAAACATAACAATATTTATGTCCGTGAGGTTCGTTTGCCCTAAAAACTGTATGAATAAGACTTGGTGTGTCAACCAAACAAATACCATCTGACCTTCCACCTCCTTTAATTATATACAAAAAATCCGCGTTTCGTTGATTTAATACTGTTTGATACATGTAAAAATCACATAACACAACATTATCGTCTCCAAATCTATTTTTAAATTTTTGTAACGAATCTAAATTACCATTTGGTGATGAAAAAATTATACTTTTATTACCTAATATTTTTTCATTATAATCTGCATAATCATACATTGCATTTGTTGTACCTCTTAAACAAAGATTATTATCGTGAAATCCAATTATTTTCATTTTATAAATTTAATAAGTTTAGTGTGTGCTTTACTCTATTTTGTTTTGATAGATGTTTTAAATAATATTCTCTGGCGTTATTAGAAATATATTGTAAAAATTCATTATCGTCTTTAACTTCTAAAAATCTCTCCTCAAGTAATTTAGCGTGAGTTTCATCACCTAATCTGTCAATTAATAAATCGTCAGGTCTATCAATTGCTATGTAATGAAAATTAGGTATTAAATTAGGGTTTAATTCTGAAAGATAATTAAATCTTAACATCGGAATTCCTAACCCCATATATTCGATATCCCGGTAACATAATTCACCACGACCTGCAACTGACAAACCTACTTTATATTTAATTAAATCATCGAAATAGGTATTTGGCCCACCAATTGGTGTATAACCATTTAAGTAATCAGGACTTACGTGTGTAACTATTGGTCTATCAGATATTGAAGTTCCTCTAAAATACATTTTATCTATAAACTCATCAATAGTTTTTCTCTTCTCATAAAACACTTCTAAATCATCAATGGTACATGGAAAATAAATCCAAGGAGAGTATTTTTCCATATACGTTGATGTAACGTGGGATTCAATCTTATTTCTATCAAACTGAGATATTAATACTTTTTGTAGTAATGGATTTCGATGTTCGTTTAACATCGCGTGAGATAAGTCATCAGAAACTGACATAACATAAAATTCGCCAGTATCTTCAAATTCAATAACATATTCACATTCCATTAATAAAAAACAATCATCACAAGATGTTTGATTTTTTAAATTAACTTTAAAACGTTGTTGATTTGCTAATTCGTAATTTCTGTTTTCGGTAACATCGTATTTAGTTTTTAATTCATCGGTTAATTCATCCCAAAATAAATTATAATCTCTAAAATACTTTGTATGTTCGTTACATGGATTATGTACTGTTACTTTTCTCATTCTAATATAAATTCCCTGTTAATCTATCACCCCATCCTTTAGATGTTGAGAATGGCCAAACCACCCAGTATTTTGGTTTATGTGTTGTTTGGAATTCTCTCCACACTTTACAATAACCATCAGGGTCATTTTTCATTCTAGCAATTTCATTAGGGTCTGCATCTTGTCTATGAATTGTTTCATCATTTTCATCGTGAAATGCGACTACCCAAAATTCATAATCATTTTCAGGTACAGAATCGTATCCGACATCAATACAATGTTTGAATATTGTTGCAAAACTAGACTCCCACTCTTCATCTGTGTTGTATATAGTTGGGTTTGGTGGATACTGTTTGTCCAATGTATATTGTTGTACAGCTCTCCTTGAAAATCTCAATCCTGAATAAATTTCATAATCTTTTAAAGTTCTTTCAGTTCCAAAACCATAAACCCCAAAATCTAAATCATTCACTTCACCATCCATAGAAAACAACTTTCTGTTTTTACTATGTGATAAGTTGTTTTTATTTACCCAATCTTTATCGTCATCCCATTGTTTTGTTCTACCTTTACGAGTATATTCGTGCCAAATTAATGTTTTATGTGGGTGGAATAAATCATATCCGTGAGTATATGCTCTTGCTGCGATTGATATTTCTTCACCGTGGAAATAAAATTCAGGGTCGTGTTGAACTTCAGTACTAAATTGACCAACAGAGAATGCGAAGTGAGCGGAGTAAAATCTTGCGGTAACAGGTTGTTTTAATTTTTCCCAACCTGGAATAGTTTCAGGTAAAAAGAAAACAGCTCCTTCAGGGATAAAACGGTCAAACACCATTCTCCAAGGTTCTTTAACTCTTTCTGCTGGGTCATTCTCAGGATTAAATGAAGATACATATCCCGTTAGTAACGGTTTTTTGAAACCTTTCTTTTGTAATTGTTTAACCATTTTGATAAATTCATCATCCCAATTTTTTTCAAATCTCATATGTGAATCAATTTGTAAAGTATATTCTTCACCTTCGTATAATTGTTGAACTTGATTTCTTGCCCAACAGACACCCTTAGATTCCGAATATAAAACATCTAATT
>Ga0181346_1001202_pt1 | contig 11369 bp, 10 predicted proteins | sample Su13VDMM15DN_FD_130100 | JGI IMG/M metagenome (GOLD analysis project Ga0181346, IMG submission 130100) | Freshwater viral communities from Lake Michigan, USA - Su13.VD.MM15.D.N | ecosystem: Environmental > Aquatic > Freshwater > Lake | place: USA: Michigan | collected 2013-07-15 | reverse complement strand
ATTAAATTTATGCGCATAAACTGGTGTTAGTTTGTGCTATTTTTACGTGTTTGTTTCACGGAATAAGTTGTATGATAACAAGGGACCGGAGCTATTATGCAACTTATTACTATAGTATATAATTTATTTTTAAAGTGATTTTTTTATGGCTAAAAGGTGGTGGGTTTATAAACTCACCACCTTAAAATAATATTTTTTTTGAAATAAATCATAACTACTTAATAGGTTTTGAGTGGTGGTGGGTTGAGTTGAGTTATATATTAAAATAAATAATGATAAAAATAAAATAAATATATTTATATATAAACATGTGCATACGTATATATATAGGGTTTAGAGGGTCTGAAATACCCCCTTTTTTCAAAAACTCACCACCCGCGCCAGCTTTAATGATTTTCACTAAATAGAAATCATTAAAGCCTAAGTGGTGGTGGGTCTATAAAAACAATAACTTTTTATGAATATTTTTTAATATTCATAAAATAATGTTTATAATTGAACTTCATTCTCATCCATAAAATCAACTTCTTTTTCGTCGTCTTCAACAATATTATAAAAATCATCAATCATATAGTCCAACTTTTTAAATTCTTCAATAAGACTTTTAATACATATCATATATTTTGAATATTTCTTAGTTACAACTTTTTTAATACTTGTAAATTCCTTTAATTTAAGTCCAAATTTAGTATGTGTCATTTCACATTTAATGTTTCTTTCTTGAATAAATGCTTGAAAATCCTTAAATAAATACATTGCTTGTTTTTCAATCATTATATTATTAATATTTTCCCTTAATAATTCATTAATAAATAATATATGTGGTTCTAAATAATTTAATTTAATATCTTCATAATAATTTGTAATAGGTCTATCAGTTGTAAAATTAACTTCACTTAAATCAATTGACATAAGATAATCATAAAAAGCCCTATCAATATCACCACTATTTAATTCTTTTCTAAGATTCGTAAAATATTCATTATTATTAGCAATAGAACCATCACATTTAATTGCAACAAAACGCCTATCAGTTTTAGTAATTTTAAGTGGGAAATCATTATTAGTCAAAAACACATAGCCTATATTATTTCTATTTTTATAAACGGGTTCGCCTTTAGTTTCAATATTATTAACAGTTGCTGTGACAGCATATTTAATGCTTTCATTTAAATTAATTGTTTTAGATGCTTGTATTTCATCGCCAACAACTAATATTTTATTTTTAATAATATCATTAAATTTACCAAATAATAATTCTACATCTTCAGCAACAACAAAATAATCCTCACCTATAATCATTTTGCCAAACCAATCAAAAAATAAATCTTTACCACAACCATCAATACTTTTGAATAAAAGAGCAGTTCGTGGGACATCATAAGGAGTTTGTATCCTATTAGCAAGCCATTTAATAACATAGTTAAAAACATTACTATCATTACCGCATAAATTATTTAGATGTTTATACATATGAGTATTCTCAATATTAATATTTTTCTTTGGCTTATTTACGGCATTAAAATCAGTAAATGTATTATATACACCATCTGGAGTTTCCATACGTGGTAAGAAATCAATTTTATTATAAGTTTTAATATTAACATCTTTCATCCATGTATAAACATATTGTTCTTGTGTTGGAATATATGAAACATTTCCATCTTTATCAACCTTCTCTTTCATAGCCGTATAATAAACATTTTCATATGTATTAATAAAATCACCTTTTTTCTTTTCAATTAATGTATTATCTTTCAAAATTGTAATATATCGGATAGGGTTCATTAATTTAAAATGATTTTGTTCAAATATTTTCTTTTTATATTCATAAGCATCAACCGGAATAGATACATCAATAATATTATCATCTAATACATTCAGATAATCTTGTTTCATTTCCTTTTGTGTAAATGTTAAATTAAACCCCAACTTTTCATAAACCACTTTATTTAATTCAGTTAATAAAGCTTCATTATATTTCTCTTTTCTTATCATTATCCCATCTAAACAAATTGCACAATCATTATTTACAATAATATTATTTTCTACCATGTATTCATAAACACACGTAATAACACGACATTCATATTCTTGCAGAAAATAACTCATAATAGTAGTTTTTCTAATTTCCTTTTCTGCTTTCTGTAGTTCTTTTTCAATCATAGTATTATATTTAATAATCTGTTTATTAATTATTTCAATATTTTTTTCAAAACCATCAAGAAATCTTATTAATGAATTATCTTCACGCTCTATTTTTTTTTTCACTAAGTAAGTTATCAACAGACCCACCATATGTGAGCCTAATAAAAATATTAGTTTTTGCTTCATCACGACTAATTGAAAAATAATTCATTACGTGTTTTAAATATTTTTCGCGCTGTTCTACATAACGTTCAACATATTTACATTCAAGCCCGTTTTCTTTGCAAATTTGAGCCAGCAAATTAACATGACAGTTTTCAATATCAACATCAATATAATTTTTTTTAGCTAATGTTTGTCTAATTTCACGACGAATACTAATGAACCCCAAACTTTTATTAGGAAAAACACGACCAAATGACATACCCTTTGATTTGCTATATTTAACATTAGCATAACCATTTGTATCTATTAAAGATTTATATTTATTAAGTTGTTCCAGTTCATTTTTATATACATCCTGACACATAGGATTATGAAATTCTTCACGTAATAAATTTGATTTAGTTAATTTATTTAAAATTTCTACATCTATTTTTTCGTGACATACTAATTTATTTAAAATAGTCTTAACAGGTTTAAGGGTAAGGGATAATTTCTGATTTTCAGAACTTTCGGACATTATATAATATACTATATATTTTATTTTTAAATGTTTAAAAAAAAGTTCGTTTAAAAAAACCTTTAAAGATTATTTTCTATAGTATTATATATAATGTTTAAATCTCAAAAACCCAAGAATTACGCTCAAGAACATGGATACAAAATGTGGCATTGTGTGGAGTGCAATATGGATATCTCAATGAATTACACAACACAACATAAGAAGACTAAAATACACGAAAGAAATGTAAGTATGTATGTGGATAACACAAAAAACGAATATTTAAAAGAAGTAAATGAAAGATTAATGAAAGAGGCAGAAGACCTAAAAATTAAATTATTCTCATTTGTTGGTTCATTAAATAAACTAAAAAATGAAATAGATAATATTAAAATAAAAAAACAAGAATTAATAAATAAAAAAATGGATATCAAAGAACAATATAAAGTGGATATTATAGAAGTTAATCAAGATATAGCTATTTATAATCACGAGATAAAATTATTTCAAACAGAATATATGGACCTACAAAATACAATTTATAAAATAGAGACACAAATCAATGAGAAACATACAGTCTTAAATAATGCCAAATAAATTTATGAAATTCTTTGAATAATAGCATTAAAATTATTAATGCTATGGATAAATTATTATTTCGCTTTTTAATAGTAATAATTCCCGTATTTTTATCACATATACGACTTTCTTTTGAGAGCCGTATATACAAATCAATCATTTTTGGTTCTTTAATACAATCCTTTATAATATTATTATTCATAAATTTAATGCTATGCATAAATTAATATACTTTATAAAAATTTAATTTTATTTAGAAGGTTCAAAAAGCAAATTAACAACAGCCCGCGCACTCATCAATTGAATTTGCTCGCCGTAGAACGTCTCAAATGACACGATAAATTTACGTAGATTAATAGATTGTTTATTATTAAGTGCAATCTTATATAAATTAGCAGGTTCAACATTAATTTCTCCAAGCTTACCCTGTGTATTAATACAGGTTCCTATAATGTTACGTCTTTTACCTTGAACCTTTTCTAAGTCGTAACTTTCAGAAGATATATTATCAAGAAATATAACAAGGTTCTCAGGAAGATATGCTGTTAAGTAATCACTTGTAGCATTAAAAGCACCTGAAGATGCATTAACATATTGACTTGGTGCTTTATATCCTAATTGTTTTGAAAAATAAATATCATTCCATACCCAATACCAGTAACTACCAAAGCTCTCAAGACGATGCACACTATCTGTTAAATCAGGATGGTCCTGCCCGTGTTGTGTTTCATCATAAATAATAGTGTCACCTGTAATATAACTAGTAACACCATTACTGGTAATTAATGTAGGGTCTTTTGTAATTTCAATAAGCCTTACAACTGCTTGATTTGGGCAAACATACATACGATAATTACCACTATTATCATAATAAACTGGTTGTACGTATGGGCTTCCTCTGGGTGTCCATGGTATAACCTTACCAGCATCACCTTGTGAAGCCGTAGCCCCTAAATAAAAATAACTATTATTTTGACCGTTTCTACAAACACTAAATAACATCTTCTGGCGGTCATTATCAACAATTTCTCCTACAGATTGAAAATAAGAAGCAGGATCAATATTACCAGCATTAGTAGCACTCGTAACAGTATCATTATATTCAAAACTATTAGCACTTGGACCCACACCCCATTCTAAACATACTCTATCCCCATCAAGTGCGGGTAAATCACGTTTTAATGCTACCCTTGTAGAACCTCTCCAAAGTGTATAGATAAAAGGATTAGGACCAGCCACAGCATTTTGTATTTTAACTCTAACAAGATTATCACCAACACTCTGATTTAGAAAATCAGGTGTCTCACTCATAATACCTAATTCGCAAGGTCCAGCTGTTATAACTTTAAATACACTACGACCACAAGATTTACTAAGACGTGTATCTTGAACACAAAAAGAAGCAAGAGCCCCTTTATTAATTGTCCCTTTAATCATTAAATCAAATGTATTTAATGGAGTAGCAAGAGCCCCAATATTTAACAAGACTTCTGAAGTAGTAAAAATATCAATACCTAACCATAATCTAACCTGAACATTAGTAACAGGTCCATCTAAATCTTTTAATTGTAGAGTAATAGTTTTATTAGCATCATCTGCAATAATACTAAAAGCATTTGCGCTATTTCTTAAACTTGTAAAAAACGTATTAATATCATTATATCCAGCAATGCTACCAAGACCCGCATTAACAACTGGAATAAAACAAAATACATCAGCAGGTCCGGCTAATGCATTAATTTTAAATTGAAATGGAGCTGATGCAATAGTAAAATCATCTGTAAGAGTGCCATTTTGCGAGTCAAAAACAACAGGATGACCAACATCTACTAAATCTGGTTCATCAGCCGTTAAATTTGCTAATGTTAATGGTAAATCAGATTGAACTTTATCAACAATAATAGTAGAAATAGTATCTTTATAATTTATAACAAATTGAAAATAAGCATCTAATTGATCTAATAACGTCCCACCAGCTCCATCAAGACAGATTAATTCATTTGGTTGAAATGTGATTTTATTTTTATTTGGAGATCCTGCAATATTTTCAATATCTTGTATAATATTTTGAGAAACAGGAGTATTACCATCTAAACAAGTAACATAAGTCCCATCAAAAGAACCAGTACCAGAAAGTGGCTGACCATCAAAAGTAGGTATATAGACAATATCACGACCACCATTATCAGCAGTTGTAACAACATCAAATATTTTAACGTGCTGACAATCTTTAAGAGATAACCCAGCACCTTGATTGAATTGAATAGTCCCGCCAACATTCACAGTAATAGTACCATCACCATTATCACCCACAAGCCCAATAGTTCCTACTGCGTGAGGATTGCCCCCACCCAATTGCGTCCATATAGAGATATATCTGCCAACTTCAAGACCATTTGCAGTTGCATTAGCAATACCTAAATTAATTTGAAGATTAACACCACCTGAACCATCCGCTACTCGTGACATTACATCAAACTCAGTTGGATTAAACCCACTAAATTCAGAAACTTCAGTAATAGAAATATTATTATTAATATAATCAGCAGTTGCATTAGCAATTTTACCATGAATACCATTAGATATAGGATTAGTAATACTCGTCCCATCATCAAGTGTAACAATTTTATCAACTGCATATTCAGCTGGGATACCATTAGGAAAAACTAATGGATCATCTAATGTAACTGTCGTAGCGCTTACGAAAGTAACATCAACAGCCGTATTAAGATTAACACTCGCAACACCAGCATTAATAATACTAACATTACTTGTATTACCATTAGTAGTATTTACTAAAGTAACACCATCACCAACTGCAAAACCAAGTGCCTGAGCATCTTCAGTAGTCGTAACTGTTCGAGTTAATTGATTTGCTAATTGTGTTTGTAGTCCTACTGATACTTGACCAACTGGATTTGTATAACTAATATTACCTGTAGCTGGATCAATATTAATACCATCATTTTTACTACTAAATGTTAGGTTAGTTGCTATCTGTTGAGAAGAATTAAATTTAATACTAACTTTTGAGCTATCTGTCCCGCTTCCCAGCCCTACCATCATTTGCAATCCAAAATCAGCATTAGAAGGTGTTGTATAAACATCAGCTGTAGATGAAATTGGTGTAGGTGTGCTATTAAAAATTAAACTTTTATTTGAAGCATTTGTAAGTTCTTGTGTAATAGACGTTATATCATATTCACCATTTCTACAAACAACACGTCGTTCTCTATCACTTTTATCAGGGGTTAAATAAAGACTTGAAACACAAAGCCCGCTATCTTGTCCTCGGGTTTCAGAGCCATCAACATTATAAGTTGATAAAATACCACTGCTAATATGAGCATTCAATAACGATACAGTGCTCATTGGTTCTATATAAATATCTTCATCTGATTGACATTTAAAACTATTACCTTTATTAACTACTCCATCATCCTTTGAGGTCAATTTTATTAACTTTGCCATAATATATAAATATACTATAAAATAAATTTATGTAATAAATTTATTCATAGAATTAAATTAAATTAATATAATATATTTTATTCTCTGAATTAATATAATAATGACACAACTTAAAAATAATTCGTACTATAAAGATTTAGCATCAAATGAGCATTTTAAGGGTCAGGTTGATAAAGTTGATGATGATTTTAATTCGTTGAAAGTATCTGTGCAAACAAATAAAACTGGCACACTAACCATATTTCACAGTGTTGATGGTCTTTCATGGTCAAACTATGGTGATGTATTTGCAATTACTACTGATAGTCATCAGCAAGTGACACTGAAAGGGAAATACTTATATGTTTCTTATTTAAATGGGGCATTAGCAACAACAAACAATTTTAATTTAGTATCATACTTGTCAAAAGTTGGAGGAGCCATGGATGTAAATGTTGTAAATTCAGTCGTAATTGACGGGATGAATTTCAATGAAAGTGGCGCTCTTATCACAACTGGTGGAGGTGGCGGTGGCGGTGATGCATCTTCTGCTAACCAATTAGACCAAATAACAGAAGCACAATTAACTAATACAAAATTAGACACTATTAATACTACTCTTGGCGGTAGTTTGAGTGTAACTGAAACAAATCCTATTGATGTTTCACTTTTAGCCACATCCGCAAAACAAGATACTATGATAACTGATTTAGGTTCAATTGTTACCGCGGTTCAGGGTAATTTAAGCGTTACTGAAACAAATCCTATTGACGTTTCACTTTTAGCCACATCCGCAAAACAAGATACTATGATAACTGATTTAGGTTCAATTGTTACCGCGGTTCAGGGTAATTTAAGCGTTACTGAAACGAACCCTATTGACGTATCAGCATTGGCGACATCCGCAAAACAGGATACTATGATAACGGATTTAGGTTCTATAGTAACAGCGGTTCAGGGTAATTTAAGCGTAACGGAAACAAATCCTATTGACGTTTCACTTTTAGCCACATCCGCAAAACAAGATACTATGATAACTGATTTAGGTTCAATTGTTACCGCGGTTCAGGGTAATTTAAGCGTAACTGAGACAAACCCAATTGATGTATCAGCTTTGGCAACCAGTGCAAAACAGGATACTATGATAACTGATTTAGGTTCAATTGTTACCGCGGTTCAGGGTAATTTAAGCGTAACTGAGACAAATCCAATTGATGTATCAGCTTTGGCAACTGAAAGCACCCTTGAACAAGTCTCAACTACCGCAGAAGATATCAGTCTCCAACTTTTTATTCCACAGCGTTCGTGGGTTGAGGTAGATTTTGATACACAGAGTTCGCTTATAGTTCAGGGTGCTGGAACTTGGCGTGTCCCTGTGACTGGCGAAGAGGGTTGGGAGTATGTGAATACATCCATTGGCGGGTCGTCATTATATTTTTACAGCAACACGGCACTTGTCGCAGGTGGATTGGAGAGCGACATAACGCTTGGTTCTCTTACGACGATGTGGTTTATCGGCAATTACCGCCTCGCAACCGAAGTCAATCCAAATCGTCGCTTTTACTTGTCTGTTTATACAAAACCACAGGGAGCGGGTGATTTTCAGCCGTGGTATAGGTCGTCAAAGACATACCAATTATCAAACTCGGCAATTGTTTCAAAGGGAGCAGATGTGATGTATTATGCTGGGTTAGACATCAGCACAATTTACAAGGAATACGACCACACTGCTTATGAATTAGCGGTGTCTCGTGGTAATTGTGCGAGTGATGAGGTAATTCAATTTATGTCTATTGGTTCTGATAGTGCTACACCTGCTAATGAGTTTGATGGAATCATTAAACACGCCGGATTTAGCACGGCATCAGGCACTAACCGAGTTGTAAGTTTTACTCGTGCCTCTCGTGAAAAAATTGCAGAGGACAACCTCAAATCACTCACAGTGGAGATGGGGGCACTCCAAGTGAATATGGGCGGTTTCACATTTAACGGTGCTGATGAATTACAAGTGACTATGCCTACTAATACGAATATTAAATGTGATGGTGTTTTACTGACACAGACAGCATCAGGAACTAAAAACTGCCTTGACGTTCAGGTTAATAATATTACAGCGTGTGATACAGGTTCAGTGGTTATTGCATCTGGGTCGGTCACGGAAACAAATCCCATAACTGGCTTTGCCCTTGAAAGCACTCTTGAACCTATTAAATTGCAAACTGATAAACTTACATTTGTGGATATTGAAACTAATACCAATAATTTGAAGGTAATTGATTTGGAGGCTAATAATAAATTAGGACAGTTCTCATTTTTCACCAACGAAGATACAGTAACCGACTTACGGGTTCGTGTGCAAAATGCTATTGAGGTGATAAACCCCGAGGGACAAACTTTGGCTATAAGCGGTAATGTCGGTTTGGTTGCAGACCAGACGATTGGTATTACGGGAAGCGTTCAAGCCCATGGGTTCGCTTCTTCCAACGGGACTGATTGGCATCATCTCGCAAGTGATGCAAATGGCAGGATTATAACATTATCGCGAACACACGACGGAAGCGGAAATGACATAACCAGCACAGTTAATGGCGGAATAAGGGCATTGGATGTAGCTGTCAGCGGAACAACAACTATTAGTGGTGTAGTTGATAGTCGAGCTCAGACCGCATTTATGCCAAGCGTTATAGAAAACCAAAATGTTACTGGTCCGGTCCAGATTGGGACTACAGTAGATATCGAACATTTTCTTTGGATATCGGCTATTATTAAATTCACAAGTGTGACTAATGGTGGTAATATATTTTTAGAAGTTAGCCCTGATGGTTCTAATTTCTGGGCTCGTCCATCTGGCGCACAAGTCTTCATTAATACATCCGTTACAAACACAACAGGGGCTATATTGTTATCAAGTCCCGTTAGTATGCGATATGTGCGATTATGGGCTGATACTGGTTTTATTGGTGTTAGTGGGACAGCGTATGTATGTTGTAAATAATTAATTTCTATAAAATAATAATGATAAGTTATATAATGGCAGTTCAATTTATTTGTTACTGTATAGCAATGATATGCTACTTAAAAGATATAGATTAAATTTATATGTTATATTATATGTCCGATAATAGAACTAATTGGAAAAAAGTAGCGCAAACATTAATATTATGTTGTGCAAAATGTCACATACATTCTAAATGTAGCAATTGCTGTGAGGTTGATATTGATCCTAAACTTACACCACAAGCAAGCACTGAAAATATAAAAAATGAAAAAGCAAAACATAAGGAGATTTTAGTTTAACAATTATTATTTTATAATTTATTTTAATAATGTCAAATGACAAAATAAATTATAAAATTGTTGATTTTAATGGCTCATATAATAATTTACTCAAGCTTATTAAAAAATCAAGAGATAAAAATAAGACTGCAAAAGCTTGCAACATGTATTCTAAATTATATAAATTAGAATTAGGATTAAAAAAACAGATTGAAAAGATAGAAGAATTATTAGAAGACAGCGAAGTTTCTATAAGTGCAAATCATACAGACACAGAAAGTGATTACAGTGATGCAAGTTTAGATAATAATAATTTAATTGAAGTTAAATTTGAATAAATTTATAATTTATTATAATGAATAAAAATGAAGTATTAAAAATGAAACCTTCTGCGTATCGTAGTATGCTTATGGGTAAATTAGGTTTAAGTAAATCAACACCAGAAAAAGAAAAAGATTTATTAAGATGGAAAAAAGAAAAATGGCAAAATCTAACACCATTAACCTTAGGTGAAACTGAGTTTTATGAATGTGGAAAACAAAGTAAAAAACAAAAAGAATTAAATTTGCCTTCCGTCTGTCGTGCATCAGTTAGAATTAATGAAAAAACACCTAAACCATTAGCAAAACAATTATCAAAGAAACAAATTAAAGAGGCAGTTGAAATTAAGAAGAAAGGTAATATTATAAAATGGAGTAAATTATAATATAATATATAATAATGGACGATAGGAAATTGATGATAGTCAGGGCTATAGCGAAAAAGAAGGGGTTCAAAGAAGAAATATTTTTAAGTAGAGCAAAAGATAAACGGTTTGCAGTGTTGGTAGATGGAAAAATTATAAACTTTGGACTATACCCCTATAAAGGAAAAGGCACCTACATAGACCATAAAGACGATAAGTTAAAAGAAGCGTGGCAGGCAAGGCATCGTAAAATTATGAAAGATGGCAAGCCCGCATATTTAAATCGGAACAGTGCTGATTTCTGGGCGTGGAATTTATTATGGTAATCTTATCCAATTTAGTTTTAATAGCATATTTTTTGCTATGAAAAATCTCATGACAAAAAAAGTATATTGAAAATTCATATTTTTTCATATTTTTAAGCATTTAAAGTAAAAAAATTAATTTTTTTACTTTAAATGCTTAAAAATATAGAAAAATATAAAAAATATAAATTTCATCGCATATTTTTTGTGGTGAAATTACTAATTATGCCATTTTCTGCATCTGTGTCATTATTTCACTGCT
>Ga0181346_1001201_pt1 | contig 11369 bp, 11 predicted proteins | sample Su13VDMM15DN_FD_130100 | JGI IMG/M metagenome (GOLD analysis project Ga0181346, IMG submission 130100) | Freshwater viral communities from Lake Michigan, USA - Su13.VD.MM15.D.N | ecosystem: Environmental > Aquatic > Freshwater > Lake | place: USA: Michigan | collected 2013-07-15 | reverse complement strand
GGCTCGATGTATCAAGTGAATGAAGGCGGAATGCCTGAAATGTTTACAGCTAGCAACGGCAATCAGTACATGATGCCATCAGCAAACGGCAGTGTCACACCGTCGGGCGAGCTTGGTGGTGGCGGTGGAATGCAGGTAATCATCAACAACTTCGCAGGCGCTGACATTCAGACAAGCACATCGTCAGATGGTAAAATCATTGAAATTGCAGTGAAGAAATCACTTGAGGCGGTGGGCGCTAGTTTTAGCTCTAACACTGGCGCACCGTGGGACGGATTGAAAGCAGGTTCAAACACACAGAGCAAACTATAATGACAACAATCGCATACCCTGCAGGACTACCAACGTTTCTATCTGCAAGTAAGTCGCGCAGCCAGCCAGCGAGCTTTACGGAGTCTAACCCGCGCCGTGGACCAGCGTACGCGCAAAAGGTCGGGACTGACGTTCCCGTTTTCTGGGACGTGACATTTAGATTTAATCAAGGGGACGCGCAACGGTTTCAACTATGGGTGCGTCTTGAAAAATACTTGGACGGCGGCATTAACGAATTTACCCTCCCGATTCAAACTGAGTTCGGGATGGTGGATCATGTTTGCCGATTCTTGTCTGATAAATTCTTGGACACAAAGCAAGAATCGAGCATTGTATTCACGTACACGGCGACCATTCTTGCGCGAGCGCTGAAGATTCCGCAAGAGTTTATTGATATGTCAGACATCATTGTAGGGCTGCCAAACTATCAGGAATTCGTGCCGTATCTCGATATCGCCGTAAATCAAGAGTGGCCTAAAAATGGATAAGCGAGAGTTTTGGTCAACAAAGAGCGTCAACCCTGAGTATTTCACTGTGACGTTTTATCACTCTGCGTTTGGGTACTATCGTCTAGTTGATGCTAAGTTTTCAGATGTAACACTGGGCGGCAATCTATTCAAAGCTTGCACCATGAAGATCAACCCGCCGGACATCGGAAAAGATCCTGTCAGCTCTTTTTCCGTATCGTTTCCGCGTATCGTCGTCGGGCGCGAGTTCAAGCAGGCAATGAATAAAATCTCACTGACTGGCAGCTTCGAGCCGATCAAAGCGACATACACACACTGGATAGGAGCTACGCTGAGTGACGTTGCTTTTTCCATTGATCTGTACGTATCAGACAAGGGCGGCATTGCATTCAACGGAGACTCCGTTACAGTCAAAGCTACTGATGACAACCCTATGCGGCTTGATGTCTCTACCATTTTCACAATCGAAGATTTCTCTGGGCTTGAAATGACATGACGCAAGATGAATTCGTCAATAAAGTCATCGGTGTGCCATGGGTCAGATTCGCGCACTCGTTCGAGTCGATGGATTGCTACGGTCTAGTAATGCTCTACTATCAGCACGTCGTTAATGTGGACATTGGAGAAATGCCGATTCGTGATATCAAAGATGGTGCGTTCGAGTCGTCGCCACTATGGAAAAAGTCGCAAGCTGCTGTTGGCGGCTTGGTATTTACTGCTTACCGTGGCGATATTCCGCATCATTGCGGCATCGCACTGAATGACGAATACGTACTTCACGCAGCAGGCAATAGCCAAGCCTACGGTTCTGTTAAAATAGACCGAATCGCAGCACTTAAACGCTTATACGGAAAAATAGAATTCTATGCTTACTGTCCTGAATGATCCGCTTCACGCAACTGGCGGCGAGCTTTTCGAGCTTGATTGCAGCTTAACGATTCAAGAAAATATCCAGCTTCATTTGCAGGCTGGCGCTGATTACATGCTGTGGATTAATGGCGACAAGATTGATTCGCCCGAGCTTTGCGACACGCTTGATCGTCTTGCACGTCCCGGCGATATGATACGACTAGCACGGAGGCAAGAGGGCATTGAAACGCTTATCTACATTGCGATTGCCGTGGTTGCTGCTGTGGCAGTTGTCGCGCTAACACCTAAGCCTCAGATCCCAAACAACGCAGGCTCTAGCAAGGATTCGCCAAACAACAAATTTACCGGATCAACTAATTTATTCCGTCTGTATCAAGCAATCCCTGACGTGTACGGCACTTGCGTATGCTATCCAGACTTAATTCAGCAGTCGTTTTACGAGTACATCAACAATGTAAAATACATTACAGAGCTAATGCTGATCTCTCACGGCGCTGGCTACGTCGATAAGGTAAAGTCAGCAACATCACCGTTTTCTGATATTAGCGGAGCAAGCTTTGAGGTATTCAAGCCAACGTATTCAGCAGGCCAATACCCAGAGGACGGCACAACGCTGGTTACAGGCATTATCGAGTCATTTGCAACGCCAAATGTAGACGGTCAAACACTAAAACCTGCCGTAGTTCCGCCGATTATAGAAGGGAACGGCCCAGCGTATTATTCTGGAGATACTCTAACAATAAATTCCACTCAAGATTTTTCAAGTATAAATAGTGTGATAGGGTTGACTGGTGGAGTTTTCTTAAAAGTAAGATATCAGTATGAGGCATCATCAGGAACTGGGCCCGCTCCGTGGTACACTTTTGACGACTTCGAGGGTGACGTTACTCTTGTTTCGTTCTCTGCCAGCAACATAGTTTTTTCTGGTCTTAATTTACGCCCATCATTTTCACAGGGAGTTGTTGCGCATTACTCAGCAAGAAGGTCACTGATTGATGTATCTACAAGCACATCGTTTACCGTGCCGTTCCCTACCCCAAAGATCCAATATAACTTTGCTATGATGCGCGGGTTGCGTGGCGATGATGGTGGCGCTACTGTTAACGTTCGCGTGAATTATTTTGCAGTGAATGATGATGGTAGCGAGATAGCAGGCAGCGCAGGAAGTGAGAACTTTTCATTCTCTGGCGATACGTTCGAGCAGCAGTTTAGAACCGCTTACGTGACACCTGCTTACGGCTATGCGCGATACAAAACCAATGTGACGCGAACAAATCCGTCAGCATCGCCTAAAGCTGATTACGATCAAATAAAGATTGAGTCGATCAATGGGATTCGTGAGTACGGCGCTAAACAATTCCCATCATCTACGATCATCCGCGTTCGCACTCGCGCAACTGAGCAAGCAACGAGCGGCAACGAGCGCAAGTTTAACGTCGAGTTTACTCGCGCAATCCGTGACTTTGACACGACAGTGTGCACACCAAGCCGCAGCATGGCTCGCGCAATAATTCATCAGCATGTGGCTGTGGCCCAACGCTCAATCGATCAGCTTGACCTTGATTCTTTACGCGCAATCAATGCGTCATTACCAACCAATACGACGCTTCTAAACTTTGACTTTACCTTCGATGACAAGGACGTGTCATACGGTGAGAGGATCGCAACAATGGCGAATGCTGGGCGCTGCAGCGTATTCCGTGACGGGTCGCGCTGGTCGTTCGTTCGTGACGCTGTACGCGGCGCATATCCTGAAATGCAACTTGATTATCGAAACCTTGCATCGGGCGGTAGCTCAACTATTTCAATGGATCGCATTACGCCAAACTCACACGATGGTGTTGAGCTTGAATATGTTGATCCACTACTAAATAAGAAAGCGCTAATAAAGCTGCGCATCAATACTGATGGCTCAATCGTTAACGGAGTTTGCGGAAATCCGCTAAAAGTTCGGCTCGCTGGCTGTCGTGACATTGTGCAGGCAACTAACCGAGCACGACTAGAGGCCGGACACTTGGTTTACTCGCGTGACGCTGTATCTGATGACGCGCTATCTGACGCGAATATGCTAGGCCGTGGCGCTCTGGTGCGCTGGATTGACCCTAATGACTTCTACGGTGACGATGGGCTACAAGCTGGCGAGATTATCGCAATCAATGGCAACGTGGTAGAAACGAGCGAAGAATGCCTCTTCAAAGGTCAATCAGTCGGGCGCGTGGCATTCACGGCAAAAGATGGCGCTAGTTCGCTATTCGTTCGCTGCACACCGCGCACAGATAAAGTGTTTGGCTTTGTCGTGGATTCAGTACCTAGTGCGGTATATCTCAAGTCAGGCGCTCAAGGGGCGAGTAGCCGTTATGTGTTTGGTGTCGGATTGACAGAGGAAGAAATTGCAAGCGCAGGGCTTTACACAGTAGTGACGAAAACGCCTAAGCCAGATGGCACTATTTCATTGCAGCTCAGAAAGTACGACAAACGCGCCTATGCTTTTGACTAAATAACAACACGAACGCTGTTATAATTGACGTATTAACAGATAAAGGGCATTAGATGACCACTCCAACTAACAATCCAGTACCGTCCAAAGATCCGCGTGATCTGGTTTTTAATATCGAGTCAATCGACAAGCTTGTAAACGAGGACGCAAGCATTGTTAACCGGAAAGGGGTGACGATCCTTTCTATTTCCGGCGCAATCGACAAGTTAAAAACAGCGTGTGATGCTGCTGTATCTTCTGTAACTACGATAAAGAACAATGCAGTAACAAATATTAACGCACTTGTTCAGCAGTCAACGGCGGTAATAAATTCACTTGTTGCATCGGCGAAATCGCAGATAGCAGAGAAAGTTATTACTGTCGGCTTTAAAGTGCCAGTTCCGTTTGCTGCTGACATTGTCGCGTCAGACTTCACAACAACCGTTACAAACGGCGGCAACAATTACTTTGCCAATCCTGCAGCAACTCCGTTTACAACGACAGCAACATTCAATCCGGCGCAATGGCTTTTGTTCAATCAAGAGTTTGCAGGATCGGAGATTGCACAAACGCCAACGTACAGCACCTTGAGGGCGTATAACGGCGCTGCTAAAACCGCGTACATCAAGGGAAGGTTAAACGATAAGGACGGAGCAGCAGGCACTTTTACTGTTGATGATGCCGACTTAACGAGCCAAGATAATGACGGCACAGTTTTAGTTGATGCTTTAGGGCGCAGATGGAAGCGGCAGGCCGATCTAGGGCTTTTTAATGTGTGCTGGTTTGGTGCTTCGCCAGATTTAGCTGATATTTCAGACGCTCTTGATAGAATCTCGTTGTTAGTATATGACGGCTCTATCGTAAGATTCCCTACTGGTCACTACAAAAAGAGCCGCGCATTTATCATTGAAAAGCCGAATGTTCGCGTTATCGGTGACGGTCAAAACATGTCGTTCTTAGAAACGACAGTTGCGGATGTTGACGGAGTTGTATTTCGACCAATCACGGCAGGCATTACATCTGCGATGTTATCGGGCGCATACGTAAAAGACATATACGTACTAAATAACAGGCAATCTGTAGAGTGCGCAGGCGTTTTGTTTAATCAGTGTAATGCCTACACGCTGTCAGACGTAACGATTAACGGCGCTGCTACGCCTCTGCACATTAAGGGCGGGCAACTTGGAACGCTAAAGGATTACAAACTATTTGCCACTGGCGGCACGCTGGTTGCTGGTCGATCTGCGTTAATTCGGTTCAGTGCAGCCATTTACTCAGGATCAATCCAGTCTTGCTACACAGTTAAATCAAGTAATTTTTTACTTACAGCATCAAAAAACAGGTACGCGTGCATATCCATTGAGTCCGGTGATGGCATTCAGTTTTCCGAGGGGTATGTTGGTTTTGGCAATGGGGCGCTACTGACAACAGGAACGCTTCAGAATAACACCGGAATATATTCAGTAAGTTTTGTTAATACCTATTTTGATGGTATCTCATACGCTCAGTCTCCTTCTAAGCTAATCGAGATTAGTGAGGATGGGTTTAGCGGGTCGTCGGTTGATGGTGTGGATTTTGGCTCTGGTTGCGTATTTGGAAACACTCCATTAGCTGTACTAAAAACAAAAATAAACACCGGGCGCATTAGCTTTAATGGCGTGTACTTCATAAATATTCAAGAGTGGGCATACAAGCAAGAGGACGGAGTAATAACATCGTCAGATTTGCTAATGACAGGAGTGACATTTAAAAACGTAGGTAGCGCATCATCTGGCGTTGTTTCTATTGCTAATGGCAGATCGTACAACCTAAGCGGGAATACGTTTTCAGACGTGCGGAATGTCTGCTTATCTGTTTCTGGGAGTATCAGGACTGGCGTTGTATGTGGAAACTCGAACAACTCAAACGTATCAGATAGAATTGACGTTGCTACTTACGAGACATCGCCTGCAATTTCTGGAAATTCAAGCAGATATTCTGGGGTTAATACGTGGCGCGGCACTAACTTTGCAAATTTACCATCGTCAAATCCAAAAACTCTGGATTGGTACGAAGAAGGTACATTTACACCCGTGCTTCGGATTGGCGGCGCATCAACTGGCATAACGTATTCATCGCAAGTTGGTACGTTTACGCGGATCGGAAACAGAGTGCTGTACTCTGTAAATATTTCGCTCACTTCAAAAGGCTCGTTGACTGGCGATGTAAATTTATTTACCTTGCCGTACCTTGCCAAAGCAGGGCAGAACTACCCGTCATCAATCCGACTGCACAACATGAGCAACAACATTGGCGATGGAATGGTGTATAGCCTTGTTTTCGGAGGGGGAACAAACATCGGACTATACCGAGTTGATGTGTCTGGCGGAACAGAGGTTCAGATTCCACTGACACAGATAGACATCAGTGATAGCGCTTTAATTACAATTTCAGGGCAATACGAGGTATAAATAAAGGGGCATTGCGCCCCATGGTTCAAGTAATCGTCAAAATGTCAGTCACGATCTCTAGCAGGTCGGACTGGCTTTTTTTCGTTCGATATAACCGTGATCTATCCCCGTGAACAGAATGCTTCCCGCGATGGCACAGGTTCGAGCAAAGCGGCAATACATCCATATGACAATCAGCGCGAAGCCTTCCAAGCCTAACGTGGTGTAGCTCAGTCGGGCTTAGCTGCTCTTCTCCCAATAGGCGGCACACAACACATCCTATTTCAGCAACCCGCTGCTGATACGCTATTTCAGCCTCATTTCTCGGCCTATTCTTACCCCTTCTTCGCGGTGCGATTGGAATATCAGAATTATCAGCATCTACCGCGCTCAATATCTGATTCATTGAACGCGGGGCAAGTTTGCTAGATCGTGGCTTCATACGGAATCAAAGCCGCTTCAGGCCAAACTTGTACGCTGCCTGTCTCGAATAGGCTCTCTACGCTGTAGCCGATTGGCGTGGCTTCTGTTGAGTAAAAGCCGACTACCTTACCGCGCCACTTGCTGCCCTGCTTTTTCTGAACAAGATCGTCTAGCGAGTAAATGGCATTTACAGGATTACTTCTGGTTGCTGGCTTAGCCTCTAGCTGAGCAAAAAACTTTACATCGCTAACATTTAAGCTGCTTAATACTTGATTATTCCCCCACTCCTTTACTTGCTTTTCGCTCATTTCGTCGGGGCAATGCTCAAGCATTACGCCGTCTAGTTTTGCCTGTATCGAATCAATAACCTCTTGTTGACTCGCAAACGCAGCATAAGCGGCCCGCGCCTGAACGCATCTATACTTGCCACCTGCGCCGACGCTGATACCTTCTGGAAATGCGTAATACGCTTCAAACGCTTTTTGATATTTCATTTCTTTTCTCCGTTTTCACAACTATTAAATTTATATTCATACTTCCAGTTCAGCGCATCGCCGAACTTCGCCGATCGAGCGACATAACCAAACACCGAGCCAAGAAACATGCAAGAAAGTGCGAGCGCCAATACTGATATAAATAATTTCATTTAGTGCATCCCCATCGATTTGAGTTTTTGATCTACCATGTTTTTTGCTGCAATCAGGCTTCGCATCGTCATACCTTGCGTGGCCACCTGTAGTAGCGAATCTAACCAAGACGACATTTCACGAATAACGCTCAATTCATCGCCAGTAGCGCGATAAACGCCTTTCTCATTGAATCGCTCGCCAATCGACATCAGCGCATCTGCTGTTTTATTGCACACTTCGACCGACGGCAAGATGGCCTGTTTTGTGCCTTCGTTCGCTGCTGACTCGTAAATATTACGCGACAACTCAAAGCAGAACGCCAGCATTTCATTGAGATAAACGAAGCCGGACGAATCGAGCCACGGAGCGCAAGTTTTTGTACCTGTTAGCGCGTCAAGCGTCGCCATGATGCGCGTCATAAACTCGCGGTACGCTTCATCATCCTGCGGCGCTACTGAGTTCTTGACTAGCATCGTTTGCATGGCCATCCAACCATCCGACTTGCTGTTGTATTGCGGCTGCTTCTTGTTCGATGTTCTGCGTTGTTGACGATTCATTGTGTTGCCCCTGATTGTTTGAGTAAAACCATGACCGCTGTCGAGCTTGCCGCGCTCTGCATGATGTCATAGTGGTTTGTTTGTGCCTAACCATTCCGCTGAGCCCGTAGCTCTTCAAGTCGACCTAGCTTTGATTGATAATCATACCCGCCGCAATCGTCAATCTTCGCCATAATTTTTAAGCGGGTGACTCCAAATGTGTCGCGGTGCTTCAAATCGTTACGCGGAATCGGCGGTGCGATTGAGTGATTAAACTGTGGATTTAACACACTGCCATCGCCACGCGCAGGATTTTTCGGCTTAGCTTCTTTCACGACTTTTTCTTTTACTGGCTTCGGTTTCTGCTCGTTCTTGATGGTGACGATCTCCGCAACAATGCCAGTTTTACGATAAACCGCTGACTTCGTTCCCGCCGATTCTTCGGCAACCTCAACAAGGCCGAACTTTCGAGTCAATGCGGTGAACGTCCACCAAGGCATTTTAGACTGCAACACAATCCCGCTTGCTGTGTTGATTGAGAATGTATCGCCTCGGATTTCACCGAGAATCTTGGTGACACGCGCCAAGGCTTTGATTGAGTGATGTGCAGATCGCGCTTGAACTTCGATAATCATATCAGCCACCTAGACCGAGAAATTTAATCAAACCGGAATTAGTGTAAAGGCCGGACTTGCCATCTATGAAATAAGCCGCCTTTTTATTCACAGTCACACTGACCACTTTAATAATAAATCCTTGATCTGCTGCTACTTCCAAAATTTGAGAGATTTTCATTTTACTTCCCCGTTGCTTTGTTTGATTCGATAGACAAAAGATACAGCGAAACGGAGAGCAAAACAAGCTTTATTTGTTTCCTCTCCGCAATTAATTAATGCTGTGTGATTTTAGCAACATCGCCAACATTGACGTAGGCGACAGCAGAACAATTGCCGCGCATAAGCTTCTGTCGTGAGTTGCTGTGCTTGTCGCTGCATTGCACGGACTCAAAGCGCAGGACTAGCGTACCGTCTGGCCGTGCGTCTGAGATATAGCCGGTTTGCCCGTAGCGGTGCAGTAGCGGGTCGTCGTTGATAGTTGCGAACATTATTAATCCTTCTTCGTTAGTTTTTTGATTTGCTGTCCGATAAAAGCCATACACGGCACGGCCATTGAGTTGCCCAAAGCTTTGTAGCGATTACCGTCAGGGCATTCGCCGGCTGGTTTGCCGCGCCAAGGGATTTTGGTGTAATTGTCAGGGAATCCCTGTAAACGCTCACATTCCACAGGGGTTAATCGGCGTACAGCAATTTCTTGCAGTAGTGCAGGCGTTCGATTGCTTCCGCTGTCTGCGCTAGTGAGTGTTGGCGCGGTATGTTCGCAATATCCGATCCCGCCTGCTGCAGACCCTTGACCGCCTTTAAATGCTGCTACTGTTTGATAAGCCACGCCATGCACATCGGTCTTGGTCTGGCACGGCGCAACATCGATCATCGGAGCAACGGCATTGCCGCCATTCTTCGGCTCGCGGCCAATCCAGTTACCGGGTAAGCCGTAGGCAGGCAAAACTAAGTCCGTCGCGCTTTTGTAATCTCGCGCTGATACTGTACTGGCTACGGGGGCAGTGCCATATTCACCACTGGATTGACGGTCGAATGTGAGCGTTTCACTACCCCCGCCCAAATCACCGCCCTGGCTTCTTAGTGTTCCGGTACCTGCGCTGTAGCCGCCAAAGCTTGATGCAGTGAATCCGGCAGCTTCTTCCCGCGGGCCTCTGCTCGGCGCAAAATCCCTGCGCACGCCTTCCCACTCAAAAAGTATTTGCGCGGGATGAACGTCTTTTCTAGCACTTGCGACAAGGAACACACGGCGGCGGCGTTGGGCCACTCCGAAATATTGGGCGTCCAAAATGCGCCATGCGATTGTTCTTTGGGGACCAAACACACAACCAGCGTTCGACCATTTACCCCCTGGCGGTTGTAGTTCGTCATCTTCTCCGGCCAGAGCGCCAAGAAAGCATCCGAAGGCGTTTCCTTTGTCGGAGAGGACGCCGGGCACGTTTTCCCAGACGATAATTGATTCGTTTTCGCCTCGGGCGCGTCGAACATGGTCAATTGCATTTGCTAACTCCACATATTTGATTGTGAGCTGGCCGCGTGGGTCGTTCATACCCTGACGCATACCCGCAACACTGAACGATTGGCACGGCGTACCACCCACCAAAACGTCAGGCGCTTCGATTTCGCCGGCGATCACCTTGACGGCGAGTGTTGTCATGTCGCCAAGATTCGGCACATCGGGGTAATGGTGCGCAAGGACAGCAGAGGGGAACGCTTCGATTTCTGCTAGCCATGCAGCAGTCCAGTCCATCGGGTGCCATGCAACGCTGGCCGCCTCTATGCCAGAGCATACCGAACCGAAGCGCATTATCGATCACTCTTAATGATGTGGCTCTTGCTATTGCATAACGCGCATTGTGTCGGCGCTACGTCTGAGCGGGTTAATAGTATCGGCGTGTCGTGATTGCGACAGTACCAGCGCGGCGCGTTGATCGATACTTGCTTTTGAATGTGATTGCTCATTCTTGCTCACCTCCCAATGCTTCAATCAGCGCAGGAATAAACCCGCGCAACTCACCGATCATTAATGCTAGCTGCGATTCAAACAACGCGGCCTGATCTTCTGCGTCCATATCCTTCACTTCGTCTTTCACTACGTCGAGCATTTTTAGCGACTTGATACCGAAATCTTCGCACAGGTTAAACGACAGACGATCACCGAAATTCATTTCTAGCTTTGTTACTACCTTTCCAGCAGATAGATGGTTAAAGATTTCGTCGCAATCTAAAGTCTGACGCTTAAACTTTGCTGTCGTGCCTTCATCGCCCGGCAATTTCATTTCAGCGTCTCGCCCTGCTGACCAGCCATCCGGCGTATCAATTTCTAGCCAGCTAGTCATAGCTGCGCTTGGCGACATAACCGTATTTACAAGCTTCGTTGGTAAGTTACCCATGGTTTCACGAAGGAATGATAAAACGCGCTCTGCGTTGCTTGCTGAAGCCGTATTGACGAACACCAAGTTGTTTTCCAAATCAATCAACACATTGTCGATGCGAGACTTCACAAACGCCTTTGGCAGCATTCCAGCAATCACTTGCTCTTTGATAAGCTTGCGCTCTTTGCTGCCGACTTTGCGCAATTCTTGTATTTCGATACTTGCAACTTTATCG
>Ga0181346_1001195_pt1 | contig 11401 bp, 13 predicted proteins | sample Su13VDMM15DN_FD_130100 | JGI IMG/M metagenome (GOLD analysis project Ga0181346, IMG submission 130100) | Freshwater viral communities from Lake Michigan, USA - Su13.VD.MM15.D.N | ecosystem: Environmental > Aquatic > Freshwater > Lake | place: USA: Michigan | collected 2013-07-15 | reverse complement strand
ATACAAGTGAAAAAGAGTGGAATAAAAACAACAAATCATATATCAAAAGAATAGAGCAAAGAATACAACAATTAAGAAACAAACTAAAATAATAAGTTATGACACAATCAGAAAAAGAAAAACTGGCACCAAATTATTGGAATGTAGTAAAAGTGTGGGAAGCAAATCCAAATGATACACAACTACAAGAATTAGAATCTAAATTAAACAGAGAGGAAAAATCCTACTTTGAGCTTCACAAAGAATTAAAAAGACTTGAAGAACAATATAAATAACTTTGTTGATTGATAAAAGAAACCCCACTTCCTTAATTGGTTGTGGGGTTCTTTGTTTATTCTCTTTACTTTACTTACTATGTATTAATTCGTTTATTTGTATTTGTAGATTGTTTATTAGGAATGAAAGTGTACTCATTAACTCTTTCAACTCTTCCAAGTCTCTTTGAGAATGTTCCATCTTTAGTTCTAAATCTAATATTCTTTGTTCCATACTAATCTTCTTTTATAGGTACACAATTGGGAACTTCTCTACCATCCATATCCTTTGTACCAATAGGCTCATATCCTTCCCAACAAGCATCTTCTAATCCAGCTGCCTGTAAGTTGATACCTCTGAACTTTGTATTGTATACAACACTAGCCATTACTTTAGATGTAGTATCTTTTATCCCTTTCATCTTATCTTTATCGTAATATGAAATACAAACTGCTACGGCTTGGTCTTGCTCCATACCATTATTTATTTCTTCTGGTATACAATAAGCTAAAAAATCATCTTTTGTTTCTCCTGCTTTAGGTTTATCTACTGGCATATTATTTTATTTATTTATATTTTAACAAACTCCTAAATCTACAATATAGTCTTTAGTAAATTTCTCATCTGAACCTTTACTAAAAAATGCAGAATTAATATCATTTGAACAAACTGTTAAGGTTTGACCCGGTTGTAATATTCTAAAATCATACACATTAGTTCCCTCTGGCACCCACGATGCTAAATACCAGTTTTGCTCTGGAAACGGATAACTAGGAGTTTCAAATCTTATAGTTCTATTAAATCCACTAGATTGAGTTGGATATAAGAAATCACAACCATATGGACTAGCCCATACTTGAGCATATTGAGTTGGGATTCCTTGTGGATTCCAGTCTACAGAATCATTTAAAACACATCCTAAACTAGCAGTAACTAATGAACTTGTGAAATACATATCAACTGATGAAGTTGTACCACATGGGGTATAAGATGCAGTAGTTACATTATTATCTTCTGTATTATCTGATTTTATAAAGTAATAAGAACAGGTACTAAAATTACCATCAGGACCATATGTTAAACTGCCTGAAATCTCATAAAGACTTGCAGATTTTGGTTGAAAAATAGCACTTAATTGACCAAAGCTATAAACTGTTGTATTATATGTGTAATCAGAAGAAGTTACAAATAAACTCATAGTAAAACTACCAGTCAATGTATTGCTAGTAACACTTCCTGATAATAAAAGAGTTACCTCATTAGATGCACTAATTTTTGAGTTAAACTTAGTACCACCTACATTTAATGTAGAAATAGTATTTCCATCGTTTAAAATAGAAAGACTACCGGTTGTTCTAATAGTAGCAGCATAACTTGCGCTAATTATTCCAAAGGGTCTTTCAGGTGCCCCTCCTCTTTGCTGGCGTTCAATAGTTTCTACCTGATTTGTGTTTCTTAAATACAACATTTTTTTTTATTTTTTATCTTAATGCTATAATACCTGTAGCTACAGTAGATGCAGATACTGCACTTATTAAACCTGGAATAAATCCTGATGCTGACACAAATGTCAATATAGAACCATCTACGGTTTTAACGGTTAAGTTACCTGCTAATCCAACATAAAGACCAGCTGCTACAAATGGTAAGTTTACCAATGGGTGTGAACCTGTTACTTCTTGTCCCCCACTAAATTGGCCGTTTTCTACATACGATGCTTGATTTAAAATTTTGCTCATTGTTTTTTTATTTAAATTATTTAATTTACCTTAAATGTTTGTCCGTTGAATCTACATTTATCAACGGTATTATAATCTATTGTTCTCCAATCTCCATCCAATCCCATCACTTGTAAGTTTACCATACCTTGTGCTGCTTTAGTTGCAGAACCTCCGGCCGAACCACCTACATATGCTGCTGAATCCCAATAACAAAAGTAATATCTACTATTACCTTCTTCAGTACTCCATCCTATACGGATTGGATTAGAAGGTGTAGATTCCTTTAACATTAACTCAAACGTCCTAAAGGATATTTGACTTATTGCAAAGTTCATTAACTTATTGTATACTTTATTATTTGTCATTTCCTATTAGTGCTGGTGATATAATCTTTTTTGCTCTTTCACCTGGATAAGTTGAGTTGGGTATTGTAGGTTGTGTTTCTAACTCCTCTTTGTGATAAAGTAATTCACTATCTTCAGTATGTACCTCACCTGTCATTAATCTATCTCCTACCTTATGTGTAGGCCCTTCGTATAGTTTACCATCCTTTGTATAGTGTGGTACTCCTACTTCAAGTTCTACTAATCCTAATTCTCTTAATTTGTTTCTACTCCAACTCAATGCTGCTTTACCACCCCATAACAAGTATGAGATAGTTCCACAGGCATTCATATCCGTTTCATCGTAATATGTTTCTGCTCTACTCAAATAAGAGTACATTCTCTTTATGGTTTCTACACTAATCGGTTCACCCTTTGCTAATTGCTGAGCTCGTACCTGACCTACCTGCGTAGCGCATTTATTGTTATTCTTTAAATTTAAATCTATTCCTTTCTGAGCGTTATTAGAAATACCACTACCATAATCAGAATATGATTCAAACATATCTTTAATCTTACTTAACACCTTTGCCGCTTCCTGTTCGCTTAGTTGAGTTATCTCCTTGTCCATAAGTAAATCATCCATCATAGATGCTTTAATCAATTTATGACTAAATAAACCCTCAATAGAGAACCCTTTTACTTTGCCTGTCTTTACATAATCATTCCAAAGTTTCTTATCTGAAATCTTAAATATTCCAACCCAACTACCTTGTGGTAAATTTAAACCATAGTTGTTTGATTTATCTAACTGACCATCTTTAATCCAACTCTCTACTAAATCTACACCTTTGATTTTCTTATCATGTTCCAAAGTTGCATTTGATACATATTTCTTTTGTAAATAGTTTTGTGCTAATTTCTTAACTGTATCCTTTGTAAAGAATACGTGATAAGGTTGACCCTCACCATCTACTCTTAATATTTTTTTATCTGGCACTAATATAGGACCTATTAACATTTGCTGCTCATTATCAACTGCTGCAAATTGAAGTACTTCTTTATCAAAGTAAATAAAATCTGATTCAATAGCTGGGCTTTCAACAAGTGAAATCGCCATCACCTCATCCATTTCATCTTCAATGCGTAGTTCGTATAATAAATCTGTCATAATGTAATAACATTAAAAGTTTTAAAAATGATTATCCCCCACTAAATGTTGCTGCTCTACTCGTTCTTCTATCTAATGCCTGTTGTGAACTAACCTCACCACTAACCACATATGCTTTAATAGGAGCTTGTACTTTACCTAATGTTTCAGCTAATTGAGTATTAGGATTTTGTCCACCTGTTGTTTGTACTTGAGGTGCTGCAGTTCCTGATACCATTGGTGGTGTAGGAGGAGGCGATGCTGATATTGGTGCGGATGCTCCACCACCACCAGTTCCAGCTGCATCAGCTGAATTAATTTGTTGTATTGATTTAACTGCTGATGCAATTGTAGATACAATACTTAAACCTGCTGATATAGTGTTAATTGCTACCCAAGGCATACCTGCTGTTAATGGTGATGCTGCTACTGATTTAGCATTTGCTATTGCAGTTTGAGATATGATTTGTCCGATTGCTGCTGCCTGTGATATTACAACACCTGCAATTGCTAATGCTTTATTCTTACCTGCTATCTGTCCTAATACGTTACCGAATTGTTCAAACAATCCTAAATAAGCCATATTGATTGCATTTTTGGCTTCCATTGCCGCTTGTTCAGTAGCAACCTCTTTATCACTTAATGCAATTCTAGCATCTCCATACTTCTTTCTGATTTCAGTTTTTTGGAATTCAGTAAGTTCAGTATTCTCTAAATCAATTCTTTCTTGTTCAGCAAGTATTTCTTTTTGTTGAGTTATTCTTGCTAAATCTTGTTCGAAATCTCCATCTATTCTTGCATTCTCTTTATCTAATGCTTCAAATTTAGATTGTAATCCATTTAATAGTATAGCTCTTTCTTCTTCTGCAGTTAATTTCTTTTGTTCATTTTTATATTTTTCTAAATCAACTTCTGCTTTAACTAAATCATCATTAGATAAAGCATATTGTTTTCTTATTTCATATAATTTATTCTGATATTCAGTTTCATCTATTTCACCTTTTGCTATTCTTAAATCTAATGCAAGGGTTTCAGATGTTAATTTATCTTGTAATAGTTTATCAGCTGTATCTTTATCTTCTTTGGCATACTTTTCAGTAATTGCAATATTTTCTTTAGCTCTTGCTTCTTCAATTACTTTTGTATCTTCTCCGAATTTAATTGCTTTCGCTTTTAATTCATCGTACTTAATTCTTACTACTTCTAAGTCCTTTTGCTTTTCACCTAAAGTAGTTAATCTAGCTTCTTCTAATCCTTTTTTAAGTTCTTCTAATTCTCTTTTTCTTTCTGCTATTCTAGCATCAGAAAGTGATTTTGCTTTACCTGCTAATTCTTTAGCTATAGCTTCTTCTGCTTTAAGTTCTTCTGCTTTTGCATTATAGCCAGTTTCTAAATAAGTAGCCCTTGCATCTTTGGTTGCCTGTTCTCTTTTAGATAAATTATCTTCTAAAGCTTTAAGGCCTGCTGCATCTGCTTTACCTAAATTTTTATTGTAAAGAGCTCTTGCCTCTACTTCTGCTGCATGTGCTGCTTCGTAATCTTTGTATGATTGTTTAATTTGATAATCTCTAATCTCCTTTTCAGATTTACCTGCTACCTTCATTTGAGCTAAAGTAACTTTGTTTCTATTAGCTGCAGATTTTTGATTTAAATCTAATAATCGATTTTGAGATTCTAATGCATCATTTAAACGTTTAGTTGCTTCTTCAGCTGCTTTAGTTCCTGTTGCCATTTCATACAACATAGATACGGCTGCTCCTATAAGAACAATTAAAGCACCTATACCGGTTGCTATTAAAGCTGCTGATAGGGCTCTAGCACCAACGGCTGCTGCCTGTTCACCAATACCAACTGCAATTAATGATTTAGATAAAGCATTATTTAATACGGTATATATTTTAGTTAAACCTGTAAGGTTAGCTAATCCTACTGCCGCATCTTTTAAATCTTTTCCTAATTCAACAAATGAAGATTGAATATCAGATAATTTTAATTGTCCAAATTGTTTAAGCGTAGCAATTAAACCACTAGCTTGTGAACCAAGTTGTCCAACTGGTCCAGGTAAACCAGATATCACATCAGCAAAGTTACCTGCTCCTTTTCTAGCTACTACTAAACTATCTTGAACATCATCTATTTGTTGTTGTAGACGTAAGAACTCTTCAGAACCAGCGGCAGTATCTTTTAATTGCTTTTTAAGGGCTTTAAGAGCTGCAATCGATGGTTCTACATCAGTTTCTACATCAACCTTTACTTTGATTGTTTTATCTGCCATTAGTGTCTTTTTATTTTATACCATACATCTTTCCAACTAGTTGGTAATGCGTATTTTCCTTTAGCTATTTCAATATTTTCTGAAACATTTTTGTACTCATCCAATACTAATAGGTCTAATATATTCTTAATCATATTGTTATAACAATTTAAATTTGTTCTATTGTTGACTCATTATATCTAATGCGTCTGATATTATAGGTCCTAATAATTGTAAATTACAAGTACCATCTTTTAATGAATAATCGTTTATTGCACGAAGATGATAGTAGTTACCTCTAAAGTTTACTACATCATTTAACTCCATATCAAAGTAATCTGCTAATGGTATAATTGCTGAACAATTTAGAATTCTAGTTTTTGGATTGTAAATAAATTCAACATACTTTTCCCAATATTCACTATAAAGAGTTTCAGTTGGTGTCTCACCATAAGAAGCTGCTTCATTATTAAACAACAATGTACGTGAATCGGTTGTAGGAAAACTACCGGTTACTACATTATAATTATCAAAATATGGAAATGCGGTTTGTTCTTTAGTAACACCTGCTTTTGTTAATGAACCGCTATCAATATAGTAACTTTGGCAATCAAGCAATCCATTAAAAAACAATAAACGAGGTAATACTCTTGCAGGAGTATATTCTGCATTGTTTATGTAAGTTGGTATGTATATAGGAATTATTTGACTCATAATTTTTTTATTTTAACAGAAGAATCCGCTTCCGTATCCAATTTCACCAGTAAATTTATTTAAATCCCAAGCTTCGTTTGATAAATCTACAAAACTTGCATATCCTGTTAATGGAGTATTTCCGTATGGGTCTATATAAACAATTAATCCCGTTTGTATAGTACCTGTTGATGTGTAGTATGGTGGATATTCATATGCATTACAAGTATCAGCTCCTGCTGGTTTAGTACTTGATTTTAAATATCCAACTTGATATTGTGTAATTGGAGGTGTAATTCCACCAACACTACCAGATAAACCTGTTCCTGCTATTCTTAATAATGGGTCAGAAGCAAATGTTGTTTTAACATTAAACTCACCTTGTGAAAAGAAGTTTGTTGTATCGGTATAATAAATCTTTCCATATTCTCTATTAGCTCCTCTAGCAAATTGTTGAGAAATATAATCCTGGTCTAATGTATCACCAAAGTTTAATTTATTTACTGCAAGGTTATTAGCTGGAATTACTTCAATAGATTCATCTAAATTAATGTACCTATTGAAATCTTTAACTTGTCCTTTTTTATACCAATTATTAAATGTTTCAATTATAAATTCATTTGGTTTAGTATTATTAGGATATATTACTAAATTGAACTTCTTTTGCATTCCGGAAATGAAATCTACTAGCTTAATACCTTGTGTTCCAAATGGCATGTTAGATGGGATATCCATCACTCTACCATCAGCTGCCTGATTTACTTCTCTAATTTCTAAAAATGATTTAGTTGTTCCTTGCGGGTCTAATGTAACAAGTGGTAATGGAGGAGTTGCTGAATCAGGAGATTGACGGATTTGAAAATAATAATTACCCGCAGGTATAGTATCAAAAACAAACTCCGTTGCTAATTGATATGTTGTATTTATACCACCATTCCTACTTTGTTGTAATTCATCAAAGAAAAAGATATAAGATTGAACTGCACGAGTTGAATAAGGAGTTGAACTACCTGTTTCTAACATACGGATTTGCCATGTTCCATTTGCTGAAAGTGTACCTGGCATATTGTTTGCAGAACAACTTACATTTAAGTTTACATTTAATACTCCTTTTAAATTAGTTTCTTTCTCTACTCTATATGCACCATTGTTATAAAAGTCTTGTGCGTCAGAAAGTGAATTATACCAAGGTAAAGTAACAAAACTACCTGATGGTAAGTTTATATCTGTCATACCACTACCTGATATTGCACCTATTTTAATTTTACCATATGTTTCTAAATCAACACCCGCATATTCAGGATATTTTAATGAATTATTGCAAAGCATATAAACATCATCTAACCAAGCTTCATTCATAAAAGAAGATGAGTATGTGTATCCTGAATAATCAAAGATTGCATCCCATACTTTTTTAACTCTGATTGCAGGTTTAAAGTTTTGAACAGTTAGGGCACCATTCTGGTCATCCATACCAAATAATTCATATTGACCTTGCGTAAATTGATATCCACTACCATAATCTGCAAGTGGATAAACTATATCACCATTAAATAAATTATTACTCCAACTTGCTGTAATATTATTGTAAGATGATGTGTGGTTATATTCCGATAGGGAACTTAAATCAGTTAAGTATGCTCTATTGATATCTCTACCAAAAGATGATAAAGCACCGAATATAGTTACCTCATAAGAATCAATAAACTTATTTGCAATTACTTTTACTTTGTTTAGTTGTAAGTAACCCTGTGATAAGTAGATACCACCAAAATCAAAGTATGCAGGAACTTTAATGTTCGTTGCAAATAGAAATGGTGAATCAATTGAAATATCATAAACATGCTCAAAGAAAGCATTATTGTTTTTAGTTCCAGGTAGGGTTAATTGGCGTGTAAAATCAGAAGGTAATACACCTATATCAAATAGACCTGTTACGTTATTGGATAATTTAATATCCTCATCGTTAAACAAATCTAATTGTGTATCATTTGCAATTAATTTAAATACAAAACCTTGTGTACTAATTATCCCCATTATATGATAAGTTTGTATGCTTGTCCGAAATTGAATTCAAATGCGTATTGAATCAAATGGTCATTTACACCTGTTTTAAATGTTATATTTTGAGTAGCAATTGTTAAAGGTCTTACTAAAGCATTTGCTTCATCGTAAACCCAATAGATTTCATCTGAAACTAATAATTGCTTAAAGATATCATTATAAGATTCAGGTATCCAAAATGAATTAACTGAAATAGATTGTTTAGAATCTACTATATAATTTAAAATACCTGAATCATAGTTTTGGTAAGATAATGTAGATGATTCCCAACTACCTAATTGCGGTTGATATGTTTTCTTTTCAGTTTGGAATGATTGTCTATTAACCATATAAAAGTTAAAGTAATCAAATTGTCCAAATCTATTTTTAAATTTAATTCTTACATTAGGATATTTTTGTATACATTCAATAGTATATTTAATTGATGTTCCTAATGCTGTCGCTCCATTGAATGCTTGAGTTGTGTAATAAGTTAATCCACTAGTCGATAATGGAAATCCACTTTGTGCTGGTCCAATTGGGTATTGATATATTTGACCTGATGAAGATGTTGAAGAACTTACATTATAATCAGCTGAACCTAAATTAGATGTATATACAACTTTTGTTGGTTGTACACCACCTGCTAATCCACCATAGATACCTGCTGTTCCGTAGTTATCTATAAATGCAGATTGAGTTGCTGGTCCGTTTGTCATCAAAGGCCAGTGTGCTGATGCTGATGTTATGTTTTGTCCAATTGGTTCTTGGAATATACCATAACCATCTAGGGCTTTAAAAGTTTCTGAACGAACATGACTGCCTGTTATAAATGAACTAGCTGAAAGATATTGACTATAAAAATCTACTGCGTAATATTTTACGTTAGATGTATTAGCGATAGCAAAATCAGTTAATGTAGAATTTATGATTCTATTTAAATCAAAAATACCTACGTTAGATGTATTAGGATATTTTACAATTGTGTATTGATAAGAACCGGAATTGCTCAATGAGCCGGTCCAATAGTATAAATCACCTACAAATTGAAATGAAGATGAAGTTAATAAATTAGTATTGCTTTCAGCAACCGTAAATATAATCGGTGATTGTGCTAATGATACTAATGCTGGTGTTTGATTAAGACTTATTGACATTATTCAGAATCGTTTCTTATTATAACCAATATTCTCTTAAAAGTATTGAACGCTATGTATCTAAATCATCAATAGCACTTTTAACTTGCTTTGCTACTTTAGCTGATATCTCTTCTATATAATCTTGTAATAGAGAATCTACAATAGGTGAGTTAAGTGCTTTATCAGCAAAGTTAATTGATTGAGGTATGTTTTTAGTTTTACCACCACTAACTGTTTTAGATACAGTCGGGTCATTCCAAAACATACCATATTCTGCGCCAGGAGGAGCATAGTTTATTTCAAAACTAAATCCATTTTTACTTTCTTTTAGTACTTGAGATGGTGTGTTAGCTCTTTGTAATTGTTTTTTTAAATTGCCTGTACGTTTAGGTGCTTTAGCAACTGCCAATCCACTAATCTGTCTAGCTATATCTTTTAATGATGGCATCTTATCCTAATGTTACTTTTACCCAATTACTTCCAGATGCAAAGTATAAATTCGAACCTGATACTGCCATAGTTCCATTAACTGCTGATGGTAATGGGTCTAATGAAGCTAATTGTAATGTTTGAGTAATTGAAACTGCTCCCGTTACTGCAGTACTTCCACTTACGTTTAATGTACCTTCTACAAACATATTAGAGCCTGAATCAATTAATAATCCAGTCTTTCTTGTAGTTGATGTTCCTGTTCCTACGGAGAATACAGTTTGACCTGTTTTGTTTCTTACACCATCGTTTGCATTGTATCTACCAAAGTATGCACCTCCACCAATAGTTGAGTTAAAACTATTAGAGGCTGATATGATTAGTTGTTCTCCACCTACCACATTACTAATAAAACTATTGTGTAAACCGGCACCTGTTTGATTTGAGAATATGGTATTATTTTTACCTATTACCGCATTATCAGTAAATGCGCCGGGAGTATTTCCTGTACCATCTACCGAACCTGTTATTAATAGTGTCCCACTCTGACCATAAAATATGTTTCTAACCACCGCAAACTGACCTACTCCCAACGAACCTGAAAAAGCTTGGTTTGTTAGAGTCAAATTATTACCACTAGTTGTGTTAAAATTAAAATTAACTGCAGACCCACTTGCTATTATCGTTCCACCACCATAGTTGTTAGTGATAGAACCTAAACTTGTATGTAATCCTAATCCCGCTGCTCCTGCATTGGTATAAGATAATGCACTATTTGCATAGTTATTATTTGAGTTAACAGCGGCAGATGAGGATATATTAGTGACGGTAATACTACCACCTGCAATTACGTTAGCAAGACTACTTTGTGTATTAGTCGTTAATAAAGTACGAGGTGAAGTATTTGTTATAGAACCACCAAAAATACCATTGGTTTGTATAGAAAGTGTTCCACTACCACTTATACCCGTAGCTATTTGAGCAACGGATGCAGATGCAGCATTGATTGTAATACTTGAATTAACATTAAAGTTACTATTAAAGCTTAATGAGCCTGTAAATCCTAATGCATTAATTGTAGTTGTAGTACCCCCATTATAATAATTTTGTGAATAGTCGTGAGTACCAGTATTTACGGCTTGATTAATATTAAAAGCACCAATTCCTTGGAATATATTATTATTCATCGTAGGTCTATTACCACTTACACTTGCTGCCGAAGCAGTTATTTGTGAGTTTATACCATTATTATTATTTAAGTAAAGGTTATTACTACCACCTATATATCTTTTATATCCAGTTGTTGGTGATGCAGGGTTTGTAAATATGTTATTACTACCTGAGATGATTGTATCAGATGTATTACTATTATTTTTAAATATTAAGTTTATCTT
>Ga0181346_1001193_pt1 | contig 11417 bp, 3 predicted proteins | sample Su13VDMM15DN_FD_130100 | JGI IMG/M metagenome (GOLD analysis project Ga0181346, IMG submission 130100) | Freshwater viral communities from Lake Michigan, USA - Su13.VD.MM15.D.N | ecosystem: Environmental > Aquatic > Freshwater > Lake | place: USA: Michigan | collected 2013-07-15 | reverse complement strand
GGGTAGCCAACAACTAGCGCCTCAGATAGCTGATGCATCAAACATTGCATATCAAACAGGTCAATACGGTCTAGGGACACAAGGCACAGCAGCACAACTTCAAAACGCATCATTAGGCTATGGAGCAATGGCAGCGGGTGCAGGGGATCGTTACGCACAGCAAGCAACTAATCCATACGCCTCACAAGCGTACATGAACCCGTATTTGCAAGCTTCGCTTCAGCCTGCGTTACAAGAAGTGCAGCGTCAGTATGACATTACCGGCACTCAGCAGATGGGCAATGCTTCGCGCTCAGGTGCGTTTGGTGGGAGCCGTGAAGCGTTGATGGCAGCAGAGAATCAACGTAACAAAAACCTTGCCATGAACCAGATGATTGGACAGGGATACAGCACGGCTTTTGATAAAGCTAATCAAGCACAACAGTTTGGCGCTACCCTTGGACTTCAGGGCTTGCAGGGTGGACAACAGGGCGTTCAAGGTGCTGTAGGTGCAGGTCAGTACGGGTTGCAAGGCTTAGGTCAAGCAGGAGCTTCTGCCAGCACTCTTGGTCAGTTAGGGCAGACTCAGTTTGGTCAAGAACAAGCGGCAAACCAAGCTATGGTGTCAGCAGGAACCCAGCAACAAGCCTTGCAACAAAAAGGGCTAGACGCTGCTTACCAGCAATATCAAGCACAGTTAAACTATCCGTATCAACAACTTGGCTTTATGTCCGACTTGTTGCGTGGTCTGCCATTGACTCAACAGTCTCAATCTATGTACCAGAACCCAAGCATGGTGTCTCAAGCTGCCGGTATTGGTACGGCGGGTATGGGTCTTTATGGCATGAATAAAATGATGAATAGTGCAAAAGGCGGTCAGATTAAAGAAAGTGACGGGTTAGACACACTTGGCATTTACAATGCTATGAAAGGATAAGAAATGAGCATCCAACAAAACATGGCGTCAGATATTTATAGAATGGCTGATAGTGTCCATAGATCAAGAGATATTGCAGCTTTTCAACAATCGTTAGCCCAATCTATTAAAAGTGGCGCTGTTGAGTCTTATGTTGGTATTCCTGTACTTCAGTCTCTTACTCAAAAATTAAAACTTGCCCAGCAAAAAGAAGCTATGGCTATGGCTGCGCCACAAGGTCAGCAACAACAAGGAGTACCAATTGCCGCGCAAGTTATGCAAGATGCTGGACAAACAGACGAAGACGAACAAAGATATGCCGGTATAGATGAGCTACGTACAAACTTGCCTACCGAAGACGACGATGATAATGAATATGCCAACGGTGGAATTATTGCGTTTAGTGGTAAAAATAACGACCAAGTTGTAGATTCTAATTCTGATCCATTGGTAGAGCGGTTGCGAGAGGATGACCCAAAAAGTTATGAACGTTTTATGAGCGGGAATACTATATCTCCAGAGTTTGGTGGGTTTGACGCAAATCCTAAAACTGTTTTTGAACGTAACTCGCCAGAATACGATCCTGTACCAACAACACCGGCTGGTCGTTTTATTGCTAATCAAGCTACTGACATTAAAAGCGGCATAGCAAATTATGATCTTCGCCAAAGATTGTATGAACAATACAGTAAATCAGCCGACCCTTTTTCAAGCGTGTCAAACCCTGAAAGAGAAGCTGGGCGCGATATGCTCAGTCGTATTAAAGACATGTCCCCCGCAGAATTACGTGCATTAGACCGACAGGGCAACGTTTCTGCATCGGCTGCTGTTTCTACTGTACCAAGCGCCCCACCACCTCAAGAATTATCAACATTTAATCCGCCAAATGATGCAGGAGTAGGAGTAGCAGGACTTCCAGCCGCACAAAATGTTCAGATTGCGCCAGCTAAACAAGGTGCTGGTACTGCCGCTCCTGCTGGTGGTGAAAGACTTACGCCAAGAGTTGGGCTTGAAAATGCCCCACCTACTTTAGCTCAAGCGGAAGCCGTTGCTGGTAAATCTCCCGCCGCTGCAAAAGCTATTAGCGCAGCAGATGAATACATAGCTATGCTTAAAAAGAGTGGCGAAAGTGTTGGACGTGAAAAGAAAGAAGCTTTCTACATGGCACTTATTAGTGGTGGTCTAGCAGCCGCTGGTGGTACATCGCCTAATGCTTTGGCTAATATCGCTGCGGGTATGGTTCCTGCTACTCAACAGTACCAAAAAGTTATTGCTGGTATTCGTAAAGATGATCGTGAGCGTCTTGAGAAACTTATGAGCGCGGGTCTTAAGAAAGATGAATTTGCACTTAAAGCTGAAGAGATTGGTATTAACCGTCAGAAAGCTAAAGATTGGTTTGAAGTAATGACGGAGCGTAATAATGTTATGCGTTCTCGTGGTGGTGACAGCGATTTAAAATTACAGGCCGAAGTAAGAAAAACTGAACAAATGTATGGTGGGTTAATTGGTAAAGAACAAACCGGATTTGATAACTACCTTAAAGCAAATCAAATATATGATAGGATCGACCCAACTAATGTGCCTCCCAGTTTGAAAAAAGGTTATGACAATTACGCTAGAAAAGTTGAAGGCTATCAAAATAGAATTGATAATTTACACCAACAAAAAAATAAACGTATTGAAAGAGTAACGGGCGAAACATATAGTGAAGAGCCAAGTAGCAGTGGGAAAGTCCCAACTATTGCAAATCAAACAGAATATGATAAATTACCGAAAGGCACACAATATAAAGACCCTAATGGCGTACTACGTACAAAAGGTTAACCATAATGGCGAATTTCTGGGACAACGATCCTGAAGTTACAGGTGGTAAAAATACGTCTAATTTCTGGGCAAACGATTCGGTTGTAGCAGAAGAGAAACCAAAAAAAGGTCAACAACGCGCCGCTGCAGACGCGCCTGATTTTTCTCGTGGTATGGGTAACATCCCCGGTGGCATCCAAAATATATATGGTGCGGCTAAAACTGTAGCAGGCGTTGGTGCTAAAAAGTTAGGCTTTGAAGATACTGGCACAAGTTTGATCAAGAGTGGTCTTGAGTCAATGGAAGCTGGTGAGTCTAAACAACTCGTAAAAGAAAGTGACGAGTTTACCAACGCTTGGGAAAAAGGTATTGGTACAGTCATTACTGATTGGTTGCCATATCAGATGGGCGCAGGAGTTGGTAACTTAATTGAGACCCTTGGTGCAATGGGTATTGGTGCGGTGGCTGGTGCTGGTGTTGGCTCTTTACCCACTGCTGTTGCTGCAGGTCTTGGTAAAACATTACTTAAAACAACCGTAAAAGAAACAGCAGAAAAAATATTAAAAGACCAAGGTGAAGAAGAAGCACAAAAGTATGTTGCTAGAGAAGCCAAGAAAGCCCTTATTTCTATGGGCGCAACCGCTGGTCTAGGTGGACAAGCCGCGCTTCATGGTGTTGGTGAAGTGGGCGGTCGGGCAATTGAAGAAGCTCAAGAACGTGGCGGGTCGGCTGAAGATATTAATCTTGATAAAGTACTACCGATGGCTGGTGTTCATGCCGTTGCTGATTTTATATCTAACAAGATTTTATTAAATGCAACCAAACCTATTAAACCCGCCGATAAAAAAGTATTGGATTCATTAACGCTTGAGATAGGTAAACGTGTTTTTATTACTGGCGCTAAAGAGTCTGTACCAGAAACTGTTCAATCAGTTGCCGAGCGTTTTGGCGCTGAGCTATCTCTATCCGATGCAGGAGCTATCAAAGAGTACATTAATACCATAGCTGCATCGTTTGGTATGTCTGTTATCCCCGGCGGTATTGGTGCTGTACGTTCTAAATTAGCTGCGTCTGTGCCTGAAGATAAAACAAAAACACAAGAAGACGCGCTGATTAAAGCTGGTGAGCAACCTGTTGGCGAGACCACAACCGAAGCTGGTACAGAAACTGAATTGCCACCGTTTAGTCCGGTGTTAGTTAACGGTATTGTATTTAATTCACAAGCTGACTTAGATGCATACAACCAAAACCCTGCTGCGCCAGTAGGAGCGACCTCAACGTCTGAAGAAACACTTGCTGCTGAAATAGCAACAATGGAAGCTAAATATTCCAGTCGTGAAGAAGACATTAAAAACAAAAAGGGCGGTAACAAAGCGGTTAAAAATAGAATTAACTCTAACGCAATTTTAAAAAAAGAAATAGACGCTAAGAAAGCAGAGCTTGCTGCCGGAACTACAACTGTTACAACCCCTGCGCCTAGTGCGGATGTTGACGGTACTAACTTAACGCCCGGCGCTAACGGGCAAGTAACACCCCCTGCTGCTCCAGTGCCTCCTGTTGTTGAGACCCCTGCTAAAACTCCTGCAAGAGAATACACTGCTCCAGAACAAGCTGCTGTTGATTTAGTTAAAGCTGTTGATGCTGGTGGTGTACCAACCGATACTCGCAAAATAAACAAAATTGCAAGAGACCTTGGGTTAGAAGTTTCTACTAAAGCTAGACCAGAAGATACGTTAAATCGTATCAAAGAGGCTGTTGGGCGTATTGATACTACACAGGTTGAAACTTCTGCTGCACCTGTAGCTACCGAAGTAGTTAAAGAAACTCCGCCGCAACAACAAGCCCCGTTGCCTACAGCGCGGGAAGCTACGCCCGAAGAACAAAAAGCTATTGATCACATTGATGGTATTGATAACTTAGGCAAATCATTTTCGCCCGCGCAGGCAAAGAAAGTTGCTCAAGCAGTGGGAATTCAAATACCTAAAGGAACTAAAGAGAAGCCAGTTACATTACAAGACATTAATCAAATCATACGTAATTATGTTGGTAACTTAGAAGGCGTGTTGGCTGGGCGCATTCGTCAGATTGCGCCTAATGTGTTTGAAGGCACTTTTACCACTAACACTAAAAAAGTAAAAGATCGTGTATCTTCAAAATTACCAACAGAAGAGCCTGAAGGTAACCGTGTTGCAACGCCTGAAACAGAAAAAGAAACGCCTCCGCTTGCGGGCGCTAAGTTAGATGAAGCTATTAAAGCTGCTAATGCTGCTAATAAAACCCGTACTGTTACTACAGAAGGTAATGTTACGACTGTAACGTCTAAATTAAAGAAAGCTATTAGTTTTATTGTTGCTGCACCGTTAAAATTTGTTAAAGGCTACAAACCAACTAAGACTCCTTCGGCTGAGAATTTTTTAAATCAAACTAGCTATTATGGAGAAGGTGCGCCCAGTGATATAAATCAAGCCATAACTATGGCTGCGCATGATATGGCTGCGGATGCAATAGATTCTTTGGATGATAAAAAAGGATTAACGCCAGCATTACGTGCTATTGCAGGAAAAGGTGTACCAATCAATCGCCCTGATCAACTTATGTCAATGGACAAGTTGGTTGAGCTTTATAAAAAATTTGTAAATAAAAGAAATGGTTTTGCAAATGTTGGTGGTGACGGACGTACTAAAGCCGCAGCTAACCGTCAAGCTTTTATAGAGTCGTTAGCCCCTGAGCAACGTGCTAAGTACGATGCTGTTTATGAAAAAGCTTTTGTTCAAGCTATTAAAGACGATATTTATGTAAGGGACACAACTGAGTCTGACAAACGTAAAGGGATAGTAGCAGCAACTAAAGAAGCACAGTTAGCAAGGCGTCGCGCTAAATACAAAGAACGTTTGATTGCTGACATGCAAGAGCAAGTTGAAGAGGCTAAAGAAACTGATCAAGAAAGAGATGAAAAGACAACAAAAGCTTTTGAAGAAGCTGAACAAGCAGCTCTTGAAGCCCGTGAAAAACCATTATTAGATTCAGAAGCTAAATTAGATCGCGAAGAAGAAAAACAAGAGGTTGCTGAGGCTAAGTCAGAAGAAGACAAACGCCTTGAGTCTGCTATTAATGGGGGCGAAGGCGTTAAAGGTGTGCTGCAAATTCTTGCAGACTATAGTTATTCTACAGACAAACCACATAGTGCTAGAAACGTAGGTGTGTTTGCAAAAAGTTTGTTAAACCTTTTAAAGCAAACTGGTTTTCTTGATCAAGTTAAATTAACAATCTCATTTGGTAAAGTAGAAGGTACAAATGACGGTAAGTTTAATCCAGTTAACAGCCGTGCAACGTTGCAAGGCGTTAAAGGTGTATACACAGGTGAACGTGATTTAGGCGAGACTGTGTTGCATGAAATCATGCATTATTTTCTTGACCATGTGTTTGATAACCCAGACGCATACATTAAAAGTTTGCCCGTAGAAAAACAAGCAGAAGCTCAGGCTGCTATTAACCGCATTAGACAGAATTGGGCGCGAGCAAGAACATTTTTACCCAACAGTTTTCAGCCTAGTATTTCAACTCTTAAAGAGTTTGTTGCTGAAGTTATGTCTAATTCAAAACTTCAATCCGCACTCATAGCTCTTGATGCTAATACGGGTAGTGACAAGACGTACGCACCTAAAGATAATTTCTTTACACGGTTTGTTAAAAATATAACGGCTGCAATGGGTATTAAACCTAAAGATGTTGCAGTTAACTATAAAGAATTAATTGAAGATATTACTAGAGTTATATCGTTACCGAGCAAAGGTATTCGTGGTAACGAAGTATCGTACTCAGCACAAAAAAATAAAAAAACTCAGCAAACAAAGAAAGCGTCAACCCCGTTACGTACTGGCAATATTGGTATTGGTGAGAAAAACCAAACTAGCAATGAAGAGTACATGTTGCCTGAAGAAGTTGTGGGGCGCGATAAAGGCTTTTGGAGAAAGTTGTTTACAACTGAAAAGGGTTGGCAAAATGTTGCTAGGCTTTTTCAAAATGATCGTTACCCCATTAAGTCTTGGCAGGATACGTTAGAACTTGCTGACGCAATTGTAAACGACCTGTCTGCTAAGTTTAATAACATCTACACTCAGATAACTTTGTCATCTGGTCGTGCTAAAGATTTGTATGAACGTCACGTAGCGGGTCCCGCACAAGCTTTAGACACAGCAATTAATAATTTTGCTAAAGCAACAGGTCTTGATATAAAAGCTGCTATTGCACAGCTTCATATGATTGTTGAGGCAATACATGAAAGAGAACGTCGTGTAGTTAAATTTATGTTGCTTGTGCCGTTAGATAGCACATCTAAAGTTGTTAACTCAAAAGGTAAATTAATTTCTCCTGCAGCTCGTAGGCAAGAAATAGTTGGCGAGCATGACAATAATAAAAAAGGCGAGTTAGATGACCCTAACTTGACGCCTGCACAGGCACGGCAGTTGCGTACTGAACTTGATTACCTTGTTAAAAACTACGCTAAAGAGACTGGGTATAGTCCTTCAGGTATTAAAGTTGCTCTGGATGGTAACAAACGTAAAAACACAGATATAAAGAACGAAGCTTATAACGTAGTAGGTATTGATCCTGACACCGCCGATGCACGACGTGCTGAAATTGCTAGTAAGGATAATAAGTTTAAAGCAGAGATTGATGAAGTGTCTGCAGCACTTAAAGGTTTGCATGAAGCTACTAAGACTCTTGATATGCAATCAAACTATTGGTCTAAGCCTGTTAGCAACCGTGTGGCGTTTTACGGGTTTGAAAACTACATTCCGTTAAAAGGCAGGAAAGGCGAGAAGGTTACAACTATTGATGAGATGTTAGATTTTACAAGCTCACGTATGGGCAGTGAAGTTGATAAGCCACAGAGCGCGTTCGGCGGTCGTATGAGTGTGGCTACAAACCCATTGCTACAGAGTATGTCTGATGCAACTCGCTCTGCTCTTCGTGCTGGGCGTAAAAATATTACACAGTCAATTATTAATGCTATTGACCAAGGACTGCTTAATGGTAGAGCTGAATATAAAAAAGAACCTATTCCTTTTGAACAACGCTACGCCATAGTTCCCGATGAAAATACAATCTTTCATTACGCTAAGAATGGTGAAATTACGCTTATTAAAATTAAGGATAAGGCTCTTTTAAATTCTATTCGTCGCACTTATAAAGCAGTCAACCCATTGGTTGAAATTGCAAACACTATCACTAGTACGATTGGGCAGTTTCACACACGATACAACTATTCATTTGGTCCAATGAACTTTGTGCGAGATATTCTTACCAATGCTTTTGCAATGGGTGTGGACCTTGGACCAACAAAGTCATTAGCTTTCATTGGTGATATTTCAGCAAAGGTAGCCAACGGCGGATTATTTAAAGCAATGCGGTTTATTGCCATGTACAACCGTGGTGATTTTACAAGTATTGCAAACCTTGCTAAGCAAGACCCGTTCGTACAAGACATGCTTGACTTCTACACAGAGGGCGGCATGGTAACGTACATTGATGGTATTGCTATAAAGTCTAATTTTGAAGCCCTGCAAAAAGAACTTGGGCGTAGTGGCATTATGAAGACTAAAGAGCAGGTGGATAAGTTTGTTGATATTTGGACAAACATGTTTGAGCTTGCAAGCCGTGCCGCAGCTTATGGTGTAGCTAAAAGTAGTTTTATGGCAGACGGTATGTTAGAGCAACCGGCAAGAACTAAAGCCGCTGCTTACGCTAAGAACCTTGCTAACTTTGAACAAGTTGGTGAGATTGGTAAGACAATGGGTGCGTTCTATATGTTCTTTAGACCCGCTGCAACGGGTGCTGTCCGTGCAATTGAGGCAGTAGCGCCAGCCTTCCGGTCACTAGACTCTGCGTTAAAGAGTTTGCCTCAAGCTATTCAGATAGGTGCAACACCAGAAGCCAAAGTGCAACGTGATAATTTTATTAAAAACTACAAGCAGAAACAACAAAACGCTCGGATTATGACAGGTGCATTGTTTGGTTTAGGTATGACAGCCTACGCTATGTCTATGGCTATGTCACCTGACGATGAGTTGGGACGCAACAAAGTTAAGTCAGACAACATGCAGCAGTGGTCGCGCTATGCACGGTTCCATTTACCTAATGAGTTAGGGCTGGGTAAAGATGTTGTGTTCCAAATTCCTTGGGGCTTCGGGCTTGGCGCGTTTGCTGCTGCTGGAGCGCAGATGGCGGCTGTGGCGTTTGGTAAGAGTACTATGGCTAATGCAGCAGCTAACATTGCATTGCAAATTTCACTTGACTCGTTTGTGCCAATTCCTGTGTCAAAGATGAACCCGCTAGAAGACCCACTTAACTTTGCGTTAGATTCAATTGCACCAAGCACTGTAAGGCCCATTTTAGAGTTTGCGTTAAATAAGAATGGTCTAGGACAGAGTATTTACAACGACTCTAACCGTCGCATTGGTGATGCGTATGTGGGTGGGGACAACATTCCTCAAGCTTACAAAGACGTAGCACGTACGTTTGCACAAATTACTAATGGTTATATAGATTGGAGTCCAAACAGTATGTATTTCTTAGCTAATAGCTACGCTGATGGTGTATCACGCATTCTTGAAACAGCTTACGGTTTTACTGATCTTGCTAGTGGCAGAAAAGAATTTAATATTAAAGCTGATCTACCATTAGCTGGTTCGTTCTTTGGTACTCGCTCAAACGTAGACTCAAGAGAGTTTTCTGCTGTTGAAAAACAAATCTTAGCTAAAGAACAGCGGTTAAATATGTTCAAAGGTGATCCGGAAGCAACGATGCGATATCATTCAGAGTACCCAATGGATGAGATGATAGTTAAAAAATTCAATACTATGGTCAATGGTGAACTCAAACGTCTGCGTACCGATGCAAAGAATTTCCGTTTGATGGAAGGTTTATCGCCTAAAGAACGTGATTCAATTGTTAAGATGATTACCCTTCAGCAAAACCTGATCAAGAACAACATCATTGAGACGTTTAAAGCATACGACATTGAACCCTAAGATATGCGCCAAGACCTGACACCAAGGTGACCATCTTTACTTGCAACAAAAGATTTCATCTTGATGCCAGCCTTCTTAGAGCCAGTATCTATGACATAGATTAATTCAGCAGGGCGTAAGGTGGGGATAAAAAAACTATCCCCAACCTTCATATGCTCCATAGGGAACAACCACTCTGGTTCAAGAATCTTATCGGGCGTCATTCGTCTTTACTGTATAGACCGTCAATCTCTTCAGGATTAAAGTGATAGCACCACACGTTACCGCCGCCGCCACTACCCTTCCAGCCTTTGTTAAGCCTACTACGCACAGAACCGATTAAGCGTGGCTTATTAGTATCCCCACCAATGTAAACCTGCTTCATCTCACGTTCAAAGTTTGATGAGCTTACTTGCAACTCAGCGAGGTACTTCTTAAAGTGAGTGACAGATACTTGCAAGATGCCTTCCTCAATATCAAAACGTGCTGCTAGTTCATTACGTGGTGCGCTCTTAACTGTGTTTCCCTCTAACACAAGGATGTTTGGGATGTTGAGGTTAATGTATTCATTTAAGATTGATGGGTAGTCAGTCGTGTGCTTGGGTGCTACGTTGTCACGGATGTTAATCATCTCATGCAGCACTTTGTTGTACACACGGTTAAGGTCAACATCAATGATGCCAGCCTCTTTAGCTATCTGACCACCAGCAAAGGTTACACTAACTAAGTTTTGGTAAAACCGTTGTTCAGGTTGATCACCAAAGTCTACGATAAATCTCTCCAACCATTTATTTACATACTCGTAAACTTTGCCATCACCGATCTCGTACAACTTTTGAACATACATTGTGCCAGCATGACCGTAGTTGTATTTCAACGAATCAAATATTTCTCTTCCAAGGTTGCCCGCCCCTGTTAAACAAGCTATCTTCTTTACTTCAAACTCAACTAAACGCGCTGCTTCACCAACAGGAGTTTTCTTCCATGCTACCAACTTGGCGTACATTGGGTGGTTAGCAGTCATAAAGTTAATCAAAGATGCTGATAATTCAAACTCACGTTCAGCGTTAACAGACCCTTGCATCTTGATCTTGGCTTTACCGTTTGATACTTTATGTACCAGTAATGCGATTGACTCAGCTTTCTTATCACCTACCTCATCAACGCCGAGCATAATATTGTGAAGCGTAAGATACCTACCTGTCATACCGTTATCGGTTGCGTCGAACACACTTAGGTCTAGCGGGTTGCCAAATATACTAAGCCCTGCATACATTGCGCCAGTCTTTGCTGAACCTGACGGACCTGTGAAGCATACTGATATACCTGCTGTAGATGTATATTCCATGAGGGGTGAACCGAACCCGCACAGCAACCCGAAGATTTGCATATCAAGCTGCCCATCGGGTCGTTCTAATTGATCCATACACCAACGCCACTTAGTATATGTACCTGCGGGGACTAGATGTTTTGATACGCCACGTATTAAAGGTGACATAGCGGAGTCTACTAACTTACCATCTTCGTTTATTTCTTTGTCGCCTAATACAAATGCCCGCTTTAACGGAGTTATATCGTCACGATTAGGTTTCTCTGTCCAACCAAGTTGGGTGCGTATCTGGTCTGCCTTGTATACATTTATCATATATTGATACCATTTGTTAATATAGTTGTGGAGCCTTTGTGATTCTTTGGGTTCACAAGGG
>Ga0181346_1001191_pt1 | contig 11423 bp, 15 predicted proteins | sample Su13VDMM15DN_FD_130100 | JGI IMG/M metagenome (GOLD analysis project Ga0181346, IMG submission 130100) | Freshwater viral communities from Lake Michigan, USA - Su13.VD.MM15.D.N | ecosystem: Environmental > Aquatic > Freshwater > Lake | place: USA: Michigan | collected 2013-07-15 | reverse complement strand
GTTGCCACGCAACTGCGTGAAAGTAACGGTTCGGAACGAACCCGCAAGCGGTGCCACCCTGTACGTTAGCTGGAATATTTCCGGCTCAAAAATAAACGCATTGCTACCAGGCGAAAGCGTTTCATACTTCCACGATGGGATTGTTCTTGATGGCAACGAACTGTATTGCACATTCGATGAAAGTGCGTCCGGTGGACTAGGATTGGTTTCGATGATTTCCGATACAAAACGGGCTTGCGAATGATTTTCGGAGGACAGTTTTCAACGATAGGCGACACACTGGCAAGGGCTAGTGTGTCAACTATTTCTGATCCAATGGTTTTGAATTTTGCCGGATCAAATCAAAAAAACTTTGTAGGGTCTGCGGATATACTGGCAGCTAAAACGTGGGAGCTCGCCAATGCTGGCAACGCCCAGGAATTCAAATTCAATTTTGTGTTGGATGCAGCTTATGCGCAAACAATGCCTAACAATTTTGTAATGAGTGATGCCTTATGGGATGATGCTACTAAAACGTGGACACCATTTGATGCAGGAGAATACCAGGCAAGTGCGGTGTATAACGGTACCCATTGGGTACTATCAATTGTAGGTGTTTACATCTAAAAAAAAATAGTCATGTTAGAATTCTTAAAAAAATTAGACCTTCTCCAAGTTCTTACCGGTGTGGTGGTACTATCCATTTGGTTCATCATGGTAAACACATTGTTGTTTTATGAACTCCCTGAAGGCAACCGTGAAATCATTATTCACATGATCGGGATTTTAGAAGGTGCAGCAATGGCCCTGGTTACTTTCTTTTTTGGAAGCTCAAAAGGATCACAGGATAAAAACGAAATCTTGAAAGACAAAACACCATGAAAAAAATTCTATCTATCCTGATATTATTTTTTGCAGTGGCCACCGGCTACTCGCAAAGTATTGGTACGTTTAAATCACTACGATTAGTAAACGTATTAGACAGTACAACTATTACCCCGGTAAATGCTACCATTTATTACAATGAACAAAGTGGAAAGTTACGTGCCTATGAAAATGGTGTTTGGAAAGATTTGATTGGTGGTGGTGGTAGTGGTGATAGTTGGAAAACTATTGGAGCAACTAATTTTCAAGGAGGTGATGTAGAAATCTTTGGAACTGATGAAGGGTTGTATTTCTATAATATGAATTCTGTTCAATTTGCTGATGTTCCAGATTTTAACATTGCAAGTAGTACAACAGGTTCATGGAATATAGGCAATGATAACTTTCGAATTCAGGGAAGCGAAGCAGGAGGAATAACATTTGATGGGCAAGGATCGACAGCAATGGCATTACAAGGCGGGGCTATACAAATTCAGTCCGCCATTGATTTGCAGGATAATATGTTCCTATCCGGAGAAGAGCCAACACAGATAACAGCGAATCAAAACAATTATATTTTCACGGGCAATTGGAATAAAATTAACTCGGATGCAGCTAGAAATATAACTGGGTTAGATAATCCTATTGACGGACAAGTAATAACCTTCACGAACAACGGTTCTTTTAACATTACTTTCAAACATGATGATGCTGGATCAACTACGGATAATAGATTTGATCTTAACGGTTCGGATGTAATTCTTGAACCTGATAAAAGTGTTTCGTTTGTTTACAACGGAGATGGTGTAAAAAATAGATGGGTATTATTTTCAACTACATTAACAAGTGCCGGTTCCGGCATAACCAACACAGCAGCAGCAAACGAAATAGCAAAAAGTGATGGTACTAATTTGGTTCCTAGTGGACTAGAATCAACAACAGCTGGTGATATAAATTTAGGACTAGCAGCGACTACAGGTACATCTCGATTAATCCAGGCAGCAGGTTCAGAACTTAATATAACTACCACCATAAGAAGCAAAGGAATCGGTAATGTAGATGTAAGTGCTTTAAATGGTGGTAATGTAAACTTAAATGCTACTTCAGGTTCAGGCCAAGTAAGATTTAATGCAAACGTAGGGATTGTTGGTGATGCAGGAACAGGTACACTTAATTTTTCAGGTGGATCACTGAATTTTCTTCCAAACCAAGCCAATAGCAATGAGTTTGTAATGTCAGCACTTGCTAGTGGAAATTACTTTACTGCAATAAAGTCAAGTGCAGACCAAAACGGAGTATTCACGATTTCAACCGGAAATATGAATACAAGTGGTATTGTTGATCCAATACGAATAAAAGGTGGTGATAAATCAGCAGGATCAACAACAGGTAAAGCAGGTGATGTTTTTATAACCGCAGGAATTGTTACCGAAGCAACAGCAACCGGTGACGCAGGGGATATTATTTTAGAGTCCAGCAGTAATGCAGGATCAGGAACAGAAGGTGATATTATATTAGATATTACCAATGGTGGAACGTCCACAGTAAATTATGGTTCAACCGGTTCCTTCAACATCACCGGTATAGTTCAAAGCGTTTTACTTTCAGGAACAACACTAACACTTAACGATGATTTACACCGTGGTAAAATTATCTATTGCACCAATGGTTCTGGTATAACAATTACCGTTCCTTCTGGTTTACCGTTGGGATTCAATGTAGTAATCATGCAAGATGGTGCCGGAACGGTTTCACTTTCTGCAAGCGGAACAACAATAAACGGAAAAACATCAACAACCGGTCAGTACGATGCAATTTCATTGGCCTATTATAAATCAAGTGAAAATTACATTGGTCTATGAGAAAATTCATAACCATAATATTTTTATTAATAGCAATTGTTTCGAATGCACAAAACTATTTTGTGCGGTCTTTAATGACAAAGGGTAATACACCTCCCGAAATAACTGCATCAACATTCGAAGCATCATACACATACACCGATGCTGAAGATGATTTTGAAAGCAATGCAAAACCACAAGTAGTTGCATTATCAATTACCGGAAATCCAATAGTAGGCCAAACGTTAACCGCGTCATGGACTTTTTTTAGTCCTTCTTTATACAGCCAGGGTACGCACTTATACCAATGGTATCGTTCGGATCAAGATGGAACCAATCGGGCTGCAATAGGAGGAGCTACAAACAGTACGTATGTTTTAGTTGATGATGATCAGGATAAACAAATAGATGTTGAAGTAACAGCAGTTCAAACAGCAGCTACCCCGGCAAATGGAAATCCTGAAAGCGATACTGAAGTTTCACCAACAGTATATGTGCCTCCATTTTTTGGAAACATAACCTATTTTGGAAGTGCAAGTAATGTTGCAGATAATGGAACTAACACAACAGCACCAACAAGTATTACACCACCATCAAGTATGCAAGATGGCGACTTGGTAGTAGTGGTATTGCAACACCGTGGCGCTACCAATACATTTTCGGTTTCAACAAATGGTGGACAATCCTGGACCGGTCTAGGTTATTTCACAGGAACGAACGCAGAGAGTGAAATATTTTGGTGCCGGTTTGATGGAACTTGGGACACCAACCCACAATTTACAAAAACCACTGGTGCATCTGCATTTAGTGCTATCATGCACGTGTTCAGGCCAACAGAAACTAGTAACACATGGGTCATAGATGGCTCATTTGTTAGCTCAACATTCACCGCAGGAAGTTCACCATTCGTAAAAACAATTCCTTCACAATCTATAACACAAGTTGCAACTGTAACGGTTGTTGGTTGGATGACCGGTGATGATAACACCTGGGGAAATTTAAGTGGTGTTGATTGGTTTACACCAGGTTCCGATCAGTATAGAAATTTAGGTGGTTCAGATCAGTCAGCAACATTTGCTTATAAAATTCAATATGAAACAACCGGAAGTGGTGATGTTTCAAAAGAGCAACTAACATTAGGTGGTGATGCTGGAATTTATTTTTGGTTTACAATGCATGAGCAATGAGAAAGATAATAGTTTCCATATTGCTTCTGTTATTTTCATCACTTTGTGTGTGGTCACAACCTGTATTAGTTACACCCATTCCAAACCAATATGCAAAGGAAGGAGTTGCTTACAGTTTTCAATTTGACGCTGGCACATTTTCAGGAAGTGGTTTAAACTATTCAGCATTTATCAATCGCCCAAATCATGGAATTTCTCTTCCATCATGGCTTACATTCACACCCGCAACACGAACGTTCTCTGGAACACCTTCCGATTGGAAAGAATTGGAAGCCTTATAAATAGTAGTACTATGTAGGGATGCGGTTGATACTGTTTATTCAATTTTTACACTTGTAGTTGGTGCAGATGATAATACCGGTCGCACCGTTTGGCGATCAGGAGACACACCCGATCATACATTGGATGCAGCAAATATTGATACCTATCCAACCGGTACTATTTCATCCGGTCAATGGGTAATGATTGATGATGATGTAATTGTAAGTGGCGCAGCTGCAACAACAATTACAAATGCACGATCACAAGGTGGCTTCCTGGTTTGGAAAATAAATGAAAATAACCGCACTATATTTGACTATACAGATGTAGCAGCTGGAGAATCTATTGGCCTTGACTTTAGCAGCGGAAACCTTGGTACTATTTCAACGGGTGGAAATTTAACCAATGGTTTACGCGGTAAAGAAGTAATGTTCACTAATTATTCTGTGATTGGAACAATTTCAGATAACACAACAAATCCAATCAGGCATATACGTGCTACCAATGAGGATAAGCATATTCGTTGGATTGGACAACCAGCAGACCACACACCATACGTTGGTGTTTTTGGCATTCGTGTACAATCACAAGTAAACACACTAGCACGATGCAACCAGGGTTTCAGGTACGGAATTGAATTTTCATTTATAGAACTCGATGGAACGGGTGGTGGTAAAATAGGCTTTCATATAAAGTCAGACATAACAGCCACAACGGGAGATAGACGTTCATCCGAAAATTCAGGTAGCCAGGATTACAACATGGAGTTTATTCAAATTCACCATTGCTACATACATGATGTAGAAGGTGAAGGCGTATACATAGGTGGTGGATTTTATGCGGGTGGTGGAACCGTTTCATTGGCAAACCGATTTTATCACGACATAGAGTATGCGAGAGTTGAAAACAACATTGTAATTGATACCGGATGGGATGGAATTCAAATGAAGAATGTAGTAAACGAGGGTTATTTAAAATACAACTATGTTGACCGAACTGGTATTTTAGCAGGTGCCCCTAACTCACAACGTTTTGGAATCTTTGTAGCCGATGGATTTGTTGGTGAAATAGCATATAACTGGGTACAAGATGCAGGACGTACAGGAATGAGAATTTATGATTCAGGTCTTACATTTGCACATGATAATGTAATTGTAAGTGCTGGAAATGAAGGTTCTTACGGTGCGCGTGTTGCTGAACCTGTATGGAATCAAAATGGAAGTACCGGCACACTTTTAGTCAATACTGATATACCAAATGAAGTTTATCACACCGCACCAACAACTAGTTACACAAGTAGGCCAGACCTTGCTAATTCTGATTTATACTTGCGTGTGTTCAATAATACATTTGTAAATTGTGCCAACACACTTGCATTGTACACCGACACACCAACTGATTCGGTTCGCGTTCAAAACAATCTATTTATAAATTCAGGAAGCACCTCCATTACCAGCGTTGGAACCACTACCGGAAATGTAATACTAACAGGTCAAACACTTACTGATATTTTTGTTGATCCTAATAATTTCGACTACCGAATAAAAGCGGGAAGTGTAGCTGAAGGTGCAGGAGTTGACATATCTTCTATATTTACTCAACCAGACTATTCAGGAACAGCACGAACAACTACCGATGTAGGAGCATTTGAAGTAGGTACACCAGCTAACCAAGATAGATATAATTTTGTGTTGAATAGCCCCGGTGATGGAAATATACCACCAACAATTGAGGTAGAAAGCAATGTAGAATTAATGCTTCCAACTAGTAGTGTAACTATTACGGCCACAGCCAATGATTTAGACGGCACAATCACAACAATTTTATGGGAACAGATTAGCGGTCCATCCGCAACACTGACTGATGAAAATACACTATCAGTTACGATAAGCGATTTAGTGGAAGGTAGCTATGCTTTTACTATTACTGTTACGGATAATTTAGGTGCGACCGATCAGGAACAAGTTAATGTTGAAGTAATACCAGCACAATTCACTTACCACAATTTCTACCAGGCAGATGATAACATTGGAACAGGATCCGTATTAATCCATTCAACAACAGATGCAGATTGGCCAGTACCAACAGGACTCAATAAATGGTTTCGCAGGGGAAGTATTCCACTTGCAAAAACAGGAATAAAAAACGGAAGCGAATTTTTCACATCATGGGTAAATGTTCCATAATATGACAGACACTATAAAACTATACACCTACTGTTTATTTTCCATCATTGGTGGCATTGTGCAATTGCTCGAACACGTGGCACTGTGGATTGAAATATTGGCCGGAATTGGTGCCGTAGTTTCATTTGTTTTAGCTGCATTAAAATTTAAACGCACAAAACAAATTGACATATTACAATTAAAAAATGCCGAACTGGACAACCAAATTAAGCAACAAGAACTTTACAGACAGATAGAAAAGAACAAAGACTTTAACCAAAACCCCTAACAAAAATGGAAACCGAACCACAACTAAAAATCAAGCAACTGCCCGAAAAGGCCGGTGGCATCATTGAGGATGCACACGTGATTGAAGGTGTATCCGTAGAAAAAAAATCGAAGCAATCAGCATATGAAAAAATGTGTGAGCATTGCAACGATACATTTACCAGCAAAAGACAACATTCCCGCACGTGTAGTCCTTCATGCCGTGCAAAACTTTCAGCATCAAAAAGAAAAAAAGCCCTGGGCAATTCCGATATGAATACCATTGTCGAACCACATCCAACACAAAAACCAAAAGAATTTAAGAAGGAAAAAAAATCCATCCTTCCTTCACCGCACATTACCGGTTTGCCACCGCACCTTCAAATGGCATTCGACTTATTGAAAGAGAACGCACGAAGGTTTGAAGATTGGTACGAAAAAGAATTGGCTAAGCGTGAGTTGCTAGAAAAACAGTTGGTTGAACTGCAAGATCAGCTAAGAGAAAAGCAGACTTCATTGCAAGGGCTTATTGATGACAAGCCAAGTGCCTTTGAACGGATTTTAGGGAGCATACCCGCACCATTTATTGATGCAGTTGCACCACATATTGGTACACTCATGGGCAAGTTAGCCGGTGGAATGGGAAGTACCAACGGACAATTGGATGAGGCCAGCGAAGGACTATTGCAATGGATAGGAACATTACCACAGGAATCAAACCAAAACCTGATGATGGTATTTGGTACGCTTATGCAGTTGCCAGAATCACAACGTGATGCAGCAATTGCCAGTGTGGTACGGTTGCTTACTGAAGGTAGCACCATGCAGAAGCAACGGCCCATTAATGTAGGAATGTTTGGAACCTAAAATATTTGTGCAAATGAGTATTGAAGTAGCAAACGAAAAAGCGGTTTACCTGGAGCAACTCTCCAAAAACCTGAATGCGGAAAGCCTAAAGGTGTTGGCCGAACTAAGCAAGACCAACAATATTGATTTGAAAATAAAAAAGAATGCCAATTTGATAAAAGTCAAGTTGGCAATCTCTTAAACGATTTACAACTATGATGAACGGAATACCAATAACAATGCTAGGTTCAACATTCGGATGTCCTGAATGTGGTGGAACGTGTGGTGGTAAACAACTTCATGGCGCCACTGATTACGATATTATCAAAATCGGTGGCAAGGAATATTCTGCTAATCAAATTGTAGATAAACAAATCACAGCCAACGCAACCACAAAACTTTATAAAGGTACCCCCGGAAGTGGCGTAATAGGTGAAGTAAAATCCGGCCAGGTAATAGGGCGCGTGTACAGCTACATAAAAGCCAGCCAATCACAAGACGGCCGTAGCTGGTTGATGTTCGATACCGGAAAAGATTTCTTTTTTGTTCCCAACGAAAATGCAAGTGGCCAAATTTTAAAAGACCAAGGAGCATTAACGTTGAAAGATGAAATTGAAAAAGAAAAGCAAGAAGAACTATTACGCACCAACCCAATTGAATACTATATCAAAAAGTATGCTTTTAAAGTGTTGTTGATTGGTGGTGGAATATTCATTGCTTCACAGGTAGCCAATGCAGCCGTGCGCGGATTCATTGATAAAAAAGTAAGTTCAAAATAAATTGTTCACCATGTCAAAGTTAAAGTGTACATCAGTAAGCAAACAAAGTTGGAACAATGAAACCAGCGTGTTTGAAAATGAGGATTTCAAAGTTGTAGTAACATTGAAAAATCCAAGAAACCACGGAATAGTAAATGTTGGTGATGAAATACCATTTGAAGTTAAAAATCCAAAACCAGCAGCTAAGAAACCAGCAGCTAAGAAAGTAGCAGCTAAGAAACCAGCAGCTAAGAAAGTAGCAGCTAAGAAAGTAGCAGCTAAGGAAGTAGCGAAAGCAGAAACCCCAACGGTTTAAAAAAAAAGATCATGGCCAATTTCAGTATTGCATATAACAATTTCGTAAAACCGTGGGAAGGCGGATACGCAAATGTTCCGGGCGACAAAGGATTGGAAACGTATGCCGGAATAAGTAGAAGGTTTTTTCCTGATTGGGATGGGTGGCCGTTCATTGATAAAGTAAAAGCACAAATCGGTGCAATTGCAAATAATAAGTTCTTTTCTGAATTAACACCAAGTGTTGAAAAGTTCTATTACAATTTATGGGTAAGCACCGGTGCATCAAAAATCAATGATCAAAACTTGGCAAATATCATTTTTGATTATATAGTCAATAGTGGTAAAACGGGAGTTAAGAACGTGCAGAAAATTGTTGGTGTTACTCAAGATGGAATTTTAGGTAACAACACAGCGGCAGCAATCAACAACAGCAACCCTATTGATTTGTACAATGCTATCAAGCAACAACGAATTGAATTTTATAAAATGCTGGCAGAAAGACCTAACCAATCCCAATTTTTACCAGGTTGGTTAAATAGGATCAATTCATTCCCAACACTTACAAAAGTGGCCGGTGTTTCAATTGGATTGCTTGCATTTGCAGGATTGATATTGTACATGATTGTTGAAGGATAAAATTAGCGTAGGTTGAATGTTTGGTTTAAGTGGAAAAGTTAGCGTATAAAAGGGATCGGGTTTTACGATGAGGGTTTTTCCCGGTTCCTTTTGCTAACGAATTAAAAAAATGAAAATGGAATGCTTTAAATACATAGTACTTTGGACAATCACCACAATGGTACCAGGACCATGCCCGGATCAGGATACTACTGATAAATTCGGAAGGAAATCATTTGGTACAACGTGCGCAGTACTTCATGTAAAATATGAAGTTGATTCCATTTCAAAATCATTTAATGATAGTGATTCTGCAATTAAATTTCTAAATGAAATAAAAGCAGAAAGAGAAAGTGAAAAAGAAAGATGGCCATTTCATAACACCTCAATCAATAACATCAAACTAGACAGCATTTTATGTGGACAGCAATTTTAAGTAAGATAGGATTACCCGTGTTATTCATAGCAGCGGGAAGCGTAGGTGGTATGGTATTGCAAACCAAAATCCAAAAGAAACCAGAACCGGTAGACTATGTAAAAATCAATACCATGATTGTTACCACTATCAACCATGCCTTCGAAAATCATCCATCACCGGCAGTAAGCATACAGCCATTTGATGCCGACCAGCTTAAAAGGGTAAAGGAATTTAATTACAACCCTACCTTCAGTGGAAATATTACCATTGCCACGGATAGCGCAGCATTGAACAAAGCCATTGCAAAAGCCGTGGAAGATGCATTTGAAAAACAGTATCCATCAAAACGTAAACGAAAATGAAAACGAATGATATTTTACTAGGAATAACAACAATTGCGGTTGGCGTAATTGTGTGGAAACACTTCAACCCGGAAGATGGATCAATAAAGGAAGCGGTTAAAAATATTATTCCTAAGCCGATAACAGAAACAACAATCTTTGAAAAGTTGGATCAAAAAATAATGACTCCACAACGCTCATTGATACCAGGAACTGAGAAAATACTTACTGTGGCCGTTCCTGATAGTCCAGGGCTTAAGCCTTCAACGGTTTACAAGCCTACACCCGTGGTAGCATCACCTAGCGGAACACTACCAAAAGAAGTATTTATGCACCAACTGGAATTAGTGCCAACAACTCTTACAAAACCCTGGTTAACCAATCAATAAAAAATGTCATGGAAACCTATCATGTAAAACCAGGCGATAGCCTCAGCAAAATAAGCCAACTAAAGTATGGCGATTTCAGTATGGTAAATGAAATTGCCAAACTCAACAATATTTCAAATATCAATTTGATAATGCCCGGCCAGGTATTACGCTTGCCCGAAGTGCAGGAAGTAGAAGTTACAGTGATCGACCAAAACGGAAATACTGTATCTACTACCAATAAAAAGAATTGGCTTCCGTACCTACTCGGTGGCTTATTGGTGGCCGGTGGCATTTACTATGTGATGAACCGTAAGAAAAAAGGTAAGAAGGTTTTGGGTTTGGGTTCAACTAAAAAAAAGACATCTGAAAAATTTAAAAATCTAAAATACGAACCGTCAACACAGACCATCAGAACTGTACCTGAAAATTATTGGATAGCTACCATAAAGAATGGAAAAATAATTTTTGATTCGTGGGATGGTGCTATAAAAGGGAGGGTTGATAAAAGTTATGTCAAAAAATGGTTTAAAGATCAAAAATAATGACACAACACCAAGCCATATCAAACTACAATGCACTCAATGGTAAGCGAATTACCATTGCAAAACTTGCTGCCGTTGGCAACAATATTAAAGCATCATTGTCAGAGGGTGGTAGTTTAGTATTTCAACTGCAAGCCATTGTCAATAAAATTGATAAGGTAGTAAAGGCAAGCAAGCCCAAGGATCGGATTGAAATTGAATTAAAACCAATTCCTATTCCCGCAAAGAAAGACGTGGTGAAATCCCCAAAGGTAAAGCGCGAAAGTAAAAGTCCTAAACCCGTGAAGGAGCGCAAAACATCTACTAAGAGTAGTGCGGGGAATTTCAAACCTAAAAAGGTAAGAATACCAAAGTCTAAAAAAACGGATAAAGGCTATTCACCTGGTCCAAATGTTCGCACCATGGATCGTCCAAAATCCAGTATCCATAAACCAGTAATTAGCATCCAACGCAAACACGGACTTGGTGCAGCGGAATTATCCAAGCTAACCGGAAAAGAAATTGCCATTGACGGCCATTACAAAGATGTATTGGTAAGGCTTTACAGCGATACGCAATTTATGATTTGGGGAATGCCCGGCCACGGCAAAACCGTTTGGATATTACTTTTCGCAAAGTACTTATCGCAGCAAAAAGGATTGAATGTTTTGGTGGTAGAGAATGAAGAATTT
>Ga0181346_1001190_pt1 | contig 11426 bp, 25 predicted proteins | sample Su13VDMM15DN_FD_130100 | JGI IMG/M metagenome (GOLD analysis project Ga0181346, IMG submission 130100) | Freshwater viral communities from Lake Michigan, USA - Su13.VD.MM15.D.N | ecosystem: Environmental > Aquatic > Freshwater > Lake | place: USA: Michigan | collected 2013-07-15 | reverse complement strand
TCTTCGGAGAAATTCATTCCAACGTGAATGTTTAACGCATTATACGGAGTTGCCGTAAGACCCATGAGATCAAATACGGTAGAATGAAGTTCAAGATCTTTGATCGAATTCTCAACAACAGCAGGCTTACTTGAACCAAGTTTTACAAAGTGATCGGGGTGGGCAGTAATGCGTTGCCCGAAACTGGTTGCCAACTCACCAGCAATACGTAGTGTATTAGCAATTTTTGTATAATTAGGTAGATCATGTAAATTATATTTAGTGCCCCACGGAAAAATACCAGAACCCATACGGAACACCTTGATATCATGATCTTCATTCCATTGAATAATTTTCACTAGATCAGTTGCATTTGCTAATACTATCTCAGATACGTAAGCAAGTCCACGAGCTTCGAACGTGCGTTGAATCATGCCTCGACCAGTGGTAATTTTTTGTTTATTTAATACAGTATTAATACAACAATAACCAACAGTGTGTGGCATGTAACCTCCTTTGGTATGAATACTTAAATATAACACACTCATTGAGCAATGTCAAGAGATGATGTTATCCAAAATGTCGGCCGTGATACCACGATACGGTCGCCGGCTGGTTCCCATCGGTCGTAGGAACCTCTGTGGGCGACTCTACATACACTTCAAAGGGTTCGTCCGTAGTATATGGTGTCGTTGGTTCTAGAGGTACTTCTGTCTGATGCGGTGGTTTATTCTTTAATAGGAAATTAACTGCGATAACCAGTGCCACTGCCAATGGATCGAATACTAATACAATTATTAATGTGAACCATTTTACTACGGTGTCCAGTGGAACATTAAATGCCTTAGCAATATATAAAAATGTACCAATGTCCCCGTTCGTTTCAATTTCTACCTGTTTGGTGATTTTGATGGTATTTAAACTATCTCTAACGCTTGAAAGAGCGGTGATTTCATTTTGTAAATCCTTTACACTTTTATCTGCCGCAGTTAATGTAGACTGCGCATTACGAATCGTAGAAGTGTTACCCGATTGACTTTTGGTAATCAGCCCATCCAAACGATTTTCTTGCTGCGCACGCAATCCAATCAACTGATTTAGTCGATTATTTTTTCGGGTAATGTCTTGTTCGATGGTGATAACTCTTGTGTTTGCCGTTTGAATATCGGCAGTTTTCCGCAATGGTTCCGCAGAAACTTTTGCATAGGCGGCGGTTAGATATCCGTAAATGCCCGCCGACGTAATTATCATCAATACGAATGCGGCAATGGATAAATAATACTTCAACAGTTTAGGAAGTTCCTTCCAGTACTGATATAAGAAAGAAATACTCACCAATTTACCGAGTTCCAATGCCGATGCCATAATTGCCACGCTCAGTGCAGCGCCTGCAAATAAGTGCGCAATGCCCGTTATTGAAAATACTGCGGCACAGGTCGCGACAAATGTTGCGGTCAATGATGTAATTGCTATTAATGATGATCGTGTGTTCATATATTTGAGAAACGCGAATGAGGAATAAATAACCTCACCCGCGTTTTATTCTCCAAATGAGAGAGTTTTAGGCGTAACGTAACTGTTAGATCACCTCCTAGATGATAGTTACGTCAGTGGGATTAATAATACACTTGCAACTGCACAATAAGCATCCACACATACTAAACCTCCATATTTAAATGGTTTTGTTTGATCACAACCGGTGAGGTTGCCCTACAAAAATAAGTATAGACAAACGGACAAAATACAACGTTTTGTTGTACGTTGCCCGTGTAGATTACTAAAATCTACCCTTGTCACTTTCCACACGACAGGCCAGATGATCTGCCCAGTGAATGATATACGGGAGATTAGTTTTCATTGCATATTTTGCAAAGTTTTTTAGATATGCTTTATTTCCCTCATCATACAACCCGTCTGACAACTTAATTGCCAACCATTCGGTTTGAGTAATTTCAATACCATACTTCTGAAGTAAAAACAGTGCCCGTTCGGGTACGTTAAAATACTGAAGATTTTCGTTGATTGAGTATAGTTCGCCGCGTTTACGGTGCCAATCAGAATCTTGATCAACATAATGCGGACCTTCGTCGGGATTACCCAACTTACCCAAGTCATGGTGTAGGGCAGCAAAGATTAGTTCCTGCTTGGTGAAATTAACGTCCCCTTCCATATTTTTATAAAGGGATGCCACCTTTAAGGCAGTCTCAGTAACACGAAGCACGTGGTCAATGTAGCCGCCGGGAAATGCATTGTGGTAATGCCGCTTTGATGAGGCAGGGGCTAGAGTCAACTGCTCCTGTAGCGGAACATACATCTCCTTCAGTTTATCCGCACGGGGATCTGCGGCAATATATTCCATAAACTTAGCATAATCTTGTTCAATCTTTTCTTCGGTGTTCGTAATTGTAAACATAATAACCTTTTTTGAGTGTTAAATTAAATATTGAATTTTATTTTGATTTCGTTTCATCCATAATTCAAACAAAGTAGGAATTGTTGGAGTTTTCTGTAATACCAATGTCGTATCTATCAAATCATGGTATGCTTTCTTGTTATTACACGTTGAACATGCTGTTACTAAATTAGTCCATAAACTTTTGCCTCCTCGGCATTCTGGAATTATGTGATCTCGCGTTAAAAACTCGTAACTGTTAAAATCTTTCTTTGCACGATTACAATATTGACACGTATAATTGTCACGCAAGAATAGATTACGTTGACTAAGCGGAGCCGGGGTCTTATAAATCTTTCTGCCACGGACAAACATCTTAAGTGCCACCATTACGGGTAATTTAAATGTTATTTTTGGAGAACGCACGAGTAAGTGTGGATGTTCTTCAACAACAATTGCCTTTCCCTGTAAGATTAGTATCATTGCCCGTTGTGCGGTAACGATGTCTATTGGCTCATACGTAGAATTTAGAACAACGCAACGTGTTGTCTCAAACCCCATACAGTTACTCCTCTAATTTAGTAGAGTCCTTAATTAATTTATTAATATGATAGGACTTGATGATGTTATTGGTTTTTCCGGCGTACTCATATTCTTCTGTGGTAATGAACACTTTCATGGCTTTCTGAAGTGTTTTTAGCACCTTATCTCTCGGAATCCACGCATGCATGGAATCATCTTCGAACTTAAATAATTCAATGATATCGTTATCCGTAGTGAGATTTCGTTTAATTTCACGTACAATATATTTGTATACGAGTGCTTGATTCTCTTCGAGAAATCTATCCCAGATAACGGAACTTTTATTTGGTAGTACGAGCATTTTTACTATTCCGTTTAGCAGTTGTCTTTTTTACTACCTTTGCAGCAGACTTCTTCACTTTAACGGGCGAAGTTTCTGTACTTGCCTTCTTGAGTTTAGCAATTTCCTTCTTGTCTGTGACAATTTCACCCTTGGAATATATTACACCGTTCTGTTCAAAATACATCTTGAAATGCCAACCCCGTGGCTTATCCGATTTTATTGCGGACTGTCTGTTCTCAGGAGGAGCGCTCATTCGTTGTACGCATCGACCGCACGTGACAATACCGATGTCGGTACTCACCAAAACTTCTTCGTCATTACATTCCTTACATATAAGATACTGTCGGCCTGTTGTTTTCATCACTTCCGTCCGTGATGTCTTTTTAATACGGCGTTTTAGCATAATTTTAGTCCCGTGATTTCCATAGTCTATATCGTCGATTCCACCGAGCATCCAAATACCGTGTGTAATTAGTTGCCCACTCCGGTGAACCCATTTTTTTAATAGATGCGTCAAGGGTAAGTATATGTTTTTTAATACTGACCAATTCTGACAATGTACTTGCTTGACCAAGCTCGTCCATTAAAAGATTATACTGCCCTACAACAACTTCCCTACGTGATGATGCTGATATTAATACCATCAAGGTGTTGATCCAATGTTGAATAAATTTGAACATAGATACTCCATCAAATTATTAACATGAACCTTTAAGTGGACGTGGCGGGATTTGAACCCGCGTCCGAGATTGCTTCCTACTAAGTGTTTATGTATATAGTCATTTTATTGTACTACACCACGTTTAAACAAATGACGAACCCACGCAGCTTTGAGTTGAGGAATTCTACATTAGATATCAACTCATTTTCCAATGTTATACCATATTCGATTACAAAATACCTTATATGGATCAGTATCTTGTCAAGCAGCGGATCTAAAAGATCAGGCTGCTAAGGCTAAGTTTTGGTTGCCGTTTGAAATTGTTGGTCTGTTTTACTCGTCTTACCAAACGAGATACAAAGCTTAATCATCCACACCCCGTCGAAACCAGGTCACGCCCGAACTAATTTAAATTTCAGTATTCGAAGTAAAGGTACTATCAGTTCCACTGCTGCCGGCAGCACCATCTGATTGTCCACTGGCCGAATCTAAAGAAACAACCTGTGTCTTTTTTGTTACCTTGTGATTACTCTTAACCCACGCTACTACAGCCAACACGATTATTACACCTACGATGGTAATTACTGCCATGATTTTCTCCTATTAGAAAAGATAGTTTTTTAGTGACATCAATAATGTAAATAACAACATTAACGTTGTCCATGCAACGACCACGATAATCGGTATCAATATAATCGGCCACGATACCGATATGTGACCCATCATTTTTAATGCAATCAAGACCAGTTCAGATATAAAGATTAATGTCGCCGGTCCCAATTCTAATGATATGCGCATGTTATTTGATGTGTTCATATATGATATTGTCTGGGTGTTTATTTAATATACATAGTTGGTAAGTGAAAGTCAAGTACCATTTTGAATATCATGGATAGTCAATAAATTAAGTATTTTATAAGTAGCTTTTCCACTGGGCAGTGGCACCATAGCAGTGTCGCCTACCGACTTATTATATAAAGATTTCCCAACTGGTGATTTTACTGTTATTTCTATATATAATGGGGATTCTTCACTGGAAATTTCTGCTAATACTAATTTAAATACTTGCGTAGTTTCACTCTCAAGATGATAGACCGTAATTATTGAACCCATTCCTACGGTATCTCTGGATATAAGATTTAAATTAATCTGTTTGTATGCAGTAAGGCGTTGTATTAATTGATTAAGACGTATACTCGTAAATTGCCGGCGAGTTACGATCTCAGAAAACTCTGAATTTTCTTTTAAATCACCCATCACCACGGCAGATTGTATTTCCTGTGGGATGGTAACAGATAGTTCATATTTCAATCTGTCAATTTCTTGTTCTAATTGTTCACGATCAGTCATAGTATATATTCTCTTGCGAAAGACAAAATAGAAATGAAGACCGAAGTCCCCATTTCTATTCTGATAAGTATACTGTTGTTATTTTAAAACTTCAATTTACTTACGCAGTCCACTCCGTAATTGCACGCCCGTGAGCGACAGGTCGGGTAGAACTAGTCATGCCGGCAGCTTCAAAGTTCGGTGAGCGCAGAACTGAGTTAATAAAACTGAGTCTGGTACGAACCTGCTGCGGACGAACGCCATCGCGATTGAGATAGGTATGTACGTCATCGGCGGTGACTGTGCCTGATGCCCGACGACGAACAAGACTATAAAGCCAAGTGCGCATGCGATTGACGGTACGATCATACTCTTCATCTGAATATGTCTTTACGATAAACCGTTCTGGGGTACTGTTACGAGCCATAAAACCTCTTGTGTTAAAGAAACAATTTGTAAGGAAAGGATTGAAGAATCGTAAATGCCTTACTCACTTACGTTCGATTATAATGATACCACAGTACTACATTAAAGTCAAGTGGTAGGTGAAAACTTTGTTGCGGTTGTATAATCAAACGTATTACTGTTATTAAACATATACACCGTCTGATTAATACGCTGACTCAGTACGCTACACTGGGACTGCGGACTCATTGCAATCGTATCCATGTCACCATACCAGATTTTTCCGAACTCACGGGTGGCGAGAGTAACGTTGTACAATACATTCTTACCATACAACATTCTTCCTACATTGCCGAACATTTCCGTTGCGACATTAACTGCGGGCTGGATATCATCGTGCTCGTAAAACATAACTGCCTCACTTATCAGTGATTATTTATTATTCGCTTCTATGGCATCTACCTCTAGAGCGTAACACTTCCAACAGAGACACATTTGCTCTGAGAGGAATTCTTCTCTTCGTACTCCACGATTGCCGCACATCTCACAGGTGTGAACCGACTCTCGTTCAATCTTGTACGATACGGAATCTAATACATGCTGCACCTGTTTGTCAAGTGCTTCCAATTTAATTCTTAACATACCGTGATTACGATTAACACTTATTAACTTAATATTTGGCCATAACGTAAATAAGAATTGAATACGCTCTTCAAACGTTATCTGCCATCCTGTTTTAAACTCTTTAAGTATCATTACTTTAACTGTTTTTAAACTGTTTTTAAAAATATAACGTTGTTTTCTTTTCTTTTTGCTTCTTTTTCTTTTATTTTATAAGAAGTAGACCTATGGGTACTACAATTTACTGTACAAAATAACCTGTGCATTAATAATAAATTTAAATTGTATAATCGCGATTGTCTACGTAGGTACTGTTTAGGTAGTATACTACCTTATACTGCTTACTCTGTAAATGAAAGTTTTTTCATTTCTCTAAAAATATCCGTTGCATCTTCACCCGCTGCTTCGGTTTCTACTATAGAAGTATCAACATACTTACGCTTCGTAATAGGTTGATTTCCACATTTCTTCTGAATCTTTTTAATCAAAGATTGAATATTCTTATCTTTTATAATCATATATGTGTATTAATTCTCATCGTCAAGAGTGTCTTCATCATCATCATCTCCCTCAAACATATTACGTAACTTATTAATTTCACCATCGGAAAAATATTCCGATTCCGCATCATCCTCTCTGATTTTATTTAATAATTCATCAAGTGATTTTGCTGTATATTTGCCATCTTTGGTCTTATAAACTTGGTGGCTGTACCCACCTGCTCCCATGCCCAATCGACCTAGCATATCTTCTGTCAATGCTATCACCTCGGTGAATCCTTCGCCCATCTTTGATGTTACTGCTTCCAACGATATAACTTTTCCTAGTATTGATGCCAGCCCCGCATGCATTTGACTTATGTGTATTTTTGCGGACACTAAGTACGTATACATTAAAAATGTTAATATCAATAATAGCACATTCACTATGCCAATTACTATCACAACCGTTTCAAACACGCTCATGTAAGCTCCTATGATGTAGTATACATCTATACATATTAAATGTCAAGTGGTAAACCCACCTCTTCTTCAGGTATAAGAAAACTGCCAGTACGTTTTTTGTGTTCCGTAAAATCATCGGTTAACGTAATTATTTCTAATTTTAATTCATTTGTGAGTTGCATTTGACGGAAATACTTATGCTTCCACTCATCCAATTCAAGTTTAATGTCATGCAATTCAGCTTTCACGGCATCTAATTCTTCACGCAATTCTTTTCTGAGTAAAATGTGAGTAGACAACTCAGTTTTATCCGAATCTATAAATTTGTTAATTAATTTAATTATTCCACCCACTGTAAGTCCTGCCACCGCCGCATAAACAGCAGTTTCAAATTCTTGTGGTATCATAATTTTTCTCAATAAGTGTTACGTAACGCTATAACCTTATTGACGAAACTTAATAATGGCAAACGGAACATAGTTTGTTAAAAAAAATACTGCAGACGCAGTTAGAATTACTAAAAGATGTCGATGGTCAAATAACGAATCCATCTCCGCATGCCCAATGAGGGCACCTACAATGGTTCCTAACATAAACACTAACGTACTACTTACTGCCCTTAATGTTTGACGGTTGGACATAATAATCTCCTAACGTGATAAGAACCCCTACACATATAAGTAGTATTCCCTACACACTTACTTCAAATTGACCAACACATAATTATTGCACAGTGGTTCTGCTTTCATAACAATAAGGGTATCACGTGCAGATCGTGAAATACTGAATAGTGCCGGGCAGATGGCCGCCGTTCGTGTCACGTTATATTCAGACCATTTTGTATATCCCACTACACTTAGTTTAGCCATCAATCCCAACACAAGTACGGTAGAAATTAAAGGCAACGCCTTCTTAATATCCAGTTTCGGTGTCGTCTCCTGAGTCGTCATCGTCATCCTCCACAAGTTCAATTGTATCCGCATCATCCGTTAATTCAATGCCTACTACACCATCCTGTTCAAGTAAGTCCGATGTATCAAGTGCACTAGTAGCATAGTATATTGCATCTTCTGCGTTCTCACCAAATACAGTCAATTTAACATAAGCAACGTATTTGTTTAATCTCAAATCATCCATGTATCCTCCAGTTGTTTAGTAAGTGTTATCTTAAACATAGTTACATTAATTTGATTTGTCAAGGGGGCACCTTAAATATGGGGGGTTGACAATTAAGAGCACCCGTGGTATATTTAAAATTCAACACTTGACTATACTCTATGTTAAATTATTTGCTAGCAACCAATATATTATTATTAATTATTATTGCAATACTTACATATAAATGGTATACGCAACGTACATATAATAGGAAGTTGTTTACACGGACATGGGTACTGGAATGGGCACTTATGGAATTATATGATGAGTGCTCAGACGCAGGCCGAAAAACCATACAAACCACGTTGGATGGTATTATTCCACTATAGTTCCCCTTTTCAATGGGATGTTTATGCAAACAGTTAAACGTATCACTAAAAAACAATTATTCATTAAGACGGTGGAAATTGCACAACCACTTATCGGACTCAGCGAGTGGAAAATAGCAATTAGATTTCCATCGAAGATGAAGGGCGCCGCAGATTGCCAAGCATATCCAGAATACAAGCAGGCCGCCATCCGAGCAAATCTAATGGTGTGCCGGCGACTGTCACACTACGAAATTATAGAGACTGCTATTCATGAAATGGTACATTGTTTGTTGTGGCCCATTGTTACATGGACAGAAGAATTGTGCAGGAAAAATCCACAGAAGATAGAAATCACACGAAAATTAGAAGAATCGACCGTTACGGAGTTCGAAAAACTACTAACTAAATTGTGTATAGATGCAATACAGTTAGAACTTGCCGCACAAGGATTTGAGAAAGTACCAGAAACATTTGCAACTGTGCAAGTTGTTGGTCCCCCAAAGAAAAAGATAAAAAAATAAGTTTTACCTTCCTCCCATATGGAGCACTACTATGAAATACATGTATTTGTTGTTAGCCGTCCCAAGTATCGCATTTGCACAAGTAGACACACGCATCATAGATACTGTACCATCACGCGGCAACCCCCCAACGGAAAAAGTGGTACGCCCAGAACCTCCTCGGCGTGTGGACCCACCAGCGCGGCCGGAGATGCCACAACCGCCAAGAAATATCAATCGACCATTTCCGTTGCCAATGAATCAATATTGGAGTTCTCGCGGTCCGTTACGTGTCGATTGTTTCGACGTACCACCGCAGCTTCAATCAATTTGCATGGATCAAGGAATGTTGAGTAATCGTTCCATGAATTCTCGTCCAACAAACAAACCACTTCGTCAACAAATTCAACGGGCCACCCCACAACAACGCCGTGCAATTCAACAAGCCCGCAAAGAATTTCAACAAAAAGTGCGGCGTATATTGAAAAAGTAGTATAAACAGTTGTTGGACGAGTGGCTGAGCGGTTGAAGGCATGGGTCTGCAAAACCTTTGGAGAAATCCCACATCGGTTCAAATCCGATCTCGTCCTTATTACAGGAGATAGTTATGAAAAATCAAATATTTGTGTTCGGCAGTAATCTTGCGGGACGACACGGAAAAGGTGCCGCCCTTACCGCGTATAGAAAGCATGGGGCAATTTATGGCCAAGGAGTTGGAATGCAAGGTAATAGTTTTGCCATTCCTACAAAAGATGAGCAATTAAACACATTGCCGGTCGATAAAATAGAAAAGTATGTAAATAATTTTATTAAGTATGCCACACTCAATCCAAATTTAATGTTCCAAGTTACCAGAATTGGGTGTGGATTGGCTGGATACGACGATAATGATATTGCTCCACTATTTATACACGCACCCAGTAATTGTATTCTTCCTGTTGGATGGCGAAATTTCAAACCACACTCACTTGAGAAATTTGATACCACGTTTTAAAATGTGTGGCCAGAAAAATGAGAAGGTGGGTTGACAAATTGAATAGACTATAGTATATTACTGTATCTACTCTATCATAAGGAATGGTAATATGTTGAATACACTGAGTGCAAATGATAAACTGAAGCTGATGGGTGCAATTAAGGATATGAGCACATCACTTACTCGCATGGACGCAGAACGTGACCTTCAAAAGAATATTAAGAATGATATTTGCAAGGAATTGGATCTGAATAAGAAGGTATTCACGAAACTTGCCAAGACTTATCACAAGCAGAACTTCAGTGAAGAAGTTGCATTGCACGAAGAATATGAGACTTTATACGAAAATGTAACGAAATCGTCAGTGTAATTGAATAAGCATTCATAATTCTGAAAACGCCGTAGAAAATAAATTAAGTAAGTATAACAGAGACATCAGAAAGGTCTGGGGTTAATTTCCTGACGTACTACTACTTATATAAAAGGTTCTGTGCACATTAATATTGTGTATAGAACCTTTTTTGTGTTCTGTATATGAGAAACTGTTTATATTCAACGCTTTCGCAAAATAAAAGGTTTTCTAATTGAAAAACTCACACTGTGGAAGACATTATGAACCCATTTTTGCACGCAATAAACATATGTACATCAATTATATTGTTATGCACATCACCACACATGGCAGTTACAAAAGAAAAGGCCATATTTGTAGAAAAAGTAACTAATTCAGTACAAATTGGCCCTGTTGCGGGAAGCCGCGGCTTGGAGTTTGGGGTTAAAAATATTCTAGAAGAAATTTTATTAGAAAAAGAATTTAATTTGAAACCAGACGCTCCATTACATGTAAAAGTGGACATTATTTATCTTGATGTTCTTACTACAAAAAAAAATGTTTCAGTATTTCATAAGAATGAGGTGGCAGTTGTTATACGCATGAAAGGTGTCTTGACACATAATGGTAAAAAGGTGAAGGAAGCCGTTGTAGAAGAAAGTTCTGCGGAAATTTCCATGTCAACACTCATCATTGATAATGGTGGCAAGTTCAGTCAAACGAGCTTAAGCAACGCATTAAAGAAAGCCAGCGTTGCTCTCATCACTAAACTCACGGAGTAATATGAAATACTTTTTAGCAGCAGTATTGTTGCTGTTACCTGTTCCCGCCTTGGCACAACCTTACTTAGCGTGGACGGCGAACACGATAACAACTGATGTGAATGGTGGTCCCATCGCTAAAGATGACACCATTTCCCTTGAAGTGAAAATAAATCCCAACAACACCACCATT
>Ga0181346_1001189_pt1 | contig 11433 bp, 14 predicted proteins | sample Su13VDMM15DN_FD_130100 | JGI IMG/M metagenome (GOLD analysis project Ga0181346, IMG submission 130100) | Freshwater viral communities from Lake Michigan, USA - Su13.VD.MM15.D.N | ecosystem: Environmental > Aquatic > Freshwater > Lake | place: USA: Michigan | collected 2013-07-15 | reverse complement strand
TGACCAATACTGGCAAGACGATGTTGTCGAGTCGTATCGCGCGTACTATCGCGCAGAAAAGAGCCGATTTGCGCATTGGCGCCTCGGCAATGTCCCACTCTGGTTCAACGAAAGGCAATCATGAAAGTCACCCTCATCAGCCACACACAAGATGCGCTGAATCTGCTCTTGCGCACCAAGAACACGCGCCTCAGCAACACCGCCGACGATCCTGCCGGCTGGTCTGACGAGCGCCGCCAAGAACACCTGGAGTACATGCGCGACACCATCAAGTCGTCGTGGGAATTCGTGGACTACACGTTCCAGATCGACGGCGTGACGCGCGCCTTCACGCACCAGCTGGTTCGCACCCGCACCGGCAGCTACGCCCAACAGGCCATGCGCGTCGTCGATGCGCGCGAACAGCCCGTGGAAACGCCGCCGAGCATCGCAGCGGATGAGGTGCTGTTGGCATATTGGCAGACCGGAGTTCAGAACGCGATGAAATGCTACGGCGCGCTGATTGACGAGCATGCTCCGCTCCAAGACGCGCGCGGCATCCTTCCGACGCACATCACGACTTCGATCATGGCGAAGTTCAACCTGCGCACGCTCCACGAGATGGCCAAGCTGCGCCTCTGCACGCGCACGCAGGGCGAGTACCAGGACGTGTTCCGCGATGCGCGACAGGCGGTGATCGAAGTCCATCCGTGGGCCGGTGAGTTCCTGGAAGTGCACTGCGTCGCGCACGGCACCTGCGCTTTCCCGCGCTACGGCAAGGAAAGCTGCCCTGTCTGGTTTCCTGAGCTCGACAACGGCGCCGTGAAGGAAACGGCACGCCAGCGCTTCTGGGCCATCCGATACGAAGCCGCGCCCGTTGCTGTCGGCGGCAAAGCGATGTAATCACGGCCACGGCGCGGCGGCCATCTTTAGCCGCGCCATTCAACTTGAGAGGTAGAACATGGATCAAAGCAACATCCCGAGCGCCAGCCAACAGGCCAAGAACATCGCTCAACTCTGCAACGACGCAAGTTACGCAGGCAATGTGCTCCAGCTGGTGTGCCACTCTTTGGCCGTGAAGAGCGGCTGGTGGATCGACCCGGCGACTGGCGCTGACGTGCTTGATGCCGCTGGGCGCTGGGCGCCGTTCGTGATCGCAACCAAGATCGCGCTGATCCACTCCGAGGCATCCGAGGCGCTGGAAGGCCATCGCAAATCGGCCATGGACGACAAGCTGTCTCATCGCACGATGGTCGAAGTCGAGCTGGCTGATGTCGTGATTCGAGTCTGCGATTTGGCAGGCCGTCTCGGCCTGAACCTTGGCGATGCCATCGCTGAGAAGCTGGAGTTCAACCAAAGCCGCGCCGATCACAAGCTGGAGAACCGCGCACAAACCGGCGGAAAGGCGTACTGAATGACCACGCTCAAGGAAAACTCATTCCCAGGCATGCCGCCCGAACGCGCGAATCTCGTTCGCATGATGGATGCCGTCATATTCGATCTTGACAACTGCCTGGCTGATGACTCGCATCGTTTGTCGCTGATCATCCCGCACCTGAGCGGCGACGAAAAGTACCATCAGTATCACCGGCTGTGCTTTGCCGACAAATACCATCGCGGCCACATCGCGGTGCTGCTGGACGAACTGGAAAGTGGCGCAACCGTGTTTTTCAGTACGGCGCGGCCTGAGCGATATCGCAAACTCAGCGTGTGGTGGTTGCAGCAGTTGCCGCACCACGGCCTGTTGTCCGAAGACGACATCAGCGCGCGCCTCGTGATGCGTCCGGTTGGCGATGTGCGTCCGACAGTCGAGATCAAGCGTCAAACTTTGCGAGCAATCGAAGACCTTGGCTACAACGTCGTTCGCGCATACGACGACAGGCAAGATGTCGTGTCGATGTATCGCGCAGAAAGCGTAGATGGCGTGCGCATGATGATTCATGACATCCCAGACTGCGAAGCGCCGCGCGTTGAGCACATCAGCGCCGCTGCCGACGTTCTTCACACGATGTCTGACGAGGCATGGCCAGTCCAGGGCGCACGCCGAACCAAGCACGCGCCGCACGCTGAGCACGCAGTGCTGCGCCGACTGCGCGAGGCCATCCAGACTTTCGAGTCGCGCAACAAGCAGTACGGCGGCAACAACGAGTCGTTTGGCGCTGCCTTCCTGAGTCTGTTCCCGGGCGGCAAGTTGCCAGAGATCAACACCGTCGAGGACATGAATCGGCTTCAGGTGCTGATGCAACTGTTCAACAAGTTGATGCGATATGCCGCCAATTTCCAAGACGGCGGCCATGTCGACTCTGCGCACGACGCAATCGTTTACTCCGCAATGCTGGAGGCATTCACCAAATGAACGTATTCATCACAGGCGTTGACGGGTCACTCGGCGAAGCGTTGAGCAACATGTTCGAGCGCGACGGCTGCAAAGTCTTCGGCACTCCACGCGGGTTGATCGGCAAACCGACAGTCGAAAGGGCATGCGACGATGCAACTGCGTCGTGCCTGGGCGGCATCGACCTGCTGGTGCTCAACGACGGCATCAATCATCTGTCGTTCATCGGCAACACACCAGAGGAAGACGAAGACATCATGGCCGTCAACGTCATGTCGCAGTACTGGACGCTCAACTGGTTCGTCAAGCACGGCTTCATGGGGCGAAAGGTCATATTCATCGCATCCCAGACGCATCGAGTGCCGCAGAGAACGACAGCGCTGTATTGCGCCAGCAAGGCCGCAATCGTTCAACTTTCTCGCGTTGCCGCGCGCGAGTTGGGGCCGAAGGGCACCCAGGTCAACGTGCTGTGTCCTGGCAAGATCGATGACACTCTGATGTCTGCGATGACGGACAGACAGGTGATGGACCTGCGCGGCTGGTCGGAGCAGCACATGAACGAGTACGCCAGAACGCTCGTGCCTCTTGGACGCTTCACGGACACGGACGAAGTTGCCGAGGCCGTGCGATGGCTCAGCCACGCCCCTGCCTACGTCCATGGCGCCGTCATCGACATGACTGGCGGCGTCTGATGACCCCTGCGCTGCCGCCGGTCGCCGGCCCAAATCCAGCAAAGGCCAAGTTCTTTGCTGAGGCGGCAGCGTCTTTTGAGTTGCTGGCGCTCTATCACCAGCTTGACGCCAAAGAGCAGAAAGAGTTTCATGACTACGTCAATTCTCTCGCCGCATCCGTATACAACAAGTCGGCCAAGCGATGATTGCGAGCTGGCACTCGTCTTCGACACGGAGACAACAGGCCTGACGCTCCATCCTGACGCTGACTTGCACCTTCAACCGAAGGTCATCGAGTTTGGCGGCGTGTTGATCTCGCTCATGGATGGCGGAGTCGTGGATGAGTTCTCCATCCTGATCAACCCGATGCAGCCGCTGGAGTCCATCATCACAGACATCACCAGGCTGACTGACGAGTTGCTTGCGCCACACCCGCCATTCGACGCTGCTTGGCCGCAGATTCGCGCCTTCATGCGCAGAGCCTCCTGCGTCGTCGCACACAATTTGCCGTTCGACAAAGCGGTGATGCATTCTGAGTTTCGACGTTTGGGCATAGTTGACACTGCATGGCCTGCGCGCGAAATGTGCACGGTCGGCGTGTACACCGAACAATGGGGCAAAATGCCAACTCTGAAAGCACTTCATGAAAAGGTCTTGGGCACACCGCTGGTGCAAGCTCACCGTGCGATATCGGACGTTAATGCTTTGGTGTCGATTGTTCAGGCTGAACGTCTTTGGGAGTTGATGTGATTCAGCTCAAGGTCAGAACCGAGTTTTCATTCAAGATGGCCTATGGGCCGGTGAAGAAGATTGCGCAGCGCTGCCAAGCAATCAACGGCACGCGCGCGGCTATTGTCGATAGCAACACTTGGGGGCACGTCAAATGGGCCAAAGCATGCGCCGCCGTCGGCATCGAACCTATGTTCGGCCTGGAGTTCGGCATAAAGCAGGAAGACGCCAGACGCCCAACGGCATGGACGCTGATGGAGAAAGGGCGAGGCAAGGACTTCTATGCGTGGTCATCCGCTCAGACAGCACCGGACTTCGACCACGTATCTGCGCTGGGTGCGGCAAAGCCAGGCATAGTTTTCTCAGGCGCGGCGCTGTCTGACCCCGATCTGTTTGATTACATCGACCTTAATCCTGCGTCGCCAATCCAGCAGCGCGCGGCAATCAACCTTCATCGTCACACAGGCAAGCCTCTGGTCGTCACGAGCGACAACGCTTATGCCGCGCCTGGCCCTGGCGACTTCGTGCCGTTCATGGCCATTTCCGGGCGCCAGAAGATGACGCCGCAGCACATCATGGAGGCGCACGAGTTCCGCAACGCCATCAGGTTCGCCACCGACGATGAGCTTGCGACGGCAATCAAGAACACGCACGAAGTCGCAGAGCGCTGCGCCACCACCTTAGAGCGTGCTCCGCTGATTCATCTGGACGGCAATCTAGAACAATTGGCGCGAGACGGCATCAAGTATCGGACGGGGCGCGGCCATCTGAGGGAATGGACAGACGAATGCGAGGCGCGATTGCTGCGCGAAATCGCGATGATCAAGGAGAAGCAATTTGACAGCTACTTCTTGGTTGTGGCAGACCTTGTGACTTGGGCGAAATCTAACATGCTTGTAGGCCCGGGTCGCGGGTCTTCGGCTGGGAGTCTTGTTTGTTATCTCCTGCGCATCACCGAGGTGAACCCGCTGGAGCACGGCTTGTTGTTCGAGCGATTCATTGACGTCACCCGCAGCGACTTGCCGGACATCGACATCGACTTCAACGACGTCAAGCGTGACGACTGCTTTGATTATCTTGCCGCGCGGCACGGTCAGGAGAACGTATGCCGCATAGGCAACATCGGCACACTAAAGCCGAAGTCTGCGATGGCGGAAGTCTGCAAGCGCATGGGCATCCCTGATGGCCGCAGGTTCGACGTCATCAACGTGCTGATTGATTACACCAGTGGCGACTCACGCTTTGGGAACAGCCTTGAGGACACCATGACCAAGACCGACGTTGGTCGCAGGTTCATGGACGATTACCCTCAAGCAAAAGCGCTGTGGGACGTTGAGAACCACGCATGGTACACCGGCAAGCACGCGGCTGGCGTCATAGTGTCGAATGTGCCGGTCAACCATTTCTGCACCATCGGCCAAGACAACGTGGCGCACATCGACAAGCCTGACGCCGAGTATCTGAACTTGCTCAAGATTGATGCGCTCGGGTTGCGAACGCTCGGCATCATCGAGGACGCAGGCGTTGTCAGCAATGAGCAACTGTATGACCTTGCACAACAGCCGAACGATCCAAATGCAATCGGCATTCTGAATGCCGGCAAATTCGTTGGCGTGTTTCAGTTTGAGGGTTCGACGCAGCGCGATGTGACATCCAAGATCGACGTGAAGACCTTCAGACAGATTGACCACATCACCGCGCTGGCGCGGCCTGGCCCATTGGGCGGCGGCGCGGCTGCAAAGTACTTCATGCGATCTGCCGGGCGCGAGGAAGTCGAGTATCGCCACCCATCGATGGCGGCATACCTTGGCAGCACTCTCGGCGTCATCTTGTATCAGGAGCAAGTGATGCGCATCGGCGCAGAGCTTGGCAAGATGTCGTGGAAAGAAGTCACGCTGATGCGCAAGGCGATGTCTGGGCGCAAAGGCAACGAGTTCTTTGGCCAGTTGCGTGCAACATTCATGAAAGGCGCGGCAGAGAACGGCTTGGAGGAAGACGACGCAGAGCACATCTGGCAGGAGATCAACACCTTTGGCGCCTGGGGCATGAACGCCAGCCACACCGTGTCGTACTCCATCGTATCGTACTGGTGCTGCTGGATGAAGTTTTATCACGCAATCGCCTATGCCGCGGCTTGTCTGCGCAGCGCAAAGGACGACGACCAAACGATGGAGTTGCTGCGCGAACTTCACACAGAGGGCATCGAGTATGACGCCTTTGATCTGGCGACAAGCGGCGTGAATTGGACTGTGCAAAACGGTCGTCTGGTCGGCGGATTTATGAACCTTCACGGGTACGGCAAATCTAAGGCAACAATCGCAGTTCGCAAGCGCGACGCCGGTTTGCTCGCCAAGAAGGACTTAGACCGGATCACAAACGCTCGTGTGTTGTATTCTGAGCTTTATCCGATCAACACCAAGTACCGGCCCTACTACGAAGATCCCGAGTCTCAAGGCTGTGCCGCAGGTTCCGTCATGAGTCGACTCGACAACCTTCCTGCGCGCGGAACGGTTCTCACTCTCGGCATCGTCACAAAGAAGCGGCGGCGCGACAAAAATGAGGACGTTCTGATCAAACGCCGTGGCGGAGAAGTCATGAAGGGCGACACTGCATTCGCAGACTTGTACATTCAAGACGACACAGGCAAGGAAATCATCGTGCGCGTGCAGCCGCGAGACTTTGAGCCGATGGGAAGGCTGGCGCTAGACAACCTGGTGGTTGGCGTGGATGTGATATTGGTGCGTGGCCGTCGCATCCCTGACTACTCGATGATCACTGCGTTGCGGCTGCGCTGCTTGACAAATCGCAAGGCGCTGCAGGAGCAGCAAACGACCCTGGCTTTGGAGGTGGAACAATGAACCCTATGATCAAAATGGCAGTCATCGACACCGCTGTTGATGCCGCCGAGTTGCTTGCCCGCATCGCGCAGCAACTTAATCAGGACGATCAGAAGCTGGCGCTGGAAATGGTTCAGCGTCTTCTGACAATGGCCAAGAGCATCTGATGCGCAAGACTGAGCAGCGATTGTGGGATCGTATGCGCAAGCACGTGACATCGTATGGCGTGTTGCTCAAACGCATCGAGAACATCGTTGAGGCAGGCACGCCTGACGTCCATGGCGGGGCAAACAACGTCAACCGATGGGCCGAACTCAAGGCCGTGGACATCGAAGACATACCCAAGCGCCCCGGCACGCGCCTGCTGTCCGGCACTAAGCGCCTCAATCTGGATCAGGAGAACTGGCACATCGAGCAGCGCAATCACAAGTGCGTCACCTACGTCATCATCGGCATCGGCAGCCACGAGGCGCTGGTCCATGACAACTCTCGCGTCGAGTTCATAAACGACTACACTCTGACGCAACATCGCGACCTGGCTTTGATTCGCGTTCAGAAGCCTGCCGACTGGGCGCACATCGCCCGCCTCTTTGGAGCGAAAGTATGAAAACCAAGCCAATGTCTCAGCAAATCGAAGCGCTGCAACGTCTCAACGGCAAGCGCAACTATGCGCTGTTGATGGAGATGGGCACAGGCAAAACGTGGACGATACTTGCAGATGCTGAGCGCGCATACACCGCCGGCAAAATAGATGCGCTGCTGGTCATCGCGCCAAAAGGCGTACACACCAACTGGATTTTGCGTGAAGTTCCGACGCACCTTGATTGTTCGTATGTTGCCGCGGCATACCACTCTGGAGCAAACAAACGTCAACAGCGCCAAGTCGAGAAGCTGTTCACGCCGCGACAGCCTGGCGAGATACCGCCGCTTCGCATACTGGCGATGAACATCGATGCAATCAACCACAAAAGCGGACGCGACATGGCGGAGCGTTTCCTGCTGGTCACGAAGGCGATGATGGTGATTGACGAATCAGACCGCATCAAAGGCGAGAAGTCTGGTCGCACCAAGGCCGCCATCGAGTTGGGCCGCAAAGCCGTCGCACGTAGAATCTGCAGCGGAGCGCCGATACTGAACGCCCCGGCTGACATATTTATGCAGATGGAATTTTTGCGTCCTGGACTTCTCGGCACATCTTCTTACCGCGCATTCGTGGCAGAGTACGCGCATCTGCTGCCGCCGACGTCAAACCTGATCAAGCACATTCGCGAAAAGCAGGCGCAGCAAGGCAAGCGGTTCATTCCTGAGCCGCAGATCGTGGCCAAGGACAGCAGCGGCAGGCCGCGCTGGCGCAATCTCGACAAGTTGTCTGAGCTGCTTGAGCCTCATTCGTATCGAGTGTTGAAGAAGGACTGTCTTGATCTGCCGCCGAAGATATACACGCAGACGCTGTTCGAGTTGACCCCTGCGCAGCGCAGGATTTACGACACGCTGCAGGAGAAGTTGCGCATCGAGCTGGATGGCGAAACGCTAACCGTCAAAAAGCTTGCCGCGCTGATGAAGTTGCAGCAGGTGACTGCCGGTTTCGTCATGCTGGAAGGCGAGAGCAGGCTGTTGCAAATCAGTGAGAACCCGCGCATGGACGTTCTGCGCGAGGCGATAGGATCCATTCACGGGCAGTTCATCGTGTGGGCCAGATTCCGTGAAGAGCTGCGGCAAATTGCAGAATTGATGGATGATCTGGGCATACCTTGCGTCGAGTATCACGGCGGAGTGTCGACAGCGGATCGTGAGATTGCGGTCAACTCATTCCAGGCAGGACAGGCCACGGCATTCCTCGGCCAAGCACAATCAGGCGGCATCGGCCTGACGCTAACGGCCGCCGAAGATGTCATCTACTACAGCCAAGACTTCAACCTTGGCACCAGACTCCAATCTGAAGACAGATGCCATCGCATAGGCACCAAATCAAATGTAACATACAACGACCTTTGTGCCATAGACACCGTTGATGAAGGAATCACGCGCGCCCTGCAGCGCAAAGAGCAGACAGCATCGCTCATCCTCGATAACAGAAGCGTTCCGTTTCCATTGAGTAGCGGCGAGAATTAGGACTCCTAGAAAGGGACAACAATGCCACGAGTCTTTGCACCACAACAGCCGGCCAAGTTTGATGTCGAGGCCAATATGTGGATTCCATCCATGAACCTTAAGCCTGCCGAGAAATGGGGCGATTTGGTCGTGCTGTTTCCGCAGAGCGTGAGTCGCGCACACACGGCGCCTCTCATCGAGGCGATGAAGGATCGCATGAGTGATTTCACCCCTCAGGACTGCATCATCGCAGTTGGCGATCCCGCACTCATCGCTGCCGCGGCATGCATTGGCTCGCGCCTGTCCGGCGGGATTCTGCGTCTGCTCAAATGGGATCGAATGAGTCGCGACTACATTCTTGTGGAGGTCAAAGTATGAATGACGTCTCAATTTGGGAAGACGATCTGCCATCGGGCAAACAGCCAGAGAAAAGCGATGTGTCTGCTTCAGACATTCTGGCGCGCATCGCCACACTCGGCGACCGGATGATGGCGCTGGAATCCAAGATCGCAGGCATGAGGTCTGATCTGGAAGATGAAGAACGCGCGTACCGCAAGATTGAGCAAGAGGAATTGCCTGGTCTGATGGCCGAAGTCAACATGACTGAGTTCAAGCTGACGGACGGCACCAAGCTCACGATTGTGCCTGACGTTCAAACGTCCACGAGTCAGGAGCGTATGCCGCAGGTGGTGGCTTGGCTGGTGGAGCACCACTTCGACGGAATCGTCAAGACCGCCATCAAGATTGAATTTGGTCGCGGCGAATTTGACGCGGCGAAGGCGGCAGCGATGAGCGTATCCGAGTCGCTGGGGCGCCCGGTCGATCTGTCGCAAATCATCCATCCGCAGACGCTCAAGTCGTTTGTGAAGGAACGCATGGCCGACGCATCCGAAGGTGCGCCTGCCCTCCCACTTGACCTGTTCGCTGTTCGGCCGTTCAACCGGGCGAAACTGACGAAGGCCAAAAAGCGGTAACGTGGTCGCCGCGACAACCAACGACCCAACATCGGAGAGATGAATGAGTGATACTAAGACCAAGCCGAAAGGCGCCAGCGCCAAGGCCGACGATGCGACTTTGCCGGCGGTTGCCGCCGCAGGCGCCGTCGCAAATCTCGACAACATCGATTACGGCGAGCACAGCGGCGCCGGCATGGAGGGCGCAACGCAGGAGTCGTTCGCCATTCCTTTCCTGCGGGTGCTCCAGAGCAACTCGCCGCAAGTGGAAGAAGGCGACGCACACGTGGAAGGCGCCAAGGCCGGCATGTTCTTCGACAGCGTCACCGGACGCATGTGGGACGGCAAAGAAGGCGTGCTGATCGTGCCGTGCGCATATCGTCGCGTGTTCCTGCATTGGGGGCCGCGCTCTGGCGAAGGTGCAGGGTTCAAGGGCGAGTTGTCTGCCGATGAAGTCGACAAGTTGATCGAAAGCGGCAAGCTCAAGGAATTCGAGAACAAGCTCATGTTCCCGCTGGCGGACGGCTCGTTGAACCCCAAGCGCTGTGCACACGTCGCCGACACGCGCAATCACTACATCATGGTGATGGGCGATGACGGCGCGAACATGAACTGCTTGATGTCGCTGGCCAGCACGCAGATCAAGAAGAGCAAGTTGCTGATGTCGATGCTCGCGGCCAAGCGCGTGCAGAACAAGAGCGGCGCGATGGTGTGTCCTCCGACGTTCGCACAGGTCATCCGAGCCACCACCGTGCGTGAAGAGAACGACGACGGCAGCTGGTACGGCCTCAAGTTCACTTTCGAGAAGATGGTGAACACCCCTGCGGCCTACGCAGACGCCAAAGCGTTCTACGACATGGTGCGTGCCGGGCAGGTCAAGGCCAACTACGAAGAAGGCGCCGCGCCGGCAGCCGCGCCTCGCACTTCGATGGACGAAGATCAGGCATTCTGATCGTCGTGTCGTTTCGCCCGATCAGGGCGCGTTAACGGCCGTAGGGGAAAGATACCTACGGCCGTTTTTTTCATGCGCCGGACTGCGTTCTAACATGGCAAGACAAGGCCGGAAACGTCCTGGCTAAGTCGAGGCGCGCGCGGCCGTGCGTTTGTCGAACGAACGGAAGCCAAGGTATGCCGCGGCTGGTGCGCCGATGAGCGCTGCAAGTTCCCAGTTGGCGCCAAGCGTGGTGAGTCCGGCAACTTTGCACGCTTCAAAACCGATGACGTATAGCGCAGTGGCGTACCAAGATTGGCGCGCCATCTTTGGTCGCGTATGACGCACGTACTCGTCTTCTGCTGAGTCGCCAGCGCGGATCGTTTCCTGCTGTTGGCTGTGCGCCTCTTGTGCGTCTTTGGCCTCGTTTTCCGCCATCTGGCGTATATGCTCGCGTATGTTCGCAGAGTCCTGAACGGCAAGCTCACGCAGCTTGAGCATCGATGCCGGATCGGCTTGTAGCACAGCCAGCGCCTTCTCAGGGGTTCCCTCTCCGGTCGCTGAGGTCACAAGCGCGACGCCCGCTGCGACAGCCCCAGGCACATTGCCGACCAGCAGCGAGCCGACCAGCGATGCGCCTGCGCCTGCGTTGTCACGCAGCCAAGTTCCGACTTTGTTCCAGCTCATGTCAAGCTCTCTTGAGGTTGTCTGCGATGCGCTGGGCCCAGCCGCGCCCGAACTTGGCCCACAGCACCGGATTGTCGTTCATGAAGTCGAGGCGGTGACCGTTGAAGCGCGCCACCAGCCGCTCAGGATCCATCGCCTGAACGGCTGCGCGAGTGATAGGGCCAAGTTCGCCATCATCCTTCACTTCGGCAGCGCGCTGCAGGAAAACAATGGCACGCCC
>Ga0181346_1001187_pt1 | contig 11444 bp, 11 predicted proteins | sample Su13VDMM15DN_FD_130100 | JGI IMG/M metagenome (GOLD analysis project Ga0181346, IMG submission 130100) | Freshwater viral communities from Lake Michigan, USA - Su13.VD.MM15.D.N | ecosystem: Environmental > Aquatic > Freshwater > Lake | place: USA: Michigan | collected 2013-07-15 | reverse complement strand
ATTATCTTTATATTATTATTTATTATCTTTATATTATTATTTATTATCTTTATATTATTATTTATTATCTTTATTAAAAAAGCAATTGCATTTTTATATATGATATTTTCATATAGAGGGTTGGCGCCTGGCGCTGGCGCCGCCTCTTTTTGTAAAGTGTATAATGTTTTTTTTTAATTCTATAAATAGTTTTGAAAAAACGGAGACAGCAGCGCCAAGCGCCAAACCTTTAGAAGAATAAATCATATACTCTTTGGATGGCTGTCTCCCTGGCGCTGGCGCCACCCTTTTTTGCAAAGTGTATATAGATTTTTTTTAATTCTATAAATACTTTTGAAAAAACGGAGACAGCAGCGCCAGGCGCCAAACCTTTAAAAGAATAAATCATATAATCTATATTTATATCAAATATTATTATAAAATTGAATTATTTAGGAATAATTTGAATATATATATTAAAATTTGATATAAAGAATATTTAATATATAATACTATAATATAGAATGGAAATAGCTGATTTTGCCAATGCACTTAAAATCCCTACTCATCCAATTTGGTACTATAAAGGAGATGAAACCCCCAGCAAAAAACATCCTATTGGTGAAAAAAACAACATTAAAATGGAAGATTTTGAAAGTATTAAGGAAAAAGCAATAAAAAAAATGATGGTTAGACCTAAAAACACTTGGAAACGAGTTGGAAATGAATTTGTTGTAGACCATACTTTATCTCAAACTGAATATGCATCTTTACAAAAAACCAATAGTTTGTTTGTTAAATATACTCCTAATCTGTACTGTGTTGATGTTGATGAATATGATATTACTAATATGACTGATTTTATTACTAAATATGGATTTACTGAATTTGCTGATTGTTGTTGGTGTGTAGGTAATACAAAAGGAATTCATATTTATATCACAATTTTGGATATGCCACAATATACAAATCAAATAGATGTATTTGATAATTTTAATGGTGATCTAATTGGAAGACAAAATAATGTTTGGGAAAAATGGAGCAAACAAATAATAAATTTCAATGGTGAATTAATCTCATTTCAATATGAAGCAATCAAACATATTTTCAATGCAAAAATGTTATTAGATTTGGAAACTACAGCAAAAGGAGCAAGACCAGGATCTTGTCCTCCTTTTAAACAAGTAAAACGAAAATCTCCAGTTTCTATAACAGAAATAGCAATAGAAGAAGATGAAGATTTTAATATTGCTAATTTAATCAAAAAAGATAAATTTATGGATCTACTTTTCAATGTTATTAAAAATGAATTAGATGGTGATGGAAAACGCATCATTAATAGAGTGAAATGGATAAAAATTTGTAGCATTCTTATTTGTAATAATTATAATATGCAAGTATTCTTACAATTTTGCAAGCCAATAAGCAATGAAAATAATGAAACATCAGCTAATTTATGGAAGGCTTTTAAAATCAAGCATTCAACTGAATGTATCTATGGACTACAGAATATAGCCAAAGAAGTGAATAATTCTGGATATAAAAATTGGCTTCAAAAAAATGATTTATGTCTAAAATTGGAAATCTTGGATAAAGGCGAGAATGATGTTGCTGCATTTATCAGTCCATATTTGAAAGGTATTTTAATATTTAGTAATGAACATTGGATATTGAATGATAAACGCACAAATTTATGGCGAGTTGTGAAAGAACCAATGGCTACTATTATAACTATAATCCAAAAAAAGATAGATGAAAGTATATCTATAATTGCAGACCAAATTGATAGAATATCTGGTGATAGTGAAAATGATGTTAAAACCCGAGAATTATTGAAAACCAAACAAAAATTATATGAAAAGCATTATGCATCAATAGCAAGAGGCGGTTATTCAACTCAAATATCAAAATTATTAAAAGAATATTTATATGAAGTAGATTTTGATGCAAAATTAGATAGTTCAACATATATAGTAGCATATCAAAATGGTATTTTAGATCTTAAAACATTAGAATTTAGAGAAGAAATCCAATCTACTGATTATTTAACAAAAGTACTGCCATACAATTATGAAAAAGGAACTGAAGATGATAAGAAATTTGTTAAAAAAGAATTAATGAAAATTCTTAATATGAACCCAGAACATTATGATTATTATTTATCATATTTAGGCTATAGTATGACTGGTGATGCATCAAAAGAGCAAATATTCTTATCAGTAAGAGGGCAAAAAGCTTCTAATGGGAAAAGTGTCATATTTGGTGCTTTAAATACAATTCTTCCTATTTATGTCAAAAAATTAGAGCAAGAATTCTTCAATAAAGATAATAAGAAAAGACATAAAACTATTGCGGAAATGAACGGATTTAGATTAGCATTCTTAAATGAAATGACCAATAAAAAAATAGACAGAGAATTTATTAAAGATATTTGTGATGGAACAAGTATGCCTTATGAAGTGCTGTATGGAACAACAGCATCAATGCCAATAAATTTTAAGATTGCTATTATTGGAAACACAACTTTAAATGTAGATGCAGATGCGGGTATAAAAAGACGTATTAAAATAGCACAAATGGATAGTGAATTTAGTGAAAATTTTACAGAAGATAATTATGAAAAATGCCAGTTCAAATGTGATAAACAGTTTGATAAATTATTAAAAACAACATATAAATATGCATTTATGGATATAATTTATGAATATTCTCAAAAATATGCTATAAATAATGCTTTATGTGAATATCCAGCAGATTGGAAAGAAGAAACTAATGAAGCAATGGCAGAAAGCGATGAATTCCAAGTATTCTTTGAAACTCATTTTGAAACTGGCAATATAGCAAGTCATTGTGTATCAAAAGTAAATTTAGATATGAAATTAGAAGGTTTTAAAAACAAAATGTCAATTAATCAACTAAAAGATAAATTCAAAAGTTTGAAGATCAACTTTACATATGATAAAGATAAACGATTAGATGGAGGAAGGGGGATATGGTATGGTATAAGGGAAATAGTAGTAGTAGATGAAACTCTGGAAAATATATAAAACTTTAGGAATATATTTATATTAAATAGTAATATAAAGATATATTATTATATGATCTTATAATATAAAATGACTGAAGAATATGCTTTTATTAAAAGAGAACTTATGATAAGTACTTTTTTTAATTGTTTCCATTCATCTCCTACTATTTACAAAGGCAGAAAACCAAATTTGCGTAATGTTTATGATGCCTTTGGAAAACATATTTTACAAAAACATATGGATCAATATATTTCAAAAGAAGAGTTTGCCGAAATGATGAAAGAACTTAATATTAGTCCTAATAAAAGTGGGGAATATCCATATAGAGTAAACCCTGACAAATATATAAATTGGGCTTAAAACTGAAAACTTTAGGAATATAAAATTGAAATGAAAACTTTAGGAATATATATTTATATTAAATTATAATATAAAGATAATTTAATATATAATCATATACTATAAAATGGAAATTGTAAAAATCAACAAGTCGCAAATCTATTTTACTACAAGTAAAGAATGTAAAAAATTCAAACTGAAAGTGAGCAGTAAGTTTGAAGATGTACTGAATGTTTTAACCAAATATGATAAAAATAATCTATTAAAGGGTTTACTAACAAAATCAATGAAATCTAAAGAGTTTGATATTGATTTTAGAGAAATGCCTACTTATGAAACCCAAACCACACTATTGAACAATCAAGATTTTGATATTAATTATACAGATGATAATTTAGTAGAACAAATATTAAAAGCATTGAACAATCCCAAAATAACCAATTTTGGCAATACAATTTCTTGTTGGTATCCAGAACGAAATCCAGAATTATACACATTATCAAGAATGGACTGCATTAGTGAAGAACAAGTAATACCCAAATATCCTATTTATGTAATATCATTAGGACGGTGGGAAAAACGGAGAACAATTAGATATTTAGAAAAAGCAAATATAGATTATAAAGTGGTTGTAGAACCAAGTGAATATGATGAATATTGTAAAGTAATTAATCCTGCTAATATTATTAAGTGTCCAGAAGACTTTTCTAAAAAAATGTGTGGTGGAATACCAGTACGGAATTTTGTATGGGAACATTCAATTTCTAACGGACACCAAAAGCATTGGATTTTAGATGATAATATTGAATGCTATTACCGAAATAATAAATGTCAAAATAGTGAAATATTTTCTGGTGCAGTTTTCAAAACAATTGAAGATTATACTGATAGATATACTAATGTAAAAATGTCAGGTCATCAGTATTTAAGCTATGCACCTGAAGGAAAAATAAGATGCCCAATTACACTAAACACAAGGATATTTTCATCAATATTATTATCAAATGATATATATCCAGAGTTCAAATGGAGGGGTGTATACAATGAAGATGTTGATCTATCAATAAGATTACAAAAAGCTGGATATGTGAATGTGTTAAGTAATTTCTTGTTATGTCATAAGAAGACAACAATGGCAGATAAGGGTGGAAATACATCAACAATATATTCAAATGAAGATGCACATCTAAAAAAAGCACAAGCTTTAAAAGAGTTTCATCCTGATTGTGTTGAAGTAGTACCACATAAAACAAGAAAATGGCATCACACAGTTGATTTTAGTGATCTTAAAAATGAGTTAATAATGATAGATGGATTAGTATTAGAAGATAAAGTAAATGACTATGGTCTAAAATATGTAAAACAAGAAGGGAAAAAAAGAACCAAACACCCATTAGTACCCGAAAACCCAGTACCCGAAAATGAGGAGGAGGACACTGACACTGAAACCCCCGAAGTCATAACAACTGAAAACCCCGAACCTGAACCCAATGAGGAGGAGGATGAGGAGGTTGTTTTAATGAGGGAGTTAGAGGCAGAGCGGTTAGAAATGGAGAAAAAACAAAATCAACGCATACGGGACATCAAGGCGAAAAAAATGAGGGCAAACATACAAACCTTACGAGATGCCGAGCATAAAATCCACAACACCCGCAAAGAGCAGATTGAGGCAGAGATTACTGCATTAAAATTTAAAATTGCTACTATTGAATTAATACAAATAGAGATTGATGCAGGAACTCACGATGACAGACTGATTAACTCACATACCGAAGAAATTGGAAGTAGATCTTCAAGAAGATAATTGAAATAAATAATTAATTGGGCTAAATATAATATCTTATAATATTAAGACATTATGTACAAAATCACACAGTATACATATAAAAAAGCCCAACAACTTGGTGTATTGGTTAAACCATCAATGAAACGAGGCAAAAAGATTGATGTGTACAATAATGATGGCGAATATATCACTTCTGTAGGCGGTTATGGATACCTTGATTATCCATCTTATATTCTGGCCAGAGGTCAAGAATATGCAGATAAACGTAAAGAATTGTATAAAATGAGACATCGTAAAGATATATACATAAAATATTCAAATGGTTGGTGGGCAGATCAATTACTTTGGTGATAAAATTTCTAATTAAGAATTCTAAAAACTTAATTAAGAATTCTAAAAACTTAATTAAGAATTCTAAAAACTTAATTAAGAATTCTAAAAACCTAATTAGAAATTCTAAAACCTAATTAGGAATTCTAAAAACCTAATTAGAAATTCTAAAACCTAATTAGGAATTCTAATTTCTTTAAGTCATTTTCATTATATAATTATTTCAAATATGCATTAATTATATAATACTAATGAGGAATTCCAATGATTTCAACCAGTCCTTTTCTAAATCGGTTGTATTTATCTGCTTCTAAATCAATCAATAACGGACTAAACTTTTCTTTTGTAGCGTATTCATATAATTCAATCAATTCTTCTTTTGAAACACCAAGCCCGAACTCACTCAAGATCATATTGACTTCTCTATTACCACTTAATTTTAGTAAAATCATATACGAACAATTGTTTCTAATAATTTTTGGTATTTTGAAATATGATTGCGATATGAATATAACCGACACGTTAAGTTTTCTTGCCCTTATATAATAATTTTCAACCATAGATAAATCCTTACTCAATACCAAGTCATCCCATACAACTAAATGATTAATTTCTTTATCAAATTTATCTAAAGGTGGTGTATTACTCAATCCCTCTTTTATTACTATTTGGTCGCTTTTACCTTTAATCCATCGGTACAACGGTTCATCAGCGTTTTTTGTGATTATTGTGATTGATGCAAATGTGCCCTTACCTACACTAAATATAGATAACAAATTTACTAAAAAATTAGTTTTACCAGAACCGCTCGGTGCTACGATACACATACGGAATGGTAATTTTAGCTGATGTATATTGAAGTTTGGGTTATCAACCTTATCTAATAGTTCTTTTGGTATTTTTTCGTACAAATTTTCAATTAATCCAGTTGGAATATCCACATTCTTTTTCTTTGGTGGCATACTATATATAATTAAGAATATAATATATTTAGTGATATTATATTTATTATTTTCTAAACAACTATATATAGAATGGCAACATATAATCCGCCAACAGAAAATCTGCCGATATTTGATCCAAGTGTTTTTACACAAGCAAATGAACCATTAACAACTGCTATAGCTGATTTAAGATATTTGAGATTTCCATTTGCACAAGGAACAGAGAATTTACAAGCTATAAATGTTGGAGGTGCTGCTGTATTCAGTTCAAATATATCAATGACAGCAATAACTCCAATTATTAATTCTACCAATGCTTTAAGTATACAAACTGCTGGTGTTTCAGCAATAAAAATATCAACTGCGGGTCAAGTTGCTATTGGAGTACTGGCTGGTGTAGGATCTTCTACTAATTGTGTGGCTTTTGGTACTAATGCTGGAGGAGCTCAAGCAGCTTCTTGTGTTGCAATCGGTAATAATAGTGCAATTTCGGGACAATCAACTCAAGCTGTTGCAATCGGTAATGCTTCAGGAAATACACTGCAAGGCAGTCAAGCAATTGCAATCGGTAATGCGGCCGGAACAAGTAATCAAGGAAGTGTATGTATCGCAATCGGTAATCAAGCGGGAAGTTCGGGTCAAGTTTCGGGAGCAATCGCTATTGGTAATATTGCGGGGCAAACCACTCAAGGAGATAACAGCGTTGCCGTAGGTCAATCTTCTGGAACTACTACTCAAGGAAACAACAGCGTTGCTGTAGGAGTAAATTCGGGAAACACAACTCAAGGGGCGGGTTGTGTTAGTATCGGTCAAAATTCAGCACAATTTTTACAAGGTGCGAGTTCTGTAGCAATAGGAATAAATGCGGCGACTGGAACTTCTATTTTGGGACAAGGTGCGAATTGTGTTGCGATCGGGAATAATGCGGGAAATGCGGGGCAAGTAGTAAGTGCTGTCGCAATCGGTCAAAATGCGGGGCAAAATACTCAAGGCACTGCTTCAGTTGCGATTGGTTTAAATGCCGCAACAACTACTCAATTGGGGAATTCTGTTGCGATCGGGACTAATGCGGGAAATAATTTACAGCGGTCGCAATGTATAGCGATAGGTTATGGTGCCGGTCAAGCCAATCAAGGCACAAACGCACTCGCAATTGGGTTGGACGCGGGAAATAGCAGTCAGCAAAATTCTGGAATTGCGATCGGTAGAGTTGCTGGGCAAAATCAAGGTATCCAATCCGTAGCGGTTGGCACATTCGCAGGACAAACAGGGCAAATCACTTTGGCTGTTGCGGTCGGTTCAAATGCAGGAAATCTAAATCAAGGAAACTCTGCTACCGCAATTGGAAGTTTAGCGGGAAATTCGGGACAACTTGCTTCTGCAACAGCGGTAGGTGATAGAGCGGGGCAATTAACGCAAGGGACAAATTGCGTTGCCGTAGGCGTTTTTGCGGGAAATTCTGGTCAATTGAGCAGTGCTGTGGCGGTCGGTTTTAATGCCGGGCAAAATACACAAGGAGCGTCTTGTGTTGCGATCGGTCCATCTGCAGGACAAAATAACCAGCAAACTCTCGCAATCGCAATCGGGGTTCAAGCTGGGCAGGGTTCCCAGCAATCTAACGCCATCGCAATCGGTAATGCTGCTGGATATGGCACAGTATCAGGACAAGGTGCAAACTCCATAGCGATTGGGCAAAATGCGGGGCAAAATAGTCAAGTTGCAAGTTCAATTTGTTTAAATGCTTCTGGTATTGCTCTTAATCCAGCAGCAGCAGGTTTTTTTGTAAGACCGATTAGAACTGGAGTTGCTGGTTCTACTTTTGTTCCAGCTTTACCCGCAAATGTGTTATATTATGATGCTGTTAATTTTGAGATATTAAGAACAACATAATCCACTTTTAAAAAAAGTGGAGCAAAATCCCCACTATAAAATATATTCATATTATATAATGGAGAATATTAAGGATAATATTAAGATAGCAATTGGAGGAAATCAGTTTTATGATATTAAAAAAGCAACTCAAATAGGGATGAAAAGTAATGCTAATCAACCATCTTCTTATGCATTACCAATTGGAAAACAAGAAAAAAAATAGATATATTTATAGTCCATCTATAAGGTCTTTTGATGAGTTAGGAGTTATTGGTATATCTATTGGTAATGGTGCTAATTTATTAATCAATTGCTTCTTTAGCAATGAAGAATTTTCAACTAATTTGATGTAATCATTGAAGCAATCATTCAAAAATACATCTCCTTCTACATTACGATTTACAGATCTTAATGATAACATTTTAAATATATTCATTGCCAGAATATAGTACTCTTTCTGGCTTTCCATATCATTAGTCATTTGCGCATTAACACCAAGATAAAGTTCAATGCTACCCAATGCACCACATAATAGTGCTAAAATACAACTGGTTGTAGTTATAATTTGTTGATCTAAATAACTACTTGCACCACTGATAAACACAGAATTTATTGCCGAAATTATTATGATTGGTAATTTGAAGTACTGAAGTATACCCTTTAAGTAAAAATAGCGTTTTTTGTGAGCTTGTTGGTATATTATACAATTAATTCGCAAATTTTCAAGATAGATCTCTTTATCTGTAGTCCAATTTCCATACACTTCTTCCATATACAATAATAAGATATATTAATGTATATTTTATAAATTTATTTTTTTTCAAATGGCGGTAGATTTTTCATTCCTTTAAATGTCTGTTTTAATTTGATTTGATCCTTCAAATTTTTAGTATCAATCTCTTCTGGTATTAAAGGTGTGTCTTTTGTTATTCTTTTTGTAGGACGATATACTGGATATGAACCATCACCAATATTCATCCAATTTTCTTTGTACCATCTATCCAATCCTTTATTAATTGGTTTAGCCCCAGAATAACGTCCTCCAAGAGATTTATATGTTTTAACAATCCAACCTGATTTATATGCACTATTCTTCTTGTAAATATTATTTGCTTCATTCTTGACTTTTTCATAAAGTTCAGTATCAATTGGAGTATTTAAACCATTGCCATTAATATTATCATTTTCTAATGAATATAATAATTTTATTTGTTTTTTAGCATTTTCTAATGTTGAACCCTTTGAATAGACTTCTTTTGTATCTTTATTGAATACTTTATATAAATCTTTATTGGGTAATTTTCTATAACTGAATGGCATATATAATATATATTACGAAAATAAAATCTAATTATAATTATATATGGGTCGTCCTCTTAAATACAAAACTCCCGAAGAAGCAAAAAAAGCAAAAGCATTAAGCGATAAAGCGAGATATGCAAAAAAAACACATACTCATCCAGATGGCACAATTATGACTGGTAAAAAACACACTAAAAATTCAAAAGTATTAGTGGAAGGTGATGGTATTATAAGTGATATTGGCGATTTAATGAAGTCAGGCAAGAGAAAGATTGATAATACTATTGATAGAGTTTCATCAGTAGCAAAAGAAGTCATTTATGGTGCTACAGATCTACCAAGATTAGTTCAAGAAATACTGAAAAAATATGGCAATGATGAAATAGCATCTTTAACTATTATGCGAACTCCTGTACCAAAATTGATAACAGGTGCATTATCATTCTTTAGTTCTGGAAAGTTTGGCGAGAAAATGAAAGAGAATAATTTTGATACTTTATTTCATTTGTTTTTAGAAGCAACAATGGTTAATGGCAGTCGTATACAAGTTGAGAAAAATGAAAGAATTAATATGATTGTAGATCCGCCATCAAGGCCTAAAACTGAAACTGAACCTGTAATGCCCATACCATCTGGATTAAATCTAAATACTATGATGGCGAATACCGAACGGTTTATGGGTAAATCTAATTTTTTAGGCTATTCGGCCGAACGAAATAACTGCCAGGACTTCTTATCAGCAATATTACAAGCCAATAAATTAGGAGATGCTAATGATATTGCTTTTATAAAACAAGATACAAAATCTTTATTTGAAAATCTGCCATATTTGCGAAAATTTGCTAATACTTTAACAGATATAGGAGCAAAAGCAAGCGCAATTACTTCTGGAGGAGGTATGGGTAAATATATAAATATGAAAATTGTAAATGGACAAGGTTTTAGCGAAAATAATATCTATGATAATACTATAATGAATGATATGCGATTTAAAAAGCTAATGGGCGGTAAATCAAACGCAAGAATAATCTCTGGTATGGGTCGTCATATGGGTGGGATGGATCGTCATATGGGTGGTATGGGTCATTGTTCTGTATGTGGTTCAGGTATATTTGATGATATTGGGAACACATTCAAAAATGTTGGAAGTGATATTAGAGGAGGTGTAGAAAGGACTTTTACGCCAAAATTAGGCAGAGATATTACAAGTGGACTTATACATAAAGCATTACCAGGTGCTATTAGTACCATTGCAAGTTCGGGAACAACTGCTTTAACTGGAAATCCTCTTTTAGGATTAGCTGTTGGTCAAACACTTGGAAAATATGCTGGTAAAAGGGCGGGTGATGAACTTGGACGAGCAACTGGTTATGGTTTAAGAAAACCTAATGCTTGGATTGAAATGGTAAAGAAAGTTCAAAAGGATCAAGGCATCACATATAAAGAAGCTATGACTATTGCATCTCAAATGAGGAAAAAAAACTAATAGTTATTAATTAATTGTTAATTTAATGATTATTATATAATATATTTTATATAATAATTAAGCATTTGATTTATTTTTATAATATTTTAAACGAAAATTAATACTTTAAACAGAAAAATAAAGTATTAATTTAATAATTAAGATTTAAAATGGAATTATAATAGATTATGATAGCATTTGAGTAATAAAATTAATTTTATTTAGCAAAATATATAATAATCTATTATAATTCCATTATTAATCTTAATTATTACATTAATACTTTATTTTTATGTTTAAAGTATTAATTTTCGTTTAAATATTATAAAAATAAAGCATATTATTAATGATTGTTTAATGTAATTGCAATGCTAACAATCTATCCATTAATTCATCTT
>Ga0181346_1001186_pt1 | contig 11448 bp, 7 predicted proteins | sample Su13VDMM15DN_FD_130100 | JGI IMG/M metagenome (GOLD analysis project Ga0181346, IMG submission 130100) | Freshwater viral communities from Lake Michigan, USA - Su13.VD.MM15.D.N | ecosystem: Environmental > Aquatic > Freshwater > Lake | place: USA: Michigan | collected 2013-07-15 | reverse complement strand
TAGGGACTGTTGGGTTTAGTGATGAAAATTATAGTACTTGTGATATATTCTACAATGGTGGTAATTCAACTAATGGTGTGTTTGGTGTTTATTTTTCGTCAAATACTCAAGTTAGAGATTATGTTACACCGAAAAGAACAATAATTAGTGACAATAAACCGATAACTGATGTTGATTGTGCTTTTGAATACTTTAAAGTGAAAACACAAAATGTGCCATTTTATCAATGGTTTATTAAACCAAATCAAAATGATGATAAAGACTATAAGAATGGTGATAATTTAGCACCTGCAAATTTCCCTGTTGATAGTATATTCGGTAGTCAATTAAATGATTGGTCTACTAACCCATATTCAGGAGTATCATCAAGTTCTAAAGGGACTTTCTTTACGTATGGGTATCAAAATTTAGATAGGATTTTAAGAAATTCAAGATATTTTAGAACTAATGGTAGTACGTTGACTAAATATTATTACGGAACTATTTATTCAGTTGACCCTACATTAGATATGACAGGTTTAACAAGAGCTAACGTTGTATATTGGGATAAAAACGCGTCATTTGGGGAACCTCAATTTGAGCGAGTTGTGAATACGGGAGCTCCATTTTATTTTTATTTTGGATTAAATAAAGGTAAGTCAGCGTTTGACCGATTCACAAGAAAGTGGATAGATACTGAGGTAATTACGGATTAATTATGGGAAATACTAAAGAGATAAGGGTTGTATTGGGGACGTTACGTTATAAGTCGGCCCCTGAGACGACGTTAGCCTTACAAATTCCTTTTGTCCAAACGGCGAAAGAAAACATTGAATTTGATAGGAATATTAATATTAGTTTGGCTCAAGTTTTTGATAATGAGAGACAAGCGTCTAGTGTCTTCAGACCAACTGCGAAATTTTCAATGTTATTTAAAAACGCTTATACGGGTAAAACAAATTATGAACCATTTGAAAATAACCTGTATTATGTTGCCACATCAAAATTAGCAAAATTACAATGTGAGACAAGTGCGGGTTCGGTTGCTTGGGAAGGGTTTCCTCAATATTATGAGTTTGATTTTATTCGTAATGATTATAATGTTTCGGGGTATACTCTACCTCCTAATAATCACTTAAATTTTGTCTCTAAAAGTGCCTCAACTTATAATTGGAACCACTTTATTAGTTACCCTTATAATAATGTCTACAATAAACAAATGTCTTATTTTAATTCAAAAACTCAAAATGTGATTAATTGGGTTTCGGGTGACGGGATTCCTTTTAGTATTGTCAATATGACTGAAGGGGGTGATAAAATCGTGAGTTTTGTTTGTCCTGTTAAACACGGATTAACGCCTGGAGAATATGTTGAATTAAGTTTTAGTTATTTAGGGGATAAACGATTCGAGGTCTATTCTTTGGGGGATAGTTTTTCTAATAGGGAAGAGTATGTCTTCAATGTGTTTAATTATGGATTTCTTGGGACAACATTTAGTGATAACGTAACGGGAACATTTAAACGAATTATTAATATTGATTTTCCTGAAGATACCAAATCTGAGTATTATGTAAAACAATTGAAATTGTTGACAACACCAGAAGATTGTGCGTTAGTTAAGACAGGATTTGAACAAAACATTTTTGGTAAAACTAAGAAATTTGAAAGTAGTGGATTTACACCTAATCATTTGGAAAGAGTTTCATTAAAGGAAGGTTCTCAATCATATTCTTTAACCTTTAACACGGATATTGATATTTCACCACTTAGAGATAACCAAAAAAGACCGATAACTGAACTTTATTTTAATGTTATTTGGAGAGGGTATTTTGGGTGGACAATGTTAAATAATGTCGGATTACAACAAGGTTATCATTATAATTTACCATTGTATAATGGAGTTCCTGACCCTTGGTGGGATAATAATAATGTTAAGTCTAAGACTGGGTTTCCATTAGGTTTCTATAATAAAACTTCGGGTGTTCAGGGGTATTCATTTAATTACGTCAAACCATTAAAGAAGGGTGATTTAATTGACGGGGATTATTGTGAGTGGAATAGTTATGAACAAAAAGAAAGAGAAGTTTCAATGATTTATCATAAGTTCAAATACAATTTACTTAATTTTGATGTTAGAAGTGGTACTTCAGTTCCACCTACTAACCAATTTGGTTATTATTATCAACCAAATTTTAAATTAACGATTCGTGATTATTCGGATTATATTGAAAGTGGTGACCCGGCAAATGTTGTTGATATTCCTGATTACGCTCATTTTTCAAAAACAGACAACTCATTCATATGGAGAGATATTTACCCATATGGGTTTATAGACAATGATAATATCGGTGTTGATTATCCATTTCTAAATGGTAAACATTATCCGTTTAATAACTACACATTTAGATTAATACCTGAAGGTAGTAATTTTGTTAGTGATGACATAATCCAGGGCCCAACATTTGATAATTGTGAATAATTTTAGATTTACCATACCAACTAACGATACGTACATTAATTTACCAATTGAAATTAAATGGGATTTTTATGGTCGTGACGATAGTATTGAATTATATGAAGAAGATGTAATTAAGGACATTATCGGTAGTCCTAAAGATTTTGAAATATTACAATTTTCACACGAACCATTTAGTAATAATGAAAGAACTGATGTAAATTATGAGTTCAATTTTTTCGATAACACACCTGCGGCAAATGCCAATGTTTTGACATCAGTTCAGGCTGATTGGTCATCCTCATACTTAAAAGAGGGGTTTAATTCCGAACAAATTTATTATTATGAACCACCATTTACTAAATCATTTTTTAAGTTGGATTTTTATGATACGGATGATGCAAATACCCAAACAATTTATTTCACAATCATAATCCCCGTTCAACAAGGAGGGTTTGAAACTGCGTCAATATCGCCGTTAATTCCTGATGTGAGAATACATATCCCAACATTTAAATTAGATTTTGTTGGTGATAAGGAAGGTTTCTTTATCTATTGGTTACGAAAAAAAGACGTTATTGATTTGGACACTTTCTATATGTCGGCCAAATTTTTTAACGCTAGACTTGGGTCATTTGATAAAATGATGAACACCCCACAATCGAACATCCCAAACAAGTTTGTCTTTGATGGTAATAAATACTTCTATTATAAAGTGAAATTGGATTATAATAAGTTCACTTACTCTATTTATGATGTAGTGGGAAATAGGGCGGGAACGACTAGTTCCATAAAATGGTATGAATATGTTAACCCATAATGGAAGATAGAATATTTTATTACAAGATATCACCTGAAGTAATTAAGGGGGATATTTTTAAAGTTAATTTTACGGGTGATAGTGAGACAACTAATGCCGAATATGTTTATTGTTGTGACATCTATACAAGTGCAGTGACAGAATATTATTCGGGAGTTACTTATGCGTATTCCGCAATGACTCAAGTGGTTTCAGGGGGGACTTACAATACGGGTACGACACAATATAATTCATTGTTAACAGGTTTAACCATTCCAATTTTTATTACTGAAAATACAACGGATATTGGTTATTATTCAGGTTTTGATGGGATGGTAACACAAAAAGAAACCATTACCAATTTTTTATTTTCTGCTACAACATTAAACCCCAATACGTATTTCTTTTACAATACCTCGGATACTGAATTTAAAAAATATCTATCGTTTAGTGAGTATAAAGTAGATTGGGGTGATGGTTCGCCAATAACAACTATAACCGCAACAAGCCCTAATTATTATAACCACACATACACTCAGCAAGGTGAATTTACAATTACAATGTCAGGTGCAAGTCCTTGGGGTGTGAATTTGGTTAAAAAAGATGTTACAGTACCGTATACTAATGTGTCGATTCCTAACCCTAAAGGGACTGCCTATTTTTACTCATCGGGGGGTAATTGGTCGGGCACACCATTAATGTATGATTACATATTTAGTGGTGACTCTATTTGTGATGTTGATGTTCAAACTAGTGACAATTACACAACTATACCGATAATTATAACAGGATATACCAACTCAACAATGAATGACTTGGAACAATACGGTAGTAAATTTGACCCATTAATGTATGATGGGAGATTTAAAATTGGGATTCAAGTTACGGGAAATTCAGACAGTGTTGGGGTATTTTGGGGACCATCAAATGATGGTTTGTATACCGCTTACACAATTAACAATATTGATTACTTCGATTATTTTGATGGGACAACCGTTTTTACGGTTAAATCTTCAGGTTTAACGTATGATATGATAGTTTGTACGGCAATAACAAAAAATGAGGTATTATTAAACGTTATTGACGAAGCAGAAGTGCAGTCTGATGTATTTATAGAAAGAGGAAAACAATCAGGTTTAGAATCAATTTTGAGACTTGGTGAAGTAGATAATGTCGGTGACCTTTTAAAATATGGTTATGGATTTTTTAATGTAATAGATATATAATATGGCAACAGGAACATATGGAACGGTAAGACCGGCTGACGTATCACCCGAAGATGTTGAGATAATTTTAAATTATACACCATCAAGAGACGATACGGATAACTTTTTATTAACTAAGTTGGATGCAACCGCGGTACTTAAACCGTATTTTAATAACGCGGCAACGGGTGGTAATGCTAATGTTGAGATATTAGGTGGTTTATATAATTTAAAACTACCTGCAGACCAATTTAACAAAATTGGGATTTATACTTTATTTATCAGACCCGCACAAATTAGAACTAAAATATTAGATTGTGGTGTGTTATCGTCATTACCTAATGTTAAGGGGTTAATATTTGATTTAAGTGATGTTCCTTCGGCTTATCGAAATAAATTTGTTAGTCAAGGATTAACGGGTTTTAGAATTGAGTATTTAAATTCTGATGGGACTAAAGTACCTAATTTCTTCAGATTAATTACCTCATCATTTTTCTGTGAACCTGTGGTTCAAAACTTGACCAATAGTTCTCAAAAGGCCATTCGATATAGATATACTGAGAATAATACTAACTTGATGTTTTGTACGGTTTCACCTTCATCATCACCGACTAACAAACCAAATGCAACTCCGTACATCGGACAACCAAATCAAAATGTTATTATAACGAACACGTTTTTCAACCCAATGACTTTGGATATTGAAATTGCGGAACACGACTTCTCGACATTGGCAATTGCGCTATTTGGTAACCAAACCAAATCTATGGATGACGGTGTTTACACATTATACGACACTGAGAATAATATCTATAGACAATACAACCTATACGAAATTAGAGACCAATACAACCACTTGTTATACGAAGTTAGACAAGATAGAGGTGATAATATTGATTTTAGTAAAAACTTTACAAATATAACACAATAATGGCGATTAAAAAATATACTTGTCCCCCAACACCCTCAACAGGTGCTGGTTCATTCTCTGATGACTTAGTTGGGTTCCAATTAGTACAGGGGGGTGGATTGACGCAAGGAAATTTCAATTTTGTTGAATCAATTACTGAAAAATCCAACCGAACATTTAATACAGGTACATTTTCTGAGCCAATAAATTTAGAGGGTTTAGGGGTTGCTGATGTTTCACAATCAAAGGCAATTTTTGAGAATAATTTTAAAGTTTACCCAAATTTTGATTTAAGTCAGGTAACCAATTTTACCTTATACGGTTCGTTAACTAAAAGGTTGTCGGTGTCGGTTCAAAATATCATTAGTAATTTTCCGGCTGCGATTGAGTCAACTTTTGTGGGGATAAGTTATTTGACAGGGGCAACTGCGGGTAATATTAGTTACAATGTGGCGAGTGATGTAACAACTTTTGATTTGGATGTTACTCGTTTACGTAATCAATTTGATATTGATTTTACTGATAACGCAACAAGAAATTTAGAATTACGTGAGGTTCAAGTGTCTCCATTAAGAAATTTAACCTTAGAGTATAGTAAATACTCACTATACTATAAAGGTGAGGTGTATGACGTTGCGTTTGTTAACTCAACAACTTCATTAGTTAGTGGTACATTAACAATTTCGGTGTTTGGTAATCCATTTTTAGGTCAAACGGAAGTATTTGACAATTTATATCTTAGGCCTAACGATTATGAAGTTAGTAAAGTTTTTAATGAAGAATTTGATGAGGTTGAGAAGTTTCTATTGAATAGAACTTCAGCTCCAATATATACTTGTAAGTTTAATGTTCCAAAAGAGGCTGATGATGGGACTTACTACACTTATCAAGAAAAAATTACTTGGCCATTAAATGGTCAATGGAATATTGACATATTAACCGCGTCATTTACTCGTTATTTGGAGTCTTTAAATGTGATTGCGGAATCTTTGGATTCTTACAAAACCGATTTAATCTCAAGGTTTTTGACAACAGGAGCGTTCAAAGAGTTTGACACCATAGGTCAAAAAACTGAAAAAACATTACAAATTTACGGTAGGAGTTTTGATGAAACTAAAAAATTCATAGACGCGTTGGCATATATGAATTCTGTGAATTATAATGTTGGAAATGATATCCCATCACAATTACTTAAAAACTTAGCACAAACATTAGGTTGGTCGACAAATATGTCCCCAATTACTAATGATGATTTTTTAGGTTCGGTGTTTGGTGAAAAAAATCACGATAAATCGCAATTTACTGGTGTTGGTATTGCTATGACACCTGATGAGTTGAATTATCAATATTTTAGAAATTTAATATTAAATTCTGCTTATCTATTTAAATCAAAAGGTACTCGTAAATCTGTTGAAATATTAATGAGAATGATTGGGGCTCCCGACGCGTTAGTTGAGTTTAACGAACACGTTTATTTGGCGGACCAAGTAATTAATCTAAGCCAGTTCGACACCCAATACGCTCAAATATCGGGGGGTACGTATGTGTCACAATCACCATCCTTAGACCCTAATGATGTTTATAAATTTCAAGGGGTTCAATATACGGGGTTCACAAGCTCAATAACAATTAAAGATGTTAATATTGGTAGAAGTGAGTTCCCAATGGACGAATACGGTTACCCAATGTCACCTGAAGATAGTGAAAGTTATTTTTTCCAACAAGGTAGTGGGTGGTTTGAACAAACTCCGGGTCATAGGGCTCCTGAAAAAGTTAATATAACTAATAGTACTTTTGTTGGGTCAAACCCTAATTTCCAAACATATCTACAACCATATTCATACGGTCAAGATTACCTTAATAGGTTTAGACGTTTCCCATTTATGGATTTGGGTTACGATTTAAAACAAACTGTTGATAATAACAAAAGTTGGGTTCATACTGAGGTTGGGTTAAGAAGTAACTTAGATGGTGGGTATAATGCCAAATATTATGTTAATGACGATAGATTAGTTCTTAATGTGAAAAATGTTGATTTATTCTTAAATCCGGGTCAAGGTTTGGCTTATGATGTTTGGTTTATGTCAAGAGAATATAATTATCCGATACCAAATGAGGGGTTATTTTATACACCACCAACAATTTGTAATCCTGAACCAAGTCAAATTATGAAAATGAGTAACACTCAATTTCAAACGTCATTCCCAAATGTTCCTTATCCTAACAGAGGTGGGGTGGATTGGACTCAAATTGACCCAAAACCAAAACGTCAAACGTTCTTTGAGTTTGCTCAGTCGTTTTGGAAGAATATGATTAATGTGAGGAATAGACAATACGTATCTAACGGTGGAACTACAGGTTACCCAACATTAGAATCTATCTATTGGAGATATTTGTTATCTGAAGAGGCGATTGGTCAATCAAACGATAACTTCACATACCAAAATATGATTGAATATGTGAATGGTTTGGGGGATTATTGGATTAGATTGGTGGAGCAAATGATTCCGGCATCAACGATATGGAATACTGGTGTTAAATACGAAAACTCAATATTCCACAGACAGAAATATGCTTGGAGAAGACAGAGAGGATGTCAAATTGTCCCTATACCTTGTAAACCTTGTTCAACGGAATCTAACTTATATCCGATTGATTGCCCTATACAGAGTGTTGAATGTTCAGTATATCCTTGGGATAAAAGTCCGAATGTCCAATCATTCTCAGCAATATTAGGGGTGTTGATAAATGACTATTTAACTGCTAATGATAAGACCACAAATGATTGTAATTTAAATGGTTTGTCGACTGAGTGGTTTGTTGACTTACGAGTTAATGATGGTATTCTTGTTAAAAAATCATTCTTTAATGGGGTTGGGTATAGTGTTCCAAGTTTGAGTTCTCCAAATAACACAGAATGGTATAACGCATTAGTGAGTTCTTTGGATGATTTGTCGAATTACGGATATGATTACTATTTAACAGATAAAGGAACGGTGGTTATTTATAATTCAATCTGTTCAGAATCTAGCCAAGGTTTAACTTTTAAACTGAACGTTGGAATAAATTTAAATTTATGTTGTAATTAATGAGTTGTTTTTTAAGTTATGCTTTAACGGGAATAACCGGTGATTGTAGCAATCTAAGTGGAGGGTCATTTGGTATTGTTATTAGTGGTTCGGCGCCTGATTATACGATTCAGTGGATTTCACCGAATACTAATACAGTATCGTTAGGTGCTGGTGTTAGTGCGTATACTGTTACTAATTTAAGTGCGGGAACGTACACATTTCAAGTAACTGATAGTTGTTTAGACCCTGGAAACACAACTTTGGGACCAATATCCATTTATATTTCTAGCGGCGTTTGTTCCTCAATCACAAATGTTAGTAATACTGTATGCCATTTAGATAACGGGTCGTTAACGGCGACCACACAATACGATTACGGGAATAATAGTTATTATTTGTATCATAATACATTAGGGTACATTTCATCCGCAACAACTAGTTACTCAATAACACCACCCGGTGGTGTTTTCACGAGTTTAACGGCCGGAACATACTATGTTTTGGCGACAGATGGCGGTGGGTGTTCAGGAGTAACAAATAGTGTGATAGTTCAAGATTCTACACAACTTGATTACGGAGTATATGTTGTAAATGATGCGGGTTGTAATGTAAACTCAGGTAAATTATTTGTTACGGGTTTAACGGGGACTCCACCTTACACTTATTTATGGAGTAATGGTGAAACGACGGATTCGATATCTGGTTTAACTGCGAATTCATATGACATAACAGTTGGTGATAGTTCAGGTTGTGTCGTTCAAAAAACCGCAACAGTTCAAAAAGTTCCAACAATTGGTCAGGCGGGGGTATTGGTTAGTCCTCCGGCTTGTTTTGGTAATAATGGGACTGTTACGGTGATATTATCAGGAGGAACCGCACCATATTATTATTCGGGTTCGAATGGGAATATAACAGTTGCTTTTAGTAATGTATATGAGTTTAATAACTTACCCGCGGGTCAATTTGATTATTTTGTACAGGATTCGGGTTTATGTAGTTTTACGAGTGGGGTTTCTTTATTGACACCACAAACATTTAATATTGTATCAGTTAATACGACAAACTCGAAATGTAATAATAATTCGGGAACAATAACCCCATTATTATCTTCAGGTACGCCTCCGTATGTCTTTAAATTAACTTCACCTGATGGTAATGTTAGTTCAATAACGACTACGTTAACATCATATGAGTTTTCAAATTTATCATCAGGGGTTTACACTTTAAGTATTCTTGACGGTGGTGGGTGTGAATACATCAACACTTACGAAATAATTAATGAGGTTTTATTTACGATTGGTACAAATGTAACGGGAACAACTTGTGGGTTGAATAATGGTATTGTTGAAATAACCGTTAATGGTGGTACAGGACCGTTTTTATATGAAATGGCGGGTCAATCAGAAATATCAAACTTACGAACTAAAAAATTCCAAAATTTAGATAATGGTAGTTACATAATTAATGTAACAGATAATAGTGTGCCTTGTAAACAAAGTACATCTGTTTTAGTTGACGATTCGTTTGGAGTTAACTTTACTATTAACACACAAAACCCAACGGGTAGTAATAATGGACAAATACAGTTGTTTATAACAAGTGGTCAACCACCATTCGTCTATGATTGGAGTGACAATGTTGGGGCTCAGACAGGTCAACTTATTACTAACTTATCGGCAGGAACATATTCGATTAAAATTACTGACGATAATGGGTGTAGTAATGTTAGGAATGTAATACTTAACGGTATTAATTGTTCTGTGGCTTATGAAGTTTATAACTTTTGTGAAAATCAATTTGCGAATACGGGTGATTTGATTAAAAAGGGTCCATTACAAATGTTAAATGAAGGGTTTAATGATTTGACATTAGGTGATGATAATTGTATTTTAAATCAGGCAATATTTGAAGCGAATGTTATTGTTTCGGGTGTGTCAACATCAACGGTATTTTATACGGGCGATACATTATACGACGTTCCGAGTGATTCCTTATGGTCAACAACTATTCGAAATTTATTATTGGCTTATGATGGTATTGGAAACGTTACTATTAACATTTCGACGAATAAAGTTACAATAACAACGGATTGTGGTTCTGAAGTTTCCTTATTGGATTCTGACATTATTGTAAATATGATAATACATTATGATGTGTCTTGTGTTTCTTGTTCACTATATTGTGATTACCCTCAAACAGGTGTTTGTGATGATTATAAATTAACTCAAACATTATCTGTTCAATCAGTCTTGGACCCTAGCGTCCAAATATTAGAACAGTATGATGGTGGGTATGGGCCTGGTAGTAATTTGGAGCAAACTTGGAGAGTGGTTCCTGTGACTGCGAATGTTACAAGAGGTTGTTTGAATTCTTATTGGGAAAATCAAGACCCTCCTGTGACTGACCCTGAAGACATTGCTAACGATAATAGGGCTATTAGGGATGCTTGTGTTAGTGCTAAACTTGCGTTGGCGTTAGCCACCGCACCATTTACTTGGGCAAATAATTTCATACCTTCATTCCAAATAAATAAATTCTTTTAATATTTAAACATTATGTATCTTTTTGATTTATATGATTATTACTTTGACAGAGTTATAGGTAATCAATATGAGGAAATTCCAATTTGTGATATAAGATGGGAGACTCCGTATTACAATGCGAGCTCGACAAGGGACCAATACATCAAATTGTTAATTGATTGGTATGAGAGTGCTACGACTTGTTTAGAAGACGGTGAATGTAAAGACGCTATATTAGCGAAATGGGAGGTTGTTCAATCTGACATTACCTCTTTTAATTTAGCGTTAACTGCGTTTTGGCAGATGATGTATGGTGAGAGTTGTACGGGGGTGTATGACCCAGTCTTATACCAAGATTACATAACCTCACAACAAACCTTACTGTGTGATGTTGAAGAATTGACTTACTTAGTTGATGGGTTAGTTCAGTAATAATTATTTGTACCATTTATTAAATTGACTTCTTTAATATTTTTAATTAAAAAGAAGATGAATTGTAATGATTTA
>Ga0181346_1001185_pt1 | contig 11459 bp, 26 predicted proteins | sample Su13VDMM15DN_FD_130100 | JGI IMG/M metagenome (GOLD analysis project Ga0181346, IMG submission 130100) | Freshwater viral communities from Lake Michigan, USA - Su13.VD.MM15.D.N | ecosystem: Environmental > Aquatic > Freshwater > Lake | place: USA: Michigan | collected 2013-07-15 | reverse complement strand
CAGCGAAGAAATTGAAGAAATATGAAATCAGCTATTGGAATAGGAATAAAAGGAACAAGCAAACCCAAACGAAACCGTGATCTTGTTAAACACGTTTTAGTGTCACCAGATGTGCATGCTGAGTTAAAGGCATACGCAATCAAAAATGGATATAGAACTCAGGGACTGGCAGACGAAGCAATTGCAGAATATCTAAAGAGACAGGAAACCAAATGAACATCGAACAAACAATCGAAGCCATCCGCATCATGCAGGCATTTGTGGATGGTAAGGAAGTGATATCAATGCGTGCACCTACTGCAACAGCAGATGATCCGTATTGGAACTGGGGTAACGACACAAAAATGTACCACATCAAACCCACCGCAAAGCTCCGCCCGTGGACTGCGGATGAGGTTCCGCTGGGTGCGTGGATGATGAGGAAGAAAGACCGGCATCGGTTTCTGATTGGATCGGTAGCAAACGATGGTTCTCGCAAAGAATGGCTCGAACAAAACGAACACTCCACCGACAAGGGCGTCACATGGCACCCGTGCGGGGTGATGGAGGAGGGGAAATGAGCGACGAATTGATTGAAGCTCAAAAGCGAATCATTGAGCTGGAAAACGAAGTGAACATGAAGCACACGCATCATGCGATTGGAAAACTTAAGAACGAACTGAACCAAGCAAACGACAGAATCAAAATGCTAATTGCAGCGGGAGACATGATGGAACCTTACGCTACTCAACAAACCGCTGATATGTGGGCCAAAGCAAAGGAGAACAAATGACCAAAGAAGAAGTTTTGGAAGCTGCAAACGTGATGATTGCATATGCAAACGGCAAGAAGATTGGGACTCGCCCTAGGAGGTCTACAGAGCCTCTGTTGGGAATCCTGTATGTCCCGACATGGAACTGGGAGCAGAAGGACTACTGCGTTATTCCAGAATCTACGATTCGTCCATGGAAGTTTGATGAAGTTCCTGTTGGATCATTAATTCGGTATCGAGAAGAGGCTTCAAACGATATGGTTTCAACGATGATTATCGGTGTTAGCCTGCGTGATGGTAACATCAAAATTGGAATTTGGGATGGAGATACAAGCACGAGTTACCTGTTGAAGTTTGCAGATCATTCAATAGACGGCGGCAAAACATGGAAACCTTGTGGCGTGGAGGAATCAAAATGAGCGACACCCCAATATCAGACTCAACACCGCACAACATAGCCGAGCTGGGTATGCTATGCAGGAGGCTGGAACGCGAACTCAACGCAGCCAATGAGCGCATCAAGCGGCTGGAAGACAGCGTGTCTTATTGGAACGACCGATACAACGACCTGAATCATAAGGTTCAAAACCGTGACAACTACTGAAGAAATCAAAGCCAAGGAGGCCAAGCCGTGAGTGACAAATACTGGGCAGTGATGCCGTGCATACTCTTGATCCTGTTTGCCTGCGTATTTTCAAATCTGATTGGATTCAGCAGGGGCATCGAAAATCTACAGCGTGAAGCAATTCTAAACGGCCATGCCGAGTGGGTGGCTGACGCGAATGGTAAACCTCAGTTCAAATGGAAGGAGTGCAAATGAGCGATACAATCATCCTTGATAGCAAAAAGTGCAACGCAGAGTTACTAACCATCCACGCCGATGGACGCATAACTGTAGCCGAGCATCTTAAACCTACGGAGACAGCAGCCGCTGTGCTACAGATCATGCGCGAGCAATGGCTGGCCGACATCCAATCCAAAAAGATTCGCGAGCAAGAGGACCGCACCAAGCGGCTGGAGGAGGCTGGAGACAAGATGGAAACAAGGTTGCATCTTCGGAAAAACATATCTGACCAGTTCGTTTACAAGGGAGACGCTGAATCAGTTGAAAATTGGAACCAAGCCAAGGAGGCCAAATGAGCGATACACCGAGGACGGATGCAAATCGGCAATACTTCTTTTCCAGCATTAGCGGACTTCGCGATCCATCACGCGACTACGTAGAAATCGAATTCGCCCGCCAAATCGAACGCGAACTAAACGAAGCCAACAAAACAAACAGACTCCAATACGAACTGATAACGACCGCAGAAAAGCGTGGAGTAGATAAAAGTAAAGAGGAACTCAACGCAGCAAACGAGCGCATCAAGCGGCTGGAGGAGGCGTTGGCGTGGTACGAATCCACAGTGTCCGACTGTAATCGACATGGACCACAAGGTGATGCGGCTCGTCATGCGCTGGCACAAGATAGAGGTAGCAAAGCCAAGGAGGTCAAGCTGTGAAACCTCAACACGACCCCAGCCTCATTGATAAGGTTCCACCATCAATTGTATCGGCAGCGATGGCGGTATCAAACTGGTTTAACAGTCAGTCGCTGCATCCAAGCCCGCGCTGGGAATTTTTGAGCATTTGTTCCCGAAACCACGCGGACCGATTGAAGAAACTCGAACGCGAACTCAACGCGGCCAATACAATCATCCGTCAGCAGCAATTGTTGGATGAGGAGAACCTGCGGTTACAAGAGCGGATCAAGCGGCTGGAGGATGCGGGAGATGCGATGGCAAAAGACTTCGCGCATTTCTGGACAGATCGGAACTCTGTGCGCGATTGGCCAAAAGCCAAGGAGGCAAAGCTGTGAGTGAATACGAACACAATGAGCATTTGCTCGACGAGATTCAGAGACTCCGTGAATCCAACTTCCACCTTCGCGAAGACTGCGAGAAGCAGAAGCAGCGCATCAAGCGGCTGGAGGCAGCGGGGGATGAAGCAATCTACCCCTTTGAATATGCGGCCAGAGTGAGAATTTGGACAGAAGCCAAGGAGGCCAAGCCGTGAGCGTTGAGCAACGAATCTTGGACCTGCCGGCTTTTGCCGATTACAACGACCGCCGCGAACTCCGCGCAATCGCCTTTGAGGTGCGCAAGCTGGAGGATCGAATCAAGCAACTGGAGCAGGAGAACGACGCATTGCGAGCGGATCTGCTGCTGTGGAATGAGAAGGAGGTGAGGCCGTGAGCCAACTCAACAACACCGGTATGATTGAGATGATGCGCGGAACACCACCGCCAACGTGGGAGCAGACCTGTCTCAAGCTGTCCTCTGATCTAGCTGATTCACGCCAGCACGTCACCGAACTCGAAAACCGTCTTCGCGCTCTGTGGGACAAGCTCGAAGGGGAGAGGAAGTTCTACGATGAGCGCATCCGAGAACTCGAAATAGCTGGCAACGCAATGTACGCATTCATCAATCCGCCATCTCCGAGCATAAGGACCATCCGAATGGACAACCTGTTGCAAGGATGGGACGACGCTAAGATTGGGAAGGGGGTGAAGCCATGAACCATCTTGTTAACGCCAACAAAAAGGTCAGCGATACACCGCGCACAGACCGACAGCCGGTTGTCACGGTTGCGTTCCAGCAGTTCGTGAAGGCTGGCTTCGCCCGTCAGCTAGAGAGGCAACTGGCTGGTGCGAATAAGCGCATCAAAGAACTCGAAGCCAAAGTGAACGAACTGAACGACCTCAAGAAATGGTTGGAGGGAAGATGAACGTACCAATCGGACCAGCCGCATTCGTGTTCCGCCACAAGAGAACCGGCCAGATTGTCGTCGCACCCAGCGAGCGGTGGCATGAGTACTACGACAACAAAGAGGACTGGGAACACACTGCGAGCGTGAATGCTTGCGGAGCTTTGCAGTACATCATCGACGCCAAACCGGCTGAGAGGAACCGATACATCAAGTCACTTACTACCGAGAAACCATGACCATCGAACAAATGAGAACCATCGACGCCGTCAAGACTTGGAAGGAACTGGAGGAGGCCAAGGAGCGCATCAAGCACCTGGAATCAGCCATCCGGAAGACCATCGACGACAACCGACACCTGGCCGACGGAGACAACTGCACCCTCATCGATCTCAAGAAAGCACTCGCATAACCAACGAATAGAAGAGAAAAATGACGATACTCCAACAATTAGGGTTGACGAAGGAATCCATGTCACGCATGGTCGGCCCTGTCACTCCGTTCAAGGATCCGAACCCTCGGATCAACCGGCGGTGGCCGGCTGTTCCAACCGAGATCCGAGATGCCATCCTTAAGGAGGACAAGTCACGCACTTACCCAGAACTATCCAAGAAGTACGGTATCTCACTGTCATGCGTATGGAACATCAGGAACAACAAAAACAACAAACAACAATAGAGGAACTACAACGATGGAAACAGTTATGTCACGAATTGGCCGATTGCTTGGGATGCGGATGCACAATCCAACACGGCCTGTGTGTCCAGTGCCACAAAGCACAGAAGCGGTACCGAGCAGTCCAAATACCTTTGAGGTAGTAGCAGTCAGTAAGAAGAAGAGCAGGAAGCACAACGTCCTGCTCAAACCCAACTACATGAAACTTAGCGATTCAATCGACACGGTTGTCAAACTACGGAGTGAAGGTCTCACCTACCGGCTCATCGGTGAACACCTCAAGATGTCCAAGCAGCGCATCTATCAGATCATCCAAGCCGGCAAGCAGCGCGATCTGGATAGGTCTAAGTGGACCTTCGGACTCAGCGTCCGGAACGCTAAGCTAATGGATAAGCTCGGTATCACTTGCATCGAATCCGCGAGGGTTGCTGTTGCAACAGGAGAGATCGCTCCGTTCAAGTGGGCCAACTTTGGTCGCAAGTCCTACACCGACCTCTGCCAGTGGCTCGATGTCAAACCGCTTGAATCCATTCCCAATCGGAAATGTCCTCACTGCGGACTCAAAACATGACCGCTCGTCACCAATACCCACTCGTAGAATCAATCAAGGTGGTCCGTCTCTCCTCGGGGCGGACCATCCGCATTACAAGGGATCGTACCAAGCAGGATCTCAAACTGATCCACGGCGACGGAGACATCCATCTCACCTGCGTCACCCACGCCGACGATCCAATCGAGATGATCAAGACACTGGCCCGCCTCGAAGACGTTCGATCAGTCGAACTCACCGACGACAAAGGCAACGGAATCATAGTCCACAAACAAAAATAACATGCACCAGTCCTCAACACACGACATCGTAACGGCACTCAAGATCGTCAGCACCCAAATCGAATCATCCGATGGAGTCGCACAAGCCCTCTGCCTCGAAGCAGCAAGTCGTCTCACTGACATGGTCCAGCTCACGAGCGACCTCACAGCACACGTTCTCGCCAATCCTGTCCATCACCCTCGATGTAACTCCAAGACCAAGGGTACCTACTGCAATTGTATCCTGGCGCGAGTCCTCCCCTCATGAAGACCCCAAGACACGAACAACCCTGGTACGAATCACGCCTGCTCAATAACAAGAAACCCAGCCCCATCACCGAAGAGGAACGAACAAGCATCACCGATGAGAACCGTCGGCTCATCGAGGAGTCGGCCAGTATCATTGCCACCGGCGTCAAACGCGGATGGATCTCCTTCCCGGCGAAGACCGAAGCCGAGACCTGGGTGCCATCACCAACCGGTCCCCAGCCACCAGATCCTCTCAGCATGATCTGGCCAGAATCCTAACAACCCCCTAACAAGCAACGAATCAACGACATGACAACGCTCCAACGAGCGGCCCTTTGGCTTTCCAAGGTACCGCCAGCCATCTCCGGATCCGGTGGCCACAACGCCACCTACACCGCCGCAGTCGGTCTCGTCCACGGCTTCGCCCTCTCCCATGTGGACAGCCTCACCCTCCTCGAAGACTGGAACAAGTCCTGCCAACCCCCATGGAAGGCCACAGAGCTGGCCTACAAGCTCCGAGATGCCGCGTCCCGCGCTCACAATAAGCCTAGGGGCCATCTGCTCGAAGCCGGGGGATCATCACCATCCGGGCCATTCGATCTTAGTAGGGTGACATTCAAGAAGCCGGTGGCCGACGCCCCGGTGCCAGTTCCATCGCTCAGCCCCGTCGCTCCAGATCCACAAGCCAGCGAGTTCAAGCGGTTCATGCTGGCCGCGTTCGCCCCGACTGAAGTCGTGTGCATCTGCGACGCCGTCGAGGAGGGTAGGCCAGTCAGTGCCGGCTCATTCATCACGATCGAGGAATGGCTCAACCGCTTCGATGATCCCCAGTCCCGCATCCTGTCCCCGGAGCGCGAAGGCATCTTCGTCCGCATCAACCCCTTCAAGCCCAACCTCTACAGCGGCAGCGACAACGATGTCAGCGCGTTCCGCCATGTCCTAGTCGAGTTCGATGACCTCCCAAAGCCCGAGCAGGAACAACGCCTCCGGGACTCTGGCCTACCCATCACCGTCCTCATCGACTCCGGGGGCAAGAGCATCCATGGCTGGGTCCGGGTGGACGCCCCATCCCGCAAGGAATGGGACGCCCGCCGGGATGAGATCTATCGGGTAATCCCCGGCATCGATGCCAAGAACAAGAACCCCTCGCGCTACTCCCGCCTCCCCGGCGCATGGCGCAGCCCCACCTCGCAGCAACGGTTGTTGGACACCAACCTCGGTGCCGCATCCTGGGAGGACTGGCTCACCAACCGCGAGACCGATGATGACCAGTCCACCATCGTCACGGTCAAAGACCTTCTCGACTTCGATCCCAAGAATGATCCGGACAACCTCATCGGCAATCGTTGGATCACTCGCGGCTCATCCATGATCATCAGCGGCGGTACCGGCATCGGGAAGTCCAGCCTGATGATGCAGATCATCGTCCGCTGGTGCCTCGGCCTCGACTTCTTTGGCATCGCGCCGATCAAGCCATTGAAGATCGGGGTCATCCAAGCGGAGAACGACCGCGGCGATCTCTCCGAAGCCTTCCGCGGGGTCACACACAGGAAGTTCACCATCGAGCAGATGAACATGCTTCATAGGAACCTGGAGTTCCGCACCGAGACCGTTCGCACCGGCGAGCAGTTCTTGGCCTACGCCCGCCGATTCATCCACAAGTCCAAGCTTGATCTCATCATCGCCGATCCCCTGTTCTCCTACTTCGGCGGAGACCTGAGCGATCAATCCGAGGTCAGCGTGTTCTTGCGCAACAAGCTCCAGCCCATCCTCCACGAGACCAAGGTCGCTTGGATCTGGATGCACCATGTCTCCAAGCCCCAACGCAAGGAAACCGGCGAACCACTCACCACTATGGAGCTGGCCCACTCAGGGTTCGGATCCAGCGAACTCGCCAACTGGGCGCGGGAGATTGCCGTTCTCCATGAGGTAGGCCAATCAAAGCCTAGACGCTTCCAGCTAGCCTTCTGCAAGCGGGGCGGGAGGATCGGACTCCCTTCCCCTATTCTCAACCTTCAGCACTCAGCCACCGGCATCCAGTGGGAGGAGTGCAACCCCCTCGCGTTCACGGGAGCGGAGCTGAAGGGGGAGAAGAGCGGGAAGCCTTCTTATCCTCGTCGAGGGCGTCGCGCATAGCCTTGAACCATTCATCACTCTCGATTGTAGCGCGGGCCATCTTCATAGCCTCACGGGCTTCGGTGGCCCTTTTCTGTATCTCGATGACATCGGGATCAACGTCCTCCTCAGGCTCCGGTTCCCCCTCCTCCACCTCCCTCCGCTTGGACGCCGGACGCTTCCGCTCCAGTTGGCCAAGGAGTCGTTCATGCTTCTTCACCGAGGTCTTCAGATACGCAACATCACGCTTCAGTTCATTGATCGTCCTCAAGAGCAACGCCACCCGATCCTCGTCCTCCGGGGGAACCCAGTCGCACCCACGCCACTGCCTATGAACCATGTCATAAACTATGACCTGGGACTTCTTGTTCCTCATGGAATTGAAAGCCCGGATCGCCCGACCCAACTCACAGGCCAGATTCCCTCGGATGTAGGCCAGCACCTCGGACTTGTCCGGGTCGGCATCGTGGCGTTGCGGGGGCATCAGTCGGAACATCGACCGAAGCGTGGAACCATTGTCCAGATAACTCATAGCAAGAACAGAATGCACTGCACAAAACCAAACGTCAATGCAAAGGAAGATAGATTTTGCAACCCACCCCACAAGGTTACCATCCCTCCTGCTTCTCTCCCTAGAGGGAGACTTACACTCCCTCTACTAGGGAGTTAAAAACCGCGAACGCCGCAACGCTTTCGGGGGCTTTGAAGGCCCCCACGCTGCGGCTGCGGTTTTTCGGAACCCTCCGACTGATTGCGAAGTACCCGTGTTGGTGGTTGTGGTGGTGGATGGAGGATAGCGATTGCTGGAGCGGAAAGGGGGTGCCAGCGCGTCGGAGGGGTTGAAATGAATGCGCGTTCATTCCGGGGGTATCGACCGCTTAGAAACGAAAATCCCCGGATGGGGGTCCGGGGGTCGCTTGGGGAGGGGAGGATTGGCCCACTCAACCGCACCATGATTTCCGGAGTCCCCGGTTCCGGAATTCCGAATTCCGAAATCCGAAATCCGTATGGCATATGGGGAATCCTGAATACCGCACCATGAGATCCTGGGACCGCGGGGATGATCCCGAAACGGATTTCGGGATGATCGGGGGACGGTGTAACGGGGTGGGACATGTGGTGTCGTACCCTGAGGTGCTATGTAAATAGCGGGGTTGGACATTGGGTGTCCTATCGATACCTGGTGGGCTAGTGTTAAATCTAAAGTGACCAGTGACCAGTGACCAGTGACAAGGAAGGAAGGAACCACACACAAGGGATTAATTGGCCTACTCATGAGACAAGCGGGCAAGCGGGCCTAGGAAGGAAGGAAGGCGGCGAGCGGACTATCGGGGCACCGGGGCAAACAAAAGGCCCCTAGGGGATTCCTAGGGGCTTTGGTGGGGATTACTATGTCAGTTGCCAGCTAGGGCGGAGAGAAAGAGAAGAGCGGTGAAAAGGAGACACAGGGCAAGATACCCTAGGACTCTAAGGAGGGGCTTCATACTCCGTACCTTTCGGCAATGTCCCCCCAACAACAGAGACGATAGTTCCCATTGAATTTCAAGACCGTAGTGACGTACGGGTCACCGACGTTCAGATAATAGCACCAACCCTTTTCGGTCTCAAAAGCCTCAACCCCATGGGTCTCGAGCAATTCGTTAAGGCATTCCATCCGGAGGTCACGGGTTGAGGGTGGGTGATAACACTCCCGGACTCGAGCAGCACCGGCGGGCAATTCCTCGAGCTCACGCCGACTCATCCGGAGAATCTCCTTCGCCCGCTTTCCCTTTCCGGGAAAAACCGCCTCGAGCGAATTGATGGGGGGGGAAAGGAATTTCACTTGGTCACTCCTTCCTTGAAATGCCGGGCTCCGGTCCCGTGCACGGGGATATGGATTGAGCGAACACCGGAACGGGCGCCCGCGCAGGCCAGACAGTCGGCGCAGGGTGTCCCGCTTCGGTCGGAGGCGCACAGGGTTTCCACCGTGTGGTGATCGGTGTCGGGGGTGACTCGGAAGGTTGACCAACCCATGGATCTTGCGATCACAAGTTCAGCCGCGGTGTCGACGGAGGCCATCAATAGTTGCTTCCAACCCTGCAACGAGGGTTTTCGCCATTGGTGGGTGTATCCCGTCCACCCGGAAGAAACGCCGGCGATGGCGAGGGCAAGTCCGATGGGAATATGCGTGGGGTCTCCGTAGGCTCCGAAGCGGACTTTCCGGCCTGCGAAGCAATCCATAAATTGGAGGGTGGGGTATCGGCCCGCTTTCCATGCTTTCCAAATCCCTTGGGGGGCTTGGCCCACGTTGACGTAGCATGTCCTTTCTACACCGAAGCGACCGTTTTCTTCGTGCCCGCGATGGACGCAATTACCGCAGATTAAACGGTCAAGGCCCTGTTTGATCGCTTCGGTAGGGGAAACGGATTTGACCAGAATCCAAATTTGAATCATGTCGCCGGTTTTCCGGTTGTCGGAAGCTTTGGAGAAGCCAGTCGCGATGATCACACGGTGCTGGTCTTCGTGGATTACGAAGCCGTTCACAGGGAGCCTTTCTCAAAGCGCAAGAAAAAAGACCGCGCATGATCAAAGTGGTGGTTTGAATCCAAAGAAACTTGGGAAGCAATCTTTCCACCCTTTCGACGATATCCTCCGATAGCATGGGTAAATCCTGCGCGGTAAGCTTCCCGAAGAGCCTCCGCACGAGAGCGGAAAGAGCGTCCACGGGCGTCCAAACAAGCGGACGCCGAAGAGCAAAAATAGAATCCACCGACATCTTCAAAGATTCGGGCGGTAGTTGTCTGGGGAATGAGGTTCAATTTGCACCTCCAACGAGAAGCTGCGCGAAGCAGTAGGCCAAGGCTGAGGTGACAAGCGCGAGTCCTAGGAGGAACGCGAGGGCGGATAGTAGGGATTTGAGGGAACGCATAGGTTTTGAAGGAACCGGTGATCGGTTCACGGGGGTAGATTGCAACGGGTTGCGATAGGAGTCAACAGGAAATTACACGGAAAGATCGAAAGGGATTCACGGGCACACTTTGTGGGGCAAAGTAAGCGGGATGGAAAGCAACCAGGTGAAGGAACGGAAAGCGGGAAAGAGCGGGAAGGGGAAGGAACCCGTTATCCGTCCTTCCGGCGCAGTGAAAAAAAATGGGCCGGATCCTAAGTCCGTCGCGGAGTCCGACTGGTTACGTGTACTCGATGCGGCTTCTCTCGGGATCCCATTTGAGCGGCTTTGCCATCTGGCTGGCATGACTGACAAGACCTTCACGAAGTACCTTACAAGGTATCCGGAACGGAAGGAAGCGATCGAAGCCGCAAGAACTCGGGGCGAGTATGATCTTACCTCCGTTGTCCGCCAGTGTGGCAACGGCTGGCAAGGATCCGCGTGGTTACTTGAGCGAACCCGAGGCTACGTCGCCAGGGCTCAACTTGATCACACTACCAAAGGAAAGGAATTATCAGTAAGCGGTAATCTACTAGGAGCGTTCGGTGGGGGGAAGTAAATAGGATAGGGATCACGTTATTTAACATTAACGGGATAACGTTATGGCACTAACGTTACTGATTAACACTAACGTTAACGATAACCACGGGGTAGGGGGGACCCCCACGAGGGGGGTGGGGTGATACCTGATACCCCCTCCCCGTACCCAACCCAATTTTATGGCAGTCAAGCAAATTAAGCGCAAGAAATCCCCTTCACTCGGCATGGGTTCGCATATCCCTGCTTGGAAGCAGCGGAAGCTCTTGGAGGAGGCTCAGCACCTCTCGAACTTCCCTGAGATGATGCTTGGCCTACGCGATACCTATGCGTGGCAGAAGGCGGTGCTTGGGGCTCTGAACGAGAAGCATGCGAAGGTGGCGTTGAAGGCTGCGAACGGCTCTGGTAAGACGAGCATGGTGGCGGCGTCGGCTGTCATCTGGCATATGCTTCGCTGGCCGGGGAGTCTGGTGGTATGTACGGCTGGTGTGTACCGACAGGTGGCCGACGCTCTATGGCCGCATCTGAGGAAGATGATCAATGGGTTGGGTGGCGAGGAGAACGGTTTCTCGATCAAGGATGGCGAGATCCGCTATGTATACCCGAGGTTGGTTGATGGCCAACAATTGATCAGCCGGTGTATCGGGTTCT